>OGPY01002109.1_pt1 | contig 13099 bp, 8 predicted proteins | sample 1553121 | NCBI WGS metagenome assembly OGPY01 (sample SAMEA2580004, study PRJEB22360) | human gut metagenome
CACGCAAGTGACAAAAAGGGGAGCGGTGGCATCGCGCAGCGATGACGGAAGGAGTTATTCGGCAGCAGCCTTGCCATATTCCCTGTAACCTCAACATCAAAAAGGAGCAAACGTGGAAACAAAGCAACCCCAAACCTCTCCCGCCCAAACGCGGGAAAACATTATGGGCACCATGGAGATCAACCCTCTGCTGGTCAAGCTGAGCGTGCCCATGATGATCTCCATGCTGGTGCAGGCGCTTTACAACGTGGTGGACTCGGTGTTCGTGTCCCATGTGAGTGAAAGCGCCCTCACCGCTGTGTCCCTCGCCTTCTCGCTGCAGAATGTGATGATCGCTGTGGGCGTGGGCACCGGCGTAGGCGTGAACGCCATGCTGTCCAAAAGTCTGGGCGAAAAGAACCAGAGCCGCGCCAATGCCACGGCGAAAAACGGCATCTTTCTTTCGCTGTGCAGCTTCGTGGTGTTCCTCGTCATTGGCCTTACCTGCATGAAGCCCTATTTCTATGCACAGACCAGTGATGCGGCTATTGCGCAGCAGGGCATCCAGTATCTTTCGGTGTGCTGCATCTTCAGTCTGGGCCTTTTCACCCAGACCATGGGCGAAAAGCTGCTGGCCGCTACCGGCCGCACCCACCTGAGCATGATCAGTCAGCTGGTGGGTGCCGTGGTGAACATCATTCTGGACCCTATCTTCATCTTTGGCTACTGCGGTGAGGCCCTCAGTGGTACCACCGGCGCAGCTGTGGCAACGGTCATCGGCCAGTTCTGCGGCGCGGGCATGACGCTGTACTTTAATCTCAATAAGAACCCCGACATCCAGATCAGCTTCCGGGGCTTCCGGCCCAGTGCCAAGGCCATCGGCCGCATCTACACCGTCGGCCTGCCCAGCATCGCCATGCAGTGCGTGGGCAGCGTGATGACCTTCTTCATGAATCAGATCCTGATGGCCTTCTCGGCCACGGCTGTCGCCGTCTTCGGCGTCTACTTCAAGCTGCAGAGCTTCGTGTTCATGCCCATCTTCGGCATGAACAACGGCATGGTCCCCATCATCAGCTACAACTACGGCGCACGGAAGCCGGAGCGGGTCAAAAAGACCATCCGCCTCGCAGTCTTCTATGCCGAGTGCATCATGCTGGTGGGCTTCTGCATCTTCCAGTTCCTGCCGGATAAGCTGCTGGGTCTCTTCGCCGCCAGCGACGCCATGCTGGCCATCGGCGTCCCGGCGCTGCGCATCATCTGCCCCCACTTCCTGCTGGCGGGTGCCGGCATCGTGCTGAGCTCGGTGTTCCAGGCGCTGGGCAACGGCGTGTTCAGCCTGACCGTCTCCATCTGCCGTCAGCTGGTGGTGCTCATCCCCGCTGCATGGCTGCTGAGCCGCACCGGCGAGGTGAACATGGTCTGGTGGGCCTTCATCATCGCGGAGGTGGTCAGCCTTGCGCTGAGCCTCGTTTTCATGGCCCGCATCAACCGTACCGTCATCGTCCCGCTCTCCGAAAAGCAGGACGCGGCCGTATAACCTGAAAGGAACGTGAACTCTATGGCAAAAAAGCTGAAGTGGAACCTTATCCTCATGAGCCTGCTCTATCTGGCGCTGGGCATCTTCCTGCTGATGGTGCCTGGCACGGCCCTCAACGTGGTCTGCTATGCGCTGGGCGGCGTGGTGCTGGCCTGCGCGGCAGTGCAGCTGGTGCGGTATTTTGTCGTAGAGCGCGGCGTGTTCCAGAGCCAGCTCACCCTCATCTCGGGGCTTGTCTGTCTGGCGCTGGGCGCATTCCTCATCATCCGCAGCGATGTGGTGGTGCGGGTGCTGCCCATCGTGTTCGGCCTGTTCGTCATCTTTGACAGTCTGGGCCGCATCCAGAACGCTCTCGAGCTGCGCCGGTGCGAGTATTCGAGCTGGAAGATCTTTCTGCTGCTGGCCGTGCTCAGCGTCGTGCTGGGCATCGTGATGGTGGTGGACCCCTTCGGCACCATGGAGACGCTGGTGATGGCCATCGGCCTCATCCTCATCCTGGAAGGTGCGCTGAACCTGCTGAGCGCCCTGTACACCATGCTGGCCGTCCGGCGCTTTATAAAGCTGCATCCGGAGACCCAGTCCATGCTGGAAGCCATCACCGGCCAGGATCTGAACGGCGACGGCGTCATCGCCCCGGATGTCTCCCACGCAGATGTGGAGTCCACCGCTGTGGAGCTCGACTATGTGGATGAGAGCGCCGAGGTGGAGCAGGAGAACAAATAACGTTAGCGGGCTTGCCCTCTCAGTCACCTTCGGTGACAGCTCTCCCAAAGGGAGAGCCTCTGGCCTGCCGGAAGATTTTTGCCTCTCCCTTTGGGAGAGGTGGATGCGACCAGCGGGAGCAGACGGAGAGGGCAAGGACGCTGACCGCAGACTAACCCTCTGCTGAAAAACGAAACCCAAAATCAATTCAACATAAAGGATAAAAAGAGTTATGGAAAAGTACGATCTCATCATCGTTGGTGCCGGCCCTGCTGGCATCTTCACCGCTGTGGAGCTGCTGCGCCGCGGCAGCAAGAAGCACATCCTGCTGGTGGAAAAAGGCAAGCCGGTGGAAAAGCGCCACTGCCCCAAGGCCGAGATCGGCCACTGCGTCAACTGCCGTCCCACCTGCGCCATCACCACCGGCTTCTCCGGTGCAGGCGCCTTCTCCGACGGCAAGCTGAGCCTCTCCTATGAGGTCGGCGGCGACCTACCCAGCCTCATCGGCGAAGAATTTGCGCAGGAGCTCATCGACTACACCGACAAGATCTACCTCGAGTTCGGCGCTGACCCCCATGTGGAGGGCATCTACACCGGCGAGGACATCAAGGAGATCCGCAAGAACGCCATCCACGCCGGTCTGAAGCTGGTGGACTGCCCCATCCGCCATCTCGGCACCGAGAAGGCACAGCAGCTCTATCTCGCCATCCAGAACTATCTGGCTGACAACGGCGTGGAGATGCTCTTCTCCACCGAGTGCGAGAACATCATCCTCGAAGACGAGGAGTGCAAGGGCGTGCTGCTGCGTCAGGGCAACGGGGAGCCCCGCGCCGTCTACGGCGACACCGTGGTCATCGGCACCGGCCGCCGCGGCGCAGACTGGCTTGAGAAAATTTGTGCAGAGCACCATATCGCCCACAAGCCCGGCACCGTGGACATCGGTGTCCGCGTCGAGTGCCGCAACGAGGTCATGGAAAAGGTGAACAAGGTGCTGTATGAGTCCAAGCTCATCGGCTACCCGAAGCCCTGGAAGAACAAGGTCCGCACCTTCTGCCAGAACCCCGGCGGCTTCGTGGCACAGGAGAACTATGACAACGACCTGGCCGTGGTCAATGGCCACAGCTTCAAGGAGAAGAAGAGCGAAAACACCAACCTCGCCATCCTCGTCTCCCACAACTTCACCGAGCCCTTCAACCAGCCCATCGCCTACGCCCAGAAGGTGGGCGAGCTGACCAATATGCTGGGCGCAGGCCACATCATGGTGCAGCGCTACGGCGACATCCTCGACGGCAAGCGCACCTGGGCGAAGGAGCTGGCCCAGTCCAACGTCAAGCCCACCCTGAAGGACGCCGTGGCCGGCGACATCACCGCCGCCATGCCCTACCGCGCCATGACCAACATCATCGAGTTCATCAAGATGCTGGACATGGTCGTCCCCGGCTTCGCCGCCAACGAGACCCTGCTGTACAGCCCTGAGCTGAAGTTCTACTCCAACAAGGTCAAGATGGACTCGAACCTCGACACCAACATCAAGGGCCTGCACTGCCTCGGCGACTCTTCCGGCTGGACCCGCGGCCTGATGATGGCCTCCGTCATGGGCGTGCTGATGGGCCGCAAGCTGGCTGAGAAGGAAGGCTGCTGAAACGCCTTTCTGCACTAAGCTGCGCTGAATATTTGGTTCCCGATGCCTCTCCGCACTCTGCGGAGGGGCATTTTTTGCGCTTCCTGCGGCAAAACCGTGCAGGATACAAAAATCGGCAGAAAAAGTCAATTTCCGTCAACACTGAAAATTTATGGGAATTTGAATTGATTTTCTTCGTTCAAACTGCTACAATCTCAAGTAGAACTCAAGAATAAATTGTGTCTTGCGCATAATGCGAGGAGGGATCACTTATGTGCGAAGCCCCCGGAAGCGTAGTAACTCTGCTATGTTCCGGCATCCAGCTTTACAGCGCCGAGAGGCGCATTGCGGACTGCATCCTTGCAGATGTAAAGCGGGCGTCGATGTGTACGTCAGCAGAACTGGCCCGGCTGAGCTGTTCGTCCGAGGCCACCATCACCCGGCTGTGCCACAAACTGGGATTCGAGAACTACCGCAAATTCCAGCTGGCGCTGGCACGGGACGCCATGGAGCAGCAGGAAGCCCAGCGTATGCGGGACGAAGGGCAGGACGAGCTGCATCAGGCACTTCTGAACATTCTGGCAAACCGCGAAGAGGAGCTGCGGGCCACCATTCAGGCCATTGATACCCGCCAGCTGCGGCAGATCCTCTCTCTGCTACGCAGCTGCGAGGTCATGGAGGTGGTCTCTGAGGGCGGCGGCCTGCCGGTGGCCTTCGATGCCTCCATCCGGTTCAGCCACTTGGGCAAGCGGTGCGTTTCCAGCGCAGTCCACGAGAAGAACCTTGCCTTTGCTCAGACGCTGACCCCCAAAGACATCCTCATCGTGCTCTCGGCCTCCGGGCAGAGCGCCAGGCTGGAAGAGGTGTCCGCTGCCGCCAAAGGGCGGAATGTACCGGTGCTGCTCATCACCTGCGACAGCCACGGCCCGCTGGCCCAGCTGGCCGACTATGTGATGACGGCTTCCAACCGCGAACAGCGGCTCATCGAGGGCAGCCATGCGGCATCGCTGCTCTCGCCGAACGTCCTTATCGAGGTGCTCTACTACCTGCTGCGGATGGAAAATCTGTAAAAAACAAACGCTGGCACGCTCGTGCCAGCGTTTGTTTTTATCATCAGAGCTCCAGATCACTGGGCAGGATGACATCCAGCTCCGCCGCAGGCTCTGCCACGAGGCGGCGGCTCTGGTTGAAGATGGCCTTTTCCAGCGTATTGCGGGCGAGACGTCCGTTGCCCGCCGTGCGGGCATCCTCTGCCTGGCGGCGCTCGTAGTAGCCCCGCAGCGGTTCCGTGCAGCTCTCGGCCAGCCTGTAGCCCTTGCCCCTCGCCAGCACATTCGTGATGTCCAGCAGCTCATCGGCGGTGTAGTCCGGGAACTCTATCTTGTTCGGGAAGCGGCTGGCAAGGCCGCTGTTGGCGGTCAGGAACGTCTCCATCTCCCCGGTATAGCCCGCAAGGATGACCACCAGCTCGTCGCGGTGGTCTTCCATCCCCTTCACCAGCGTGTCGATGGCCTCGAGGCCGAAGCTGTCCTGCTCGCCCCGGTAGAGGCTGTAGGCCTCGTCGATGAAGAGGACGCCGCCCAGCGCGCTCTGGATGACGCTGTTGGTCAGGGGGGCGGTGTGGCCGGTGTAGCGGCCCACGAGGTCTCCCCGGCTCACCTCCACCAGCTGCCCGCCCTTGAGGGCGCCGATGGCCTTGAGGTACTTTGCCACGAGCCGGGCGATGGTGGTCTTGCCGGTGCCGGGGTTGCCGGTGAAGATCATGTGCATCGAGAGGCTGGCGGTCTTGAGGCCCGCCGCCGCACGGCGCTGCTGCACCTGAATGTTATCGGCGAGGCCGAAGACGTATTCCTTCACCGGTGCAAGGCCCACGAGGTCGTTCAGCTCTTTCCTGATCTCTTCCACTGCGCCGGTATAGGCGGCGGGCAGCAGGTCGAAGAGCTTCTGGGGCCCGGCGTCGTTGAGGGCAAAGTCCAGGCCGTCCTCCCGGGCAGTCAGTGTGATCGTTCCGGTAAGCGCGGCATCTGTTTGCAGACAGTATTCGCTCAGAGCGCGGAATATCTTATCGCAGCAGGCCGAAAGCCCCGCCGCACCCTGCTTCGGGCTGCACTGGGCCGCCACATAGTCCCGCACATCCGCGCCCGCCGACAGGGTCAGGCCGAGGCGGGTCTTCACTTTTGCGGCCAGCGCGTTGAGCTGCTGGGCTGCCAGCGCGGCGAGGGCTTCCCGCGCAAAGGCGCTGGTCTCACAGACATCGCCCAGCGCCGAGACGAAGGCCGCACCGAACTTATCGGCCAGCGCCTCCCGGCCCTTCTGGGAGAAGAAGACAAGGTACTTGCCGCAGGGGGTGATGCGGCTCACAGCCCCGGGGGCAAGCGCCGTTCCGGCGTCCACGAGGATGCCCTCCTTGTTGACGAGATACCGGCTGGACAGGAACGCACTGCCCTTGACGGCCAGGTCTGCCAGCGTCTTCAAAAAGCCCGGATAGCAGCTCTCGTAGTGCTCAAAGAGCAGGATCTCGCCCGGCGCATGGAGGGCGGCGTACAGATCCTGCAAAAAGAGCTTTTCGGCCCCCGGGTTGGGGTAAAGCGCCAGATCCATAACGGCCAGCTTATCGCTCTGCAAAAGACCCCGGGCGGCCATGCAGCGGGCCGTCTCCGTCAGAGCGAAATGCCGCCCCGTGCCGGGCGCACCGCAGAGCAGGATGACGTTCCGGGCCGTGGGGGCCTCCGTCCCCAGCACGAAAGGCCGGCGCATCGCCCGCACGACGCCGTCCACGAAGGCGTCCTGCCCCAGCACTGTCTTTTTCACCTCAGCGGCCAGCCCTTCGAAGCTGCCCAGATGCTCCTGTCTGACTTCGGTGGTGCCTTTGGCCAGCAGGCCGTCGGCCTCCATATCTTCAAGCATCTTCCGGCTCTGGGCCAGCGCCTCCTGTGTGGTGTCTCTGCGCAGCTCGGCGTTCTGTTTTTTCAGCATTTCGTCCAGCTTTTTCTGCTGCTCGAGCAGGGCTGCGTTCATATCGGGCAGACCGGGCTTTTCCGGCGGCGTTTTCTGCGTATCAAAGCGCAGTTTTCCTCCCGGGCCGAATACTCCGTTCATCAAGTTTTCCCAATCGTCGGTGTATGCCATCTGCCTGCCTCCGTCCTGCGTTTTTCCCAGTATAGTGTACTTTGCCCCCTTTTGCAAGAAAAGTCTTGAAAATCCACGGGCAGGCGGGTACACTAATTTTATATTGATTTGATATGCGAAGGGAATGGAACGAAATGAAAACGCCCGCAGAGTGGAAAACGCTGTTCGAGAGCAGCGCCTTTGCACGGCAGACAAACTACAGCGGCCCTCTGGGGCCGGAATATAACCCCTCCGGCACCCGGCTCCGGCTCTGGGCGCCCACGGCGCAGAAGGTATCAGTCAACCTCTACCGCCGGGGCGACGGCGGGGCCTGCATGGGGACCCTGCCGCTGGAACAGCACGGGCAGGGCGTCTGGTCGGTCTATCTGCCCGGCGACCAGCACGGACATTACTATACCTTTACCGTCGAGGTGGACGGCACAGCATACGAGACGGGCGACCCCTACGCCCGGACGGCAGGCGTCAACGGCCTGCGGAGCATGATTTTAGACGCGCCCCGCATCGACCCGCCCGACTGGAGCCACGACCACCGGGTCATCGTCCCGGCCTCCCGCCGGACGGTATGGGAGGTCAGCGTCCGTGACTTCTCGCAAGACCCGGCCTGCGGCGTTCGGAATGCATGGCGGGGCAAATTCATGGCCTTTACCCAGAAGGGGACCACCCTTTCTTCCGCCGGCACCTTCCCCACCTGCCTCGACTATCTCAAGCGGCTGGGAGTGGGCTATGTGCAGCTGATGCCCATCTTCGACTTCGGCAGTGTGGACGAGAGCCGCCCCCTCACCCGGCAGTATAACTGGGGCTACGACCCCACCAACTACAACGTCCCCGAGGGCAGCTACTCCACCGACCCCACGAAAGGCGAAGTCCGGGTGCGGGAGTGCAAGGAGATGATAGCCGCCCTCCACGCGGCGGGCATCGGCGTCATCATGGACTTTGTCCCCGTCCACTTTGCGGCCAATGCCGACGCACTGGCCAACTTTGACGGCACCCACCTCTACGAATACGACAGCGACGTGGGCCACAGCGAGTGGGGTACCTGCAACTTCAACTACTACCGCCGGGAGGTGTGCAGCTTCCTGAACAGCGCCGCCGCCCTCTGGATGGAGGTCTACCACTGTGACGGCATCCGGATGGACGCCATCTCCCGCGCCCTCTACTGGCAGGGCGACCCCGCCCGGGGCGTCAACGAGGGCGCCGTCACCTTCCTGCGGAACCTCAACCACGGCCTGAACGATCGCTGGCCCACCGGCGTTTACATGGCCGAAGATTCCACCAACTTCCTCAAAGTCACGGCCCCCACCCGCTACGATGGCATCGGCTTCGACTACAAGTGGGACATGGGCTGGATGCACGATACGCTGGACTACTTCGCCACCCCCTTCGGCCAGCGTCCCGACGCATACGGGAAGATCATTTTCAGTATGCACTATTTCTACAACGAGCTCTACCTGCTGGCGCTGAGCCATGACGAGGTCGTCCACGGCAAAAAGACAGTCATCGACAAGCTCTGGGGCACCTACGAGGAAAAATGCGCCCAGCTGCGCACCCTCTATTTTTATATGTATGCGCACCCGGGCAAAAAGCTCAATTTTATGGGCAACGAGCTGGGGCATTTCCGGGAGTGGGACGAAAAGCGGGAGCTGGACTGGGATCTGCTCAAGTACCCCTTCCACGATGCATTCCAGAAATATTTTGGCGCACTGAGCCGCCTTTACGCCACCCAGCCCGCCCTCTACGCGGGCGAGTATGACCCCCGCTGCTTCGAGTGGGTGGCCAGCGAGAGCCGGGACGAGGGCGTGTACGCATGGCTGCGCAAGGGTGCGGGACAGACCATCCTCTGCGTCATGAACACCCAGAACACTGCCCACAAAAAGTTCCCGCTCTACCTGAGCTTCCCCGCCGGGGCCGAAGAACTTCTGAACACCGAGGCCCCCTGCTGGGGCGGCGCGGACAAGTCGAAGCCCAAAGCCCTCCACACCTCTGACGGCGGCGTCTATGGCCGGGACTACACCCTCACCGTGGACCTGCCCGCCATGGGCAGCCGGATGTTCCGGCTCACCCCCGAAGCCCCCCGCCCCGAGGCTGCACAGGCCAGCGCCCGCCGGGCCGCTGCCGCACGCCGCAAGGCAGCCCGCACCCAGAACGCCAAGGCGGATGCCGCTGCATACAACTCCAAAAAGTAATATTTGTTTTGGAATATCCCGTCTGCTGAAAATGCAGCGGGATATTCTGCGTTCTGGCGCGGTCTGCGGCTGGACAAGCCTTAACGGATTCATTATACTGTTAGATGGAAAGTTGTGTTTTGCATTTTCCGGAAGTTAAATGAAAGGGATCATCCTTCTATGCTATCTGCTGCTGTTCGCCGGATCTCGCCTCTGCAATGGGCGGGGGGCGGTCTGGGCAGCTGTGCGGTGCTGCTGGCTCTTCTGGGGCTGCTTGCACCGGCCAGCGCCTTCTTTTTCCCGCTGCTCAGTCTCTGGGCCAGCGTGGGGCTCTTTGTTCTGGCCCTCTGCGTTCTCCGTGTGGCAGGTACAGAGCTGGACTTCTTCCACAAAGCCGTCGTCTTCGGCATCTGGGCTGTGGCTGTCGTCTATTTTTACTGGACATTATCGAGCCGGAGCTTTGTATACGTCTGGGATTACGCCAACTACCTGCTCAAGCAGTACGACGCCGAAGCCGCCTTTGCCCAGAGTGCAGGCGCGGGCCTTGCGTACATCTTCGGCTCCATGGCCGACGACTACACCAATTTTATCACCCTCTTTACCGAGTTTCCCTTCTGTCTCACCGACCACACCGGCGACGCCTATTCCTTCAGTCAGGTGTTCTGCATCCTGCCGACCCTTCTGGTGTTGCTGGCGGGCCTCGTCGTCAAGGTCGGGCAGATCCTGAATGTGAAGAACCGGAGGTACTATTTCCTCTTCGGGATGACGCTCACGGCGGCTTATCCCTTCCTGCGGATGAGCGCGGTGCTGGCCCAGCCGGACTGGTTCGGACTCATCTTCGCGTTTGCGATCCTTCTGCTGACGCTGGATCTCCGATTCGACAAGCTGGAGCCGGTGCGGTTCGGCCTCATCTTCCTGGCCACTGCCGCCATCATCCTCGCCCGCCGGTGGTTCCTCTACTTTGTGGTGGGCTACTACTTCGCTTACGCGCTGCTGCTCATCGCGGGCTGTGTGCGGTTGGCGAAGGGCGGCGAAAAAAGCGCCGCCCTTGTTCGAATCAAAAACCTCGTCCTCTTCGGCCTTGCGTCCGTCGTGGCGATGGTCATCCTGCTCTGGCCGATGGTGTCCCACATCCTCGCCTACAACTACGCAGGCCGCTACTCCTATTATAACGGCGGCGGTCTGGCCCTCGAGGCGTTCTATCACATCGGCCGGATGGGCCTGTTCAACATTCTCCTCATGGTGCTGGGTCTCGCCTTTGCGGCGAAGCACAGAGCGCCCTCCCTGCCCTGTCTCGCCGGGTGTGAGCTGGTGGTGAGCATCCTGCTCTTCACCCGGGTGCAGAACACCGGCTCGCATCAGTTTCTGCTCTTCCTGCCGGGGTACTTCATCCTCTTTCTGCTGGGTGCCGCCGCGCTGGCCGAGGGCATCACGCGCCGCCGGAACCTCAAGCTGGGGTGCTGGGCCTTTGTGCTGGTGCTGTCCATGTCAGTGCGGTGTTCGCCGCTGACTACGCTGGCCATGCCGGGTTTCGTCATCGAGCATTTCCCGATTCAAATTCCGGCCACCCAGTATTTCATCTCGCTGGACAAGCTCATCTACGATAGGAAGGACATCGGCCAGATCCGGGCCATCGCCGACTGGATCGACACCCACTGCGATGAGGGGGAGCTGTGCTACATGATCCCCCACGATATGCTCTACAACCCCGACCACTTCAAGAACTGCCGCCTGCCCGAGACCCCCATCAACGACAAGCTGGCCTTCGGCTTCTCGGTCCCCGGCACCCACAACTTCCCCATGCAGTTCTTCGAGGCCAAATACGTTATCACCTGCGAGCCCTTCCCCCAGACTTACGTCGGCAGCGGCGAGATGTCCATCAAGTTGAACGACCAGTTCCTCGCCGTGAGAGACCAGTACTTCACCTTTGAAAAAAGCTTTGACATGGGCAACGGCACCACCTTTACCATCTGGAAGCGCACCACTGCCCCCACCCGGGAGGAAGTGGAGTATTATCTGAGCGCTTTCGCTGAGGAAGACGCCCAGTACCCTGAAATGTTCTCCCAGGTGGCCGAGGCATGGCTCACCGCTCACGGGCTGTGAGCTTGCCCTTTCTGCCGAAAACGTGTATAATTCGATTGATTGCTATAAAACCCGCAGCGCCGCCCGCCGGCCTGCTTACGTCATAAGGAGTACGCCACTATGGATAAGAAGAACACGCCTGAAGTGAAGCTGGGCCAGTACAAGGGCCTGGCTGTCACCCGTCACGTCCGCCCCGTCACCGACAAGACCGTGGACATCGAGCTTGTCCACCAGGCCCGGATGCACGCCGTCTACCACCCCACCACCGAACCTGCCAAGCGCGGCTTCCGCGCCCTGCTGGACTTTGCCGGCTACATGGACGGCAAGGAGATCCCCGACAGCCGGATGGAGAAGGTCATGGTCGTGCTGGGCGACGGCAAGCTGATGCCCGCCGCCGAACAGGCCATCTACGGCCACCGTGCCGGCGAGGTGTTCCGCTTCGACTTTACTTACCCGCAGGACTTCCGCCTGCCGGAGCTGTCCGGCAAGACCGCACAGTTCGAGATCGAACTCCGCTCTCTGGCCGAGAAAGTCACGCCCGCACCGGATGAGGCTTTCGCCAAGAGTCTGGGCTTCGACTCCCTCGATGCGCTGAAGGCTGACCTTCGCGCCAAAAAGCAGAAGATCCACGAGGAAGGGGCTGACCGCGCCGCCGGAAAGCAGCTGCTGGACATGGCCGGTGCCAACATGACCGTGGACCTGCCCGCCGAAATTCTCGACCGCACCGCCCAGAATGAGATGAAGCTGCTGAAAGAACGCCTCTCCCGCAGCGGCATCACCCTCGAGCAGCACTGCAAGAACAGCCGCACCACCCCGGAAGCCCTCGAGAAAGACTACCGCGCACAGGCCGAGAGCCGCATCCGCTTCGTGCTGGCAGCCCGTGCCATCGCCGAGGCGGAGAACATCGTCGTCCACCCCGAGGAAGTCAACGCCGAGTACCGCCGCCTGTCTCAGCTGCAGGACACCCCCGAGGCGGAGATCCGGAAAGCCCTGCCCGAGGATACCATCGCCGCCGCGCTGGCCGCAAAGAAAGTGCAGCGCTTCCTGCTGGACAACGCACAGGTCACCACCGTGACCGATGCCCCCGAAAAGGAGTGATACCGCTATGGGTCTGTTTACCCGTTATGCAATGGACGCCCTGATGAAGACCTCCCACCCCGAGGTCATCCGCCGTCAGTGCTGGAATCTCCACCCCCACCGCACCCCCTGCACGGCCTGCAAGGACATCTGCCCCTACGGCGATGCCATCTTCACCCGCCCCAACCTCGTTAAAGACTGGGACCCCTGCACCGACTGCGGCCTCTGCGTGTCCGCCTGCCGCTCGGGCTGTATCGTCCCTTCGCCGGAGCAGGTACAGCGGGACACCTCGCTGGCCGATACCGATAACGACACCCTCTGGCTGGGCTGCGAGAAGAGCACCCGCAAGAACACCGCCGTCCGCACCTGCATCGCCTCCTTCTCGTGGGAAGCGCTGGCCTATCTGGCTCTGAACAAGAAGCTGGTCCTCGACCTGACTCCCTGCGGTGAGTGCGAGAACGATACCTGCGCCGCCCAGCTCCGCAAAGAGCTGACCCGTCTGGTGGAGTTCCTCGGCCCCCAGCTCTTTGAGAGCCGGGTCACTCTGGCCTATGAGCAGGACGAAGCGCCCTACCATGTGCAGGAGCTGAGCCGCCGGGAGATGTTCTCCCACATGACCGAGGGCTCCCGCGCCGGCACCAAGAAGCTGCTGCAAATGCTGCCCGGCCTGCGCAGCGAGGAGGACAGCGCCGCCGACTTCCGCCTCATGCTCCACCAGCGGACAAAGCAGCTCAAAGCTGCTTCCGAGACGCCGCTGCGCTACGGCTGGGATCTGCCGCACATTACCCAGAAATGCTTCGAGCTGTTCGG
>OGPY01002119.1_pt1 | contig 13046 bp, 1 predicted proteins | sample 1553121 | NCBI WGS metagenome assembly OGPY01 (sample SAMEA2580004, study PRJEB22360) | human gut metagenome
TGAACTTCTATGGCGGTTCCGATGAGATCCGTCCGAAATGGATGGTAACCTGTCTTCCACCGGCACTGGTAGCAGTTGTGGTATCCATGGTGATGCTCCCACTGTCATCCAACAAACTTCTGATCATGGACCCGTTTGTCGATCCAGAGGATGTCGACCTTGAGATGATGCGCTACAGACCGAACGGCTGGCCGATGATCCCGATGTTTATCGAGATGGTCATGCGTAACGGACGAGTTCCGGATGATTATGATATGTCCCACCTTCTGGCAGCAGGTGCCGGATGTGAGGCAGTCAACAACAACCAGTTAGACCGCGTACAGAAGTTCCTTGAGGATCATAACTGTCATGTACGCTTTACCGTAGGATACGGAAGCAGCGAAGGCGGTTCCAATCTGACTTTCCAGATGGCACCGAAGTCCATCCACAATGGAAACGTAGGAATTCCAATGCCGCTGACCAACATGAGTGTTTTCAAACCGGGAACCCAGGAGGAACTTGGATACAACGAGATGGGTGAGATCTGTGCTTCAGGCCCAGGCATCATGCTCGGCTATGACAAGAGAAGTGCCACAGCCAAGACTCTCCAGACCCATGCTGACGGCAACATCTGGCTACACACAGGAGATATCGGTTATGTGGACGAAGAAGGAATCTTTTACGTACTGAACCGTGGAGCAGCATACCGCTATGGCGGCGGCGAACTCGCAGTCCTTCCGATGGAAAACCGTCTTGCAGATGCCAAGATCAAGGGCATCAAGGACGAGTTCTTCGTACTCATCGAGGATGAAGATCACGATGGCTACTTTGTCCCATACCTCTATGTCGTACTTGAGGATGGATACTCAGTAGACGATATCATTGACGACGTACAGTCTTGTCTGGAACCACATATGTTTCCAGTTGAAATATTGGCAATCGATGAAAGACCTTTCTTCCACTTTAAGACAAACCGCATTGAACTGTCTAAAGAACTGAAGAGAAAGAAATACGACTGCTAAATATATACCTGGTGCTGTGCCAAACAGTAACAAACCAGATAGAACTGTAACTATAAAAAAAGAAGGAGAATGATATGAGTACAAAATTACACTCAGGTCTGAAACGCACGCTGGCATGGATGCTGACGGTAGCTATGATGGCTCAGGGATGTGTCGTTTATGCGGACGACTTTACCAGCGAACCGGAAGCAGCAGATGTTGCTGAAGCTGTTTCAGAGACAGTCGATACAAGTGCGGACAGTGACCTGGAATTTGCTGATGATGGGGAAGATACGTCAACAGATGAAGATACTCCTGAGATCAGTGATGAAGATATTGCTTCAGATGTAACAGCAGACGATCAGCAGAACGCTGATGACAGTTCAGAGCCTGAAATGTTCTCTGACGGAAGCGATGATGCAATTGTTTCTGACGGTGCTGAATCAGTAGGAGATACAGCGGTAAAACCTGCTGAAACAGGAGATATAACAATTGTCGGAGATGCAAAATACAGTTATGCCCGTTTTAGAGACACAAATAACTACTACAGATATGCGGTAGCTGTGTACCCGGCAAATAATGCTGAACTGACTATGAATCTCGGAGATACCAGAGCTGTCGACCATAAGATTATGTATAACACACTAAAATATGCGGCACTCAATCTACTGAAAGAGAGCAACTGGAGTTGTGGAAAGAATAAGGCAGAAGCAACATATGGCAGCAGCAGTGTGGGTTATTCTGCAGGAAACTGGGAAGTTACAGAAGAAACTCCGGCAGGTGAATCTGAGCATGTAGTGGAAATCGTAAAGAACACCAATGATTATGTAACAGGAATCAAAGCAGTTGGAGCAGGAGATGCAGTTGTCACTTTCTCATGGAAAATAACAGAAGGCACTTATGCAGAACAGATTCCTGGTTATGAGGCCAGCTTTAAGGTTCATGTAGATGAAACAAGACCGGTTGTTAATGTGGGTGATTCCTTTAAAGTAAGTGGTACAGCCAGCACACCGAGTCTTGCCAAGAGTAAAGGTGAAGCTAAGATCTGGGGAGACAATGAGGAATTAGATTATGATCTTTCCAATTCTGACACAGGACTTAGTTCATGTGATGCAAGCTGGAGAGTATGGTCTGATACAGGAATGATCACACATACTGCTTACATGGATTACTGGCAGGCAGTTGGGAAATCTGTTTCAACAAGTACCAGTTCAACGTATACAAAAGCACAGTCTACATTAGCAGATGCTTTTTATTGCCCGGTTAATGCCCCGAAGGATGGTATTTATATCAATAAAATGACATCTACCAGTTCTTCAAAACCGGTACCGAGTTATGTAGGAGAAAATCTGGTATTCGATGGTGTTTCTTCTACAGGTCTTAATATTTTCTTCGTAAATGTTAAGAATAAGACGAAAATTCCATGCAATGAAAATGGATTCCACTGGACAAGCAGTAATCCTTCTGTAGTAAGAATTTCCAGCATGAGTGCGGACAAAATTGTGCTTATGGCAGATGGAGAAGCAGGAACGGCAGTTCTTACCGGTTCTTACAAAAATATTTCCATCAGGATTCCGTTTATTGTAAAGGGCTTCCAGATTGAGGAAGAAAAAAATCCGAATTCTACAGAGGCAAGAGATCTTCCATATGTAATGTATATGTCTACAGATGATGCTGATGGAAACGGCCGTCAGATCAAATATTCTGTATACGATGAAAATGGAGATGCAAAAGGTAAGTCAACTATCACCTGGGGAGTAGCCGATGACAGTATCGCGTCTGTTGACTCTGATGGTATTCTGTCAGCAAAGAATGATGGCATCACTACAGTGACTGCCACCTATATTGATGCAGCTTCCAAAAAAACAGAAGTAAAGATCAAACTGGTTGTTTCCGGAAAGGGAGAACTAAGACTTGATCCAGAGTTAAAAGTGGTTAAGGGCAACACAGCTCGGATTAATTACACAGCAACCTTCAGTGGTGAAGAAGTAGCAAATCCGGATATCAGCTGGAGCATTGACAAAGAAGACCAGAAAGTTGCAACAGTGGATGCAAATGGTGTTGTAACAGCGCATGATTATGGTGAAGCTACAGTCAACGCTTCCTGGACTGCAGACAACGGCAAAACCTATACAGCCAGCATGGTTGTAAAAGTTGTACCGGAAGGATTCTTTGTGGCACAGTCTGATATCAGCCTGACACAGGGACAGACAACAGAAATTGCATACAGAATCATGAAATTTGGTGATCTGGTTGCCGGAAGAATGAACTATGACACAGCAGAATGCAAAAATGCAGATTCTGTTACATGGGGAACTTCTGATTCCAGTATTGCAACAGTAAAGAACGGAGTCATCACTGCCGGAAGTAAAGCAGGAGATGCAGTCATCAAAGCATACTGGGAAGATGAAGATGGAACAACCTACAAGAAAGAAATCAATGTAACTGTAACCAATGCTGAGAATCCAACAGCAGTTGCCGGAAAGGCTGTTAAAGTAACTGGTACAGCAGGTGCCGAGAAAGGTGTTCACAGCTGGAAGAGCGGTTACTATTCAAATGGTGACAGCAATGGTAAATGGAACAGTAATGAATTTAACATTTCCGTTGCAGGAACTACTGCAGAGGCAGAAGTCACAGGTGTCAACCCAACATGGAATAAAGTTTATCTGACACATTCCTATCAGGTAGCAATGGAAGGTGCTGATAAATTATTTACAGTAAATGAAGGGTTCTGTGTAAATGGAGTTACCGGAGAAAACAATCTGTACCTTGATCAGACAGAACTGAATCTTCCATATGGTTCTGATGCAGATTCAGCAACTGTCAATGCAGTTGTTTATGACAGTAAGAATGCAAACACAGACCCGGCAGTAAAATGGACAAGTTCTGATTCTTCTGTTGTAACAGTTGCAGCAAGCAATAAGGATCAGACAAAAGCTACAGTTACTGCAGTTGTTCCGGGAACAGCAACTATCACAGCTGAATGGAACGGACTGAAAGCAACCTGCAAGGTAAATGTTACAAGTAATCCGCTGATGTTCATTGATCCGGTCAAAGCAACTGTAAAACAGGGATCCGACCTGACAATCAATGTTAAAGCATGGGACGGAACAAAATATGCAGAGAAACCTGAAATTGCATGGACAAGCTCTGACGAGAAGGTTGCAACTGTCAAAGACGGTGTGATCACAGCAGTCGGAAAAGGAAATGCAAAGATCACAGCTGCATGGAATGGCATCACAGAGACGATTGACATTACAGTAACTGCAGCAAGATCTACAGGTGTATCTGTAAAATGGAACGACGGTGACAACCAGGATGGTGTTCGTCCATCTAAGGTAAAAGTTCAGCTTACTGCCAACAACGAGAATTATGGTGAACCTGTTGAACTGAGTGATGCAAACAAATGGGCATACACATGGTCTGGTCTGGATGTAGATGCGGCAGACGGAACTGCTATTGTATACAGACTGAAAGCTGTTGATACAGACAGTGCTTATACAGCTAAGGTATCCGGAAATACAGACGACGGCTTTACAGTTACTTATTCACATGAAACTGAAAAGACCAGCGTTTCAGCATCTGCTGAATGGAAGGATAATGATGATCAGGATGGAATCCGTCCTGCAAGTATCAGTGTTCAGCTTATAGCAGACGGAAAAGCAGTCGATGACAAAGTAACACTGGATGCTGAAGGTAAATGGAGTAAAACATGGACCGGGCTTCCTAAGAACAACAAAGGAACAGAAATCAAATACACTGTTGAGTACAGCAGAATTCCTTCTGCTTATACAACAAAAACAAGCGGAAGTGCAGCAGCCGGATATAAGGTAACCGCTTCCTACACACCAAAAACAACAAGTCTTGCAGCTTCTGTGACATGGAATGATGAGGATAACAGAGACGCTATCCGCCCGACAGAAGTAACAGCAGTACTTCTTGCAAATGGTAAGGAAACAGGAAAAACATTAACTCTGACAGCAAAAGATGGCTGGAAGGGAAGCTTCGAAAATCTTGCAGTAAATGAAGCTGGCAAAGCAATCACCTATACACTGAAAGTTGTTGATATTAAAGGATATACCTGTGAAGCAGCAACTGGAAAAAATGGACTTACACTGACATACACTCACAAAACAGGAACCGTCAGTGTCAAAGCATCTGTAAAATGGAATGATGCAGAGAATCAGGATGGTGTTCGTCCGAAATCTGTAAGCATGCAGCTTTTTGCAGACGGTGCAAAATATGGCGAGAGCGTTACTGTTGGAGAAGCTGATGGCTGGAGCAAGATCTGGAACAGCCTGCCTGCGAAGAATGCGGGAACAGATGTTAAATACACAGTAGAGATCAGTGGAGTTTCTTCCTATTATAATGCAGAGATGAGTGGAAATGCAGCAGAAGGTTATGTACTTACTGCTTCTCATACAACAGCAGTTGCAGATATCCCTGTTTCCGTATCCTGGAACGATACAGATAATCAGGATGGAATCCGTCCTGCAAAAGTAGAAACAGAGCTTTATGCAAATGGCGAAACAACAGGCAAGAAACTTACTCTGACAGCAGAAAACAGCTGGAAGGGAAGCTTCGAGAAACTTCCGGTCAATGCGGAAGGCAAAGCGATCACATATTCTCTGAAATCCACTTCTGAAGTAGAAGGATATACAGAGACAAGTGAAGGAACAAATGCAGGACTTACCCTGACATTCTCCCATGAAACAGCAGTCATTGATGTGACAGCAGTTACAGACTGGGAAGATGCAAACAACCAGGATGGAATCCGCCCGACTTATTATACTGTTCAGCTTTATGCAAATGGCAATAAGAGTGGATCGGCAGTTACACTGAACACTTCCAATAAGTTCTCTAAGACTTGGAAAGGACTTCAAAAGAACAGTGCAGGAAAAGCAATCGAATATACAGTTAAGGCAAGCAACCTTCCAGAAGGCTACGAGACAGCTGTAAGCGGAAATGCAGCAGAAGGATTTACCGTTATCAATACTTATGTACCGTCAACTGTCAAAGTTCCTGTTTCTGTACAGTGGAACGATGCAGACAACCAGGATGGAGTTCAGCCGGCAGAAGTAACCGCAGAGCTCTATGCAGACGGACAGACAACTGGTAAGACAGTAACTCTGAATGCAGCTAACAACTGGAATGCAGTATTCGCAGAAGTCAATGCAAAGAAAGACGGAAAACAGATCGAGTACAAAGTTGTAAGCACTGATGTAACTGGTTATACATACGAAGTTACAGGAAATGCACTTTCTCAGAATGGATTTGTTATTGCATATGCTCATACACCGGAAGTTGTAAGCATCACTTCCAATGCAGTATGGAAAGACAATGACAACCAGGATGGAATCCGTCCGGCAGACGCAGTTCTTTATCTGTACGCAAACGACAAAAATATTGACAAGACAGTTATCAAAGAATCAGGAGAATGGACAACAACCTGGACTGGTCTTCCGAAATATCAGGCTGGCAAAGAAGTTGTATACACAGTCAAAGCTTCTGAGGCAGCTGGATATACTGTAAACGTAACAGGATATACAGCAGAATATGTACATGCGGCAGAGAAGATCAACGTGACTGTAAAGAATACCTGGGATGATGCGGCAAACCTCATGGGTGCCCGCCCGCTTAAGGTAACAGCAGAGATCTTTGCAAATGGAATTTCCACAGGCAAAACAGTAACTCTGATGTCCGCAAATAACTGGACAGTCAAGGTTGCTTCTCTGGACAAGAACTCTGCAGGAAAAGCAATCACTTACACTGCAAAACTTACAGCACCGGCCGGATATACAATTTCCGGAACAACAGCAGATCAGAATGGAAACATTTCTGTTCGTGCAACATACAAGATTAATAAGAAGTTCAGCGTGAAGCTTTCTGCAACAAGATTTACCTACAATGGAAAAGTGCAGAAGCCGAAGGTAACTGTCAAAGTTGGAACTAAGACACTTTCTTCCAAATATTATACAGTGACTTATCGCAATAACAAAAACACTGGCTATGCAACCGTACTTGTACAGGGCAAAGGAAGTTATGCAAACTATGCTGCAAAGATAAGTTTCGTAATCATTCCGAAACAGATGAAAACACCTTCTGTAAAGAGCACAGCAAAGAAAAAGATGACTGTAAGCTGGACAAGAGATTCTCAGGCAACACAGTATATCATTCAGTACAGCCAGAACAAGAACTTCACTGGTAAGACAACAAAGACCGTAACAATTTCCAAAAATACGATCAAAGCCAGAACATTTACCGGCTTGACATCAAATAAGAACTATTATGTTCGTATCCGAAGCGTCAAGGTGGTTAATGATAAGAAACTTTACTCTTCCTGGAGTAAGACGACCAGAGTAAAAGTAAAATAAAAAGGAGGAGATTAAATGAACACAAAATTGCACTCAAAACTGAAACGTACATTGGCGTGGATCATGGCAGTGTCAATGATGGTTCAGGGTGTCTCAGTCGTTTCAGCGGAAGACTTCAGCAGCGAGCCTGATGTGGCTGTTGTTTCGGAGGAAACCGCAGATATCGATTCTGAGGCAGATGCTCCTGTTGTGACCGATGATGAGTCAATACAGGATGCAGATTCAGATGTAACTATTGAAGAAGAAACTGAGGATGAGCAGACCGTAGATGATGCGGCTGCTTCCTCAGACGAAGCACCGCTGTTTTCGGACGGCGCAGACGAAGCACTTTTTTCCGATAGTGCCGAAGCAGTAGGCGAAGAAGCAACAATCGGAAGAAGCAAAACCGGTAAAGTTAAAATTGCAGGAGATCAGTATTACAGCTATACCTATCTCTGGGACAAAAATGACGTCTCAAGATATGCTGTAGGATTTTATCCGGCAAATGGTGCTGACGTAACACTCAACGTCGGTGACAGAAAAGGTATGGAAGTCTGGACCCTGTATAACAAGTACAGTACTGAAGCGGATTTAAAAAGGAGCGGCTGGGTTTCTGAGTACGCAGAGAGAAATACGTATTCTTATGTAAAAGGTGTTACATGGGAATCCAGTAATGAAGATGTAGCCATAGTTGTTAACAGCGGCAATACAAAGACAAACAGTGGAACTACTGGTGTGGGAATTAAAGCTGTTGGCGAAGGTACAGCTACCATTACTGCTACATGGGAAGCAGGCTCCAACTATGCAAGCGTAGTTCAGAAAACGATTACAAATTCCTTTACGGTCAAAGTCGAAAAAGCAGCAGAACCGGTGAAAATCGGACAGCATTTTACTGTAAAAGGTAGTGCAACGACTCCATTACAAATCGCAGCTGATAGAGAACCGGAACTTACGTATTGGGGGGCACCAAACAGCACAGTTACTTATGCACCGTCAGGTGATGGCTATGAAAACTGTGATATGAGCTGGACATCATGGAAAGAGGATGGAATGATCACTCACTATTTCTCCATTAACTATGGAGAGATGGTAATGGATTATCCAAATGAGACACTGACAGAGAAAAATTATTATGGTTATAACAACACCACATACCATTCTTCTGTGTCAACATATGGAGGATCTCTCAAAGATCAATTCTATCGTCCGGCGATGGCAGAAAACAATATTGAAGTGAATGTTTCTTCGAACAGCAGTGAAGGTAAAACGGACAACAACGATATTGTATTTTATTTTCCGACGAAGGGAACAAACCTTTATGTAGGTGTTAATGCTGTAAAAGCAGCAACAGAAACAGAAGAAGCAAAAAAACTTTTAGCCAAGGAGTTAACATGGACTGTTGATGATCCGACGGTGATTGATCCTAATATTAAAACAGATAATTATTATCAGCTTCAACTGAAGGCTTTAAAAGTTGGTTCAACAACTCTGACAGGAGAATTCGATGGTTTTAAACGTAGCTTCAAGGTTTATGTAGAAGGTTATTACATTGACGAACCGGTAGGCTCAGACGGCAAAACCAAAACAATTGAAATGACACTGGACGAGAAAACCAGAAAGATCAATACGGTTGCATATGATGATGTTGATGGTTTAGGTCTTGTAGAGAATCCAAATGTCAGCTGGGGTGTTGATAACGGTTCTGTACTTACTGTAAAAGATGGTGTTATCACTGCAAAGAGTGCTGGTACAGCTACAGTTACCGGTACTTACAGTACAAAGGACTGGGGTTCTGACTCAACAGACAGCGTTAAGGTAATTGTAACCACAACTGGTGGAAGCATTAGTCTCGGAGATGCATCCACTCAGGTGAAAGTTGGAGGAACAAAGAAAATCACACCAACTGTAACCTACAATGGCGAGACGATCAAAGATGCAACTGTTACATGGAGCAGTTCAGATGAAAGTGTTGCGACTGTAGACAAGAGCACTGGAACGATCACCGGTGTTAAGAAGGGAACAGCAACTATCACAGCAGAATGTACTTATAATGGAAAGACATTTTCAAGTACAATCGATGCAGATGTTGTATATGATGGTTTCTTTGTTTCAAAAGATCAGACAGAGGTAAATCTTACTCAGGGCGGTACACAGGAAATCGTATGGCAGGTTCTTGATATGGGAAGTTTCACAGCTGGTAAGACAGGAAGTGGAAATGCCGGATATAGTGGAAAGACTCCTGTAACATGGACTTCTAAAGATACCGATATTGCAACTGTAGATGATCATGGTGTAATCGCAGCCGGAAACAAAACTGGCAGCACAACCGTTACTGCAAAATATAACTCAACAACTTATACAATCAACGTAAATGTAAAGGCTCCTTTTGAAGTAGAAAGAGGAAAAACTACTGACATTACAGGAACCGCCGGTATTACAGGAAGTGAACATACATGGAGCATTCAGTACTGGAAGAATGGACATGTAAGCCTGAATGCAGAACACTTTACAAATGCAGATTATGTTGATCTGAGTGGAAATGGTGCTACTGCAACAGTTACAGGTAAGATTCCGAAGGCAGATCCGGTTACTGTAACTCATGGATTCAGTGTATCACTGGAAACTGAGGACAAACCTTGTACTTCTTATGAAGGTGTATGCATTAAAGTTAACGGTGAAGAGGGACTCTACTTTGATGAAGAGAGAGTTACTTTAGATGCGGCATCTCAGCAGAAAAAACTCCTGATCCTGAAGGCTTACGGCAGTAATGTATTACCATCAGATTCAAAAACTACTGTAAAAGATGAAAATGGAAAAGACATTACAGTTATCATACCAGCCAAACCGGTCGATTTTACTACAGATGATGAAGATGGCTCAATCATCAGGCTTGAAAAGGTAGAGAAAAATACAGCAGCTATCAATGTTGTAGCAGTTGGACCTGGAAAGGCTACTGTAACAGCAAAGACAGGTAACTATACTGCAACCTGTGAAGTAACTGTAACATCTGCAAAGCAGATTTTCCTTGAGCAGAAATCTCTTACAGTAGGACAGGGAGCAACAGCAAGTCTTACTGCAAAAGCATGGGATGGAAGTGCTTATGTAGAAAATCCAACAATTAAATGGACAAGCCTTGGTACCTCTATTGCAACAGTTGATGACAAGGGTACAGTTACAGGTGTTGGTATCGGTACCGTAGCGATCAAAGCAGAATGGGAAGGTGCAACAGCAACTGCCCAGGTTGAGGTCAAAGAGACAAAAGATGTTAAGGCAACTGTTGTATGGGATGACAAGGAAAACCAGGATGGTGTACGTCCGGCTTCTGTAAAACTTCAGCTTACTGCAAACGATAAAAATTCCGGAGAAGCTGTTGATCTGAATGCAGATAATGAATGGACTTATACCTGGGCGCATCAGTTTGTAAAAGATGACGATAATAATCTGATCACTTACAAAGTAACTGCAGGCGATATCGAAGGATATACAGCAACAGTAGATGGAAGTGTTGAAGATGGATTCACTGTAACTTATAAACATGAAGTTCGTACAGTATCTGTTAATACAGCAGTTACCTGGGATGATGCAAATGACCGCGATGGAATCCGTCCGGAATCAGTAACCGTACAGCTGTCTACAGTTAATGGTGATACCAAAGAGGCAGTTGGCGACAAAGTTACTCTGGATGCATCCAACGAATGGAAGACAGAATGGAAAGAACTTGCTGAATACAAAGCAGGTAAGAAACTTGAGTATACCATCGACGTAGAGGGAATTCCGACAGGCGAAGATCAGTATACAACAGAAACAACCAAGACAACTGATGAAACAGGAACTGTAACAAGTTTCACAATCAAGAATACACATATTCCACTTACCGTAAAAGTTCCGGTACAGGTAGTATGGAACGACGGTGATAACCAGGATGGTGTTCGTCCGGCATCTGTAGAAGCAACACTCTATGCAGATGGTGAAGCAACAGATAAGAAAGCAACTCTGAATGAAAGCAACAACTGGACAGATGACAAGACCTTTAGTGATCTTGACATGAGCAAAGATGGCAAAGAGATTGTCTACACTGTAAAAGCTGCTGACGTAGAGGGATACACTCTTGAAACAACAAGTGATGACAAGACAGGCGTTGTTCTGAAATATACCCATCAGACAGAAGTTACAAACGTAACAGCTTCTGTTAAATGGGATGATGCAGACAACCAGGATGGCAAACGTCCGGAAGCTGTAAACCTTCAGCTCAAAGCTGATGATGCAGCTTCTGGTGATCCGGTAGCTGTAAATGCAGCAGGAGAGTGGAAGACAACCTGGACAGTTGCTAAGAATAAACCAGTAGCGAAAGAAATTGCTTATACAGTAGAAGCAGCAGCACCGGAAGGATACAAAGCAGCCGTATCCGGAACTGCTAAAGATGGATATGTGGTTACACTTTCACATACACCAGAGGTAGTTACAATTCCTGTATCTGCACAGTGGAATGATACAGAAAACCAGGATGGAAAACGTCCGGCATCTGTTGAAATCACACTTGCAGCAAATGGAAAAGAAAGCAAGAAGGTAGCTCTTACAGCAGAGAATAACTGGAAGGCATCTTTTGACAATCTCGACGTATATGCTGCAGGAAAAGCAATCACCTATACTGTAACAGCAGCAGATGTTGAAGGATATACTGCAAGCGTAGCAGGAGACAGTGCAGGATTTGTAGTAAGCTTCAATCATGAAACAGACAAGACATCTGTTTCTATGACAACCGTTTGGGATGACAAAGACAATCAGGATGGTCATCGTCCGGGATCATACGCTGTACAGCTTAAGGCAGATGGTCAGGCTGTTGGAGATCTGGTTACATTAAATAGCGATAATGGATTCGCGAATAAATGGGATGGACTTCAGAAGAACAGAACCGGAAAAGTTGGCGAGCAGATTGAGTATACCGTTGAAGTAGTAAATATTGACGAAACTTATTATGAATCAACTGTCAAAGGTGATGCAGCAAATGGATTTGTAGTCACAAATCTTTATGTTCCGCTGACAAAAGTGATTCCGGCATCTGTGCAGTGGGATGACGCAGATAACCAGGATGGAATCCGTCCGGCATCTGTTGACGTAGAACTTTATGCAGATGGCAAGGCAACTGGAAACAAAGTAACTCTTACATCAGAGAATGAATGGAAGTCTGCTTTTGCAGAAACAGACATTAAGAAAAATGGTACCAGAATTGCTTACACAGCAGTTGTAACAAGTGGTGAACTGGCAGGATACACCTGCACCGTAACAGGCGAAGCTCTGGATGACAATGGATTTGTAGTTAATTATGCACATAAACCAGAAGTAACCAAAGTTACAGCATCAACAGTATGGGATGATGCAGACAACCAGGATGGAATCCGTCCGAACCACGTAAACATCCAGCTCAAAGCTGATGGAGTAAATGTAGGTAAAGAATCTGTTCTGGATGCAGATGGAAACTGGAGCCTGACCTGGGATAATCTTCCTAAGTTTAATGCAGGAAAAGAGATTATCTATACAGTAGAAATGACCTCCACTGTAGATGGTTATGGAGAAGCAGTGGTAACAGGAAATGCAGCAGAAGGCTACACCGTAACCTACGCACACAGCGTAGCGAAGACAAAAGTAACCGTTAAGAATACCTGGAGCGACCTGAACAACGTTGTTGATTCCCGTCCATCCAAACTGGTAGTTG
>OGPY01002124.1_pt1 | contig 13015 bp, 8 predicted proteins | sample 1553121 | NCBI WGS metagenome assembly OGPY01 (sample SAMEA2580004, study PRJEB22360) | human gut metagenome
GTCGTAGCCGAAGGTCACCACCGAGCCAGCGGCGTCGAGTTCGGGCGTCGCGATGTAGCCCTGCGGCTTCTGCGGGAACTCGTCCGTCACGGCGTATTCGTAGTCGTTACCCGTAGGCTCCATGCGGTACTCCGCGTCATCGAGGAAGAACGTCAGGTAGGCGGGCTTGGGACGCGATACGGCGAGCGGCCGGTCGACGGTCGTCGTTCCGAAGCGCACGTTCTGCCCCACAAAGCGCAGCGTGGCCTCGCCGTCGGGAATGTTCTTGTAGAAGGGAAGCGTCACAGCCCCCGTGTAGGTTCCGTCGCTTTTGGTGCGGATCACCTCCTCGGCGACCATCTCGTCGTCGAAGAATACCTGCGCCTTGAGCGTCGAGAGCGCATAGCGGTCGGTCATCGTCACCTCGAAGTCGACCTTGCCGCCGTAGACGCCCGACGCATCGGCCGAAACGACGGTCATCTCGGGACCGACGTCGGTGGTGAGCAGTTCGGGATCGTCCTTGCACGCCGTCGTCGAGGCAGCGACGAGCAGCGACAGTGCGATGTATTTCAGCGTTTTCATGTTCTGCGAATTTTAAAGGTTAGTTTTCGGCTCCGGCGCCCCAGCGGAACGAGGCGATCGACTTGGCCGGGATGGTGTATTTGAACGAACGGTCGGCGTTTTCATACACGGCGACGGTCTGTTCGCCGGCGCTCCTGTTGAGCGCCACGAAGGCTTTCGATCCGTCGGGATTCCGGAAGGCCAGGTAGGTCAGCCCCGACGCCGTGTAACCCGACGCGCCGATGCGCACGGCACCCGGCCGGATGACCTTGGCGCACTGGGCCAGGTCGTAATAGTGGCTGTTGTACTTGAGCGTCTTGTAATCCGACGAACTGATCTCGATGGCCCCGTAGCAGGTCGTACAGCCTCCAGGACGGTTCGGAGCGCCCTTGTCGTCGAGCATCAGGTTCCACAGCAGAACCCCTTTGCCGTAGCGGCTCAGCGTCCCCAGGAAGATCGACTCGAAGTCGTCGATCACGCAGCTCTCGAAATTGTAGTTCCACGTGCCGATCGAGGCCTCGGTGAAGTAGATCGTCTTGTCGGGCGCGGCGGCGCGGATGTTGTCCAGCTCGCTCACGCTGCCCCCGTAGTTGTGCCAGGCCGAGCCATCGACCCACTGCGCAGCATCGGCGTCGGCGTAGATGTTGAGCGGGTAGTTCTGCTGGCCGGCGACGTTATCGTAGTTGTAGTTGTGGTCGTAGCAGAGGATCTTGGTGTCGATGCCCGCCTTGCGGAATGCCGGGCCGAGCTTCTTGACGAAGGCCAGCTGGTCCTCCCACGGCATGTAGAGCGACATCGAATTGCCCTTGTTCAGCGGCTCGTTCTGCATCGTGATGGCGTAGATCGGGAATCCGTTCTCCTCCATCTCGGTCACCCACTGCACGAAATACTCGGCGTAATCGTCGTAATAGGCGGGATTGAGACGCCCGCCGGTCCACGAATCGTAGGGTTTCGAGGGGTCGGCGACCGTGCCCTTCATCCATTTGGGGCACGACCACGGCGAACCCATGATCTTGATTTCGGGATTGATCTCCAGAATCTCTTTCAGCACCGGAAAGATGCCATCCTTCTCCACGGCGGGAATGGCGAAGAATTCGATGCCCTCCCGGTCGCAGCAGGTGTATTCGTCCATCGAGAAGTCCGAGCCGCCGATATGCACGCGGATAAAGCTGAAACCGGCTCCGGTCTCGGGGTCGAAGCACTTCCGGAGGATCGCCGTGCGGTCGGCCTGCGACATTTGCAGCAGGTTGTAGCACGTGGCGCCGGTGATGGCCGGGCCGAAACCGTCGACGGTCTGGTAGGTCGTCGAGGGGTCGATCGTGACCCGGTAGGGCGACATCGAGACCTTCGAGTAGTCGAGTCCCTCCTCCGTGAACAGGCGGTTGCCGTCGGCCGAGGTGACGTAGGCGAGAACATCGCCCGTCACGGGCGAGGGATCGGGGCCAGGACCGGGAGCCGGCGTGTCGCCATCGTTCCCGCTGGAACAGCATACGGCTCCGGCGAGCAGCAGCGGGCAGGTCAGCAGGCGCAGGTTGTTATTGATCGTAAATTTCATGGCAGAATCGCAATTTTAAGGTTAATAGCCCAGGTTTTGTTCGATGTTGGTGTTATCCTCCAGCACTGAAGTCGGCACCGGCATCAGCACGCGGTTGTCGTTCATCGCGCGGCGGGTCTGGAAGTAGGAGTCGTAGGACGCCGAGCCTTTGATGTTGACGCCGTCGCAGATTTCGAACAGTTTCGAATAGTCGTCGCCGTAACGCATCAGGTCGAACCAGCGGAAGCCCTCCATGGCCAGTTCCAGACGGCGTTCGTGGAGCACGGCTTCGCGCATCAGGTCGGCCGACGCGCGCTGCGCCGCAGTCAGCTTGCCAATGCCGGCGCGGCCGCGGATCTCGTCCACGATGTCGGCGGCGCCTCCCGGATCGTCCGTATTGGCCAGCGCTTCGGCATGCAGGAGCCGGATCTCGGCCAGACGCATCAGGTAAACCGGGGTCACGTTGGTCGGGAACTTGTGCATGAAAGCGTATTCGTCGCTCGGATAGTGGTACGACCAGCCGCATTCGTCGTAGACGACCGACGCATTCTTGCGCTCGGTGTCGCCCTCGGCGTCGTAAGCCTTCGTCAGGTTACGCGACGGCGTGCACCACTTGGCCCACGAGAAACTGTCGCCCGGGACATAGGCGTTGCGGTGGAACATCATCCACATCCACGAACCCGAGGTCTGGCTGGTCCACTGCACCTCGAAAATCGACTCGCGGGTGTTCATCGCAGCCATGCCCGTATCGCCGGTGGTGTAGGCCCACAGGTCGCCGTACTTGTCGCAAAGGCTGTACCCCATCCCTTCGACCGCTTCGCAGGCCGAGACGACCTTCGACCAGTCGCGGAACTCGCGCATGGAGTAGAAACGGGCCATCAGGCCGTAGGCGAAACCCTTGGTGATGCGGAACTTGTTCGAAGCGTCCATGTCGGGGGCGTATTTGCAGGCATACTCCTCGATGTCCTTGACGATCTGCTCGCCGACGGTCTGCTTCGACACGCGGGCCGGGAAATAGAGCGGATAGACCTCCTCGACGTTCCCGGCGTTGATGGCGGGCGGGATTTCGGTCAGCATCGGGATTTCTCCGAAAAGCTGCATCATGTTCATCCAGATATAGGCACGCCAGCAGAGCGCTTCGGAGAGCCACTCCTGATACTCCTTGTCGGTGAGCGACGGATCGTTCTCCTTCACCAGATCGATGTTGCAGATGACCTGGTTGGCATAGTCCACGGCGTTCATCGAGTAGTTCCACAGGTTCGAGGCGAATTCGTTGTCGCTGTCGATGTGGTTCGACTCGACGCTGACGACCTTCGTCTCGGCCATGTTGCCGCCGTAGGCATTGTCGGCGCGCGCCTCGGCGAGCGTGGTCAGCTGATACCAGTAGGTCTGAAGGTCGCCCTTCATGTAGTTGTACATGGCCGTAAGCTGGCCTTCGAGCAGTTCGCGGGTGTTGATGGCCGTCTCGCTGTCGCCCGTGCCGGAGGTGTTGTTCTCGGCATACATCGTCTCGGGGAATTTCTCAAGGCTGCACGACGTGGTGGCAACCCCCAGCGAGAGACCCGCGGCAATTAAAAATATCTTTTTCATAATCGGTTCTTTTTTCAGCGGTTAGAAAGTAAGATTCAGACCCACGACGACCGTGCGCACGTTGGGATAGGTTCCCCAGTCGATGCCCATTTGCGTGGCGCTTTCCGACTGGCTCACCTCGGGATCGTAGCCCGAATAGCCGGTCCAGGTGATGAAGTTCTGGAGCGAAATGTAAGGCTGGATGCGCGTGATGTTGATGCGCTTGAGCTTCGGCGAGGTGATGTCGTACGACAGGGTGATGTTCTTCACCTTGAGGTAGGAGCCATCCTCGACCCAGTAGGACGAATTCTTCACGTTCCAGGCGGGGTTGTCCGAGCGGAACACGTCGGTCTGCTGGCCCGGAATGCGCCAGCGCCGCAGGACCGTGGTGGTCTGGTTGTTGGCCGAAGCCATGCCCTCGGTCTCGATGCGCGAGGCGTTGAAAATGTCGTTGCCGTAGGAGCCCGTGATCAGAATGTTCAGGTTAAGCCCCTTCCACGAGAAGTTGTTGGTCATGCCGAAGGTGAACTTGGGATTGGCGTTGCCGATCCAGGTCTTGTCCAGCGGCGTGATCTCGCCGTCGCCGTTGCGGTCCTCGTAAACCAGGTCGCCCGTCTCGGGATCGACCCCCTTGGAGACATAGCCCCAGAACATCGAAAGCGGGTGGCCCGGAGTCATGCGCACGACGTTGTCGTTGGTCGCGTCGGAGGTCGTGGCGTAGTAGTATACCTGCTTCAGGTTGAGTTTTTCGACCTTGTTGCGGTTGAGCGAAACGTTCAGGTCGGTCGACCAGTTGAAATCCTTCCGGGCGATGTTGACCGACGAAAGGGTGATCTCGAAGCCCTGGTTCGACATCTCGCCGTCGTTGCGGTAGATGCTCGGATAGGGCGACGGCAGCGGCACGTCCATCAGCATGTCCTTGGTGTACTTGTAGTAATAGTCGAGCGACAGGTTCAGGCGGTTGTTCAGCAGCGCGAAATCGAGTCCGACATTGGTCTGCGAAGAGGTCTCCCACGTAAGGTCCTGATTCTTGATGTTCTTGCGACCGCCGACCGTCGGCACGGCCTGCGCGTTCTCGGTCAGCGTCCAGTCGTAGTAGTTGGTGCTGTACTGCTGCATCCAGCCGTACTCCGCCAGGCCCGCCTGGTTACCGGTCTGTCCCCAGCCGGCGCGCAGTTTCAGGTCGTTGATCCACGACACGTCGCGCAGGAACTTCTCTCCCGAGATACGCCACGCGGCCGAGAACGAGGGGAAGTAACCCCAGCGGTGGCCGGGAGCCAGCTTCGAGGAACCGTCGGCGCGGAAATTGGCCGTCACGAGGTACTTGCTGTCGTAGTTGTACGACACGCGCGCCAGATAGGACATGATCGACCACTCCGATTTGCCGTAGCTCTGGCCGCGGACGCCGCCGTTGTTACCGCCGTTCAGGTTGGGAATGGCGTTGTTGTTGGTCGAGGAGAAATAGGAGCGCGAGCCGCTCAACTGCTCCCACACGGAGGTCGTGGCCGACGTGCCGGCCATCACTTCGAGGCTGTGGCGGTCGAACGATTTGTTCCAGGTCAGGATGTTGTCGTAAATCATGCGCATATCGTCGGAACGGGTGTCCGAGGCGGTTCCGTGCTGCGTCCGTCCGTAGGAGGTGCGGATCGGGTCGAGGAACGACGACGAGTGGACCCAGCGGCGGTCCATCGAAACCGTCGACTTGAAGGTCAGATCCTTGGCCAGGTAGAACGTCAGGCCGCCGGAGAGCAGCAGGCGGTCGGTGACATCCTGGTTGTAATCCGTGCGGGCCATGTTCTCACGCGGCGAGGTGAGGTTGGCGCCGTAAAAATTATTGTAGAACTGCTGGGGATTCTCGGGGTCCCAGATCGGCGCGTAGGTCGGGGTCGTGATGGCCGACACCACCACGCCGGCGCGGTTGGCGCCCTGACCCGAGATGATCGTGCCCTTGGTGGTGTAGTGCGAGAAAGTCGTCGAGGCGTTGGCCGAAACCCATTTGAAAATCTTCTTGTCGAAGCTGGCCTTCACGTTGTAACGGTCCGAAGAGGTGGTGTTGATGATGCCCTTTTCGTTGGTGTAGCCGCCGCCGAGGTAATAGGACGAGTTTTCATCGCCGTTGGAGACCGAGAACTGGTAGTTCTGGTTGACGCCCGTCGAGTAGGTTTCGTCGAACCAGTCGGTCCGGTCGGTCAGATCGGCCGGAAGCCCCGACACGGCGCCGTTCTCCTCCATCAGGTCGCGGTACTGCCGGGCATTGAGCACGTCGTAGCTCTTGGTCACCTTCGAAATGCCGACGAAGGTCGAGAACGAAATCTCGGGGCCCCGTTTCCGGCTGCCCTGCTTGGTGGTGATGAGCACCACGCCGTTGGCGGCGCGCGAACCGTAGATGGCGGCCGACGAGGCGTCCTTCAGCACCTGCATCGACTCGATTTCGTTGGGAGAGAGGTAAGCGATGGCGTAGTTTCCTTCGCCCACGGGAACGCCGTCGACCACATAGAGCGGGTCGTTGCTCGACGAGATGGACGAAGCGCCGCGGACGCGGACCACCATGCCCTGTCCGGGCGAGCCGTTGGGCTGGATGACCTGCACGCCGGCGGCTTTGCCCTGAAGGGCGCCCGAGGCCGAGGTGATCGGGCGGCGGGCCAGGTCGTCGGTCTTGACGACCGAAACGGCCGTCGTGAGGTCCTTCTGCTTGACCGTGCCGTAACCGATCGCCACCACGGCGTCGAGGGCCACGGCGTCTTCGGCGAGTTTCACGTCGATCTTCGTGCGGCCGTTCACGGCGACCGTCTGCGAAACGAATCCGAGCGACTGGAAAATCAGGTTAGCAGAATTCCCCCCCCCTCGCAGTTTGAGGGAATAAGAGCCGTCCACGCCCGTCGTAGCGCCGTTCGTAGTTCCCTGCTCGATGATCGTGGCTCCGATAACGGGCTGTCCCGACTGGTCGGTGACCGTTCCCGTCACTGTCGGCGCCGACTGGGCGAAGGCCGCCGGCGCAAAGACGATCAGCATCGCCGTCAGTGCCAGCATCCACCCTCTCCGGCAGTCCGCTTGCAGTTTCTTGCAAAAATGTGCCATAGGAATTTAAGGTTTTTAAGTTTTAAGTTAATATTATAAATAGGTAAGGCGCAGTTCTTAAAAAATCGACACTTCATCGCCTTATTTCCGCTTAAATAAAAGTAACTATCCTCCGCGACATGAAAAAAATTTAAACAGCAAATTGTAAACTCAAAACCCGTTTATAAAAATACACCTACTTGATATTCAATATATTAATTATTTGACGATTGCAAAAAAAAGTAGATTGATCGGAATTTTCACAACTGCCCCGGAAGCCCGGAAACGGCATATAATAAAATATTTTAAATAAATCCGGCTCCCGGAGCACGTTCCGTTCGCCGGGCCGGCCGCCCGTCCTGCCGGGAAAAACGGCCGGACGGTCCGACCGGCGGAAAGCGCGCCGCCCGGTATTGATTTTCCCGGGATTATTCCTATCTTTGGTGCCGTAACGACACTTTTATCAGCCGGAAAGTACCGCACCGTACCCGATTCGGTCTTGGAACCATCCGTCCTTTTTCCGATCTTTGTCAGGAACAAACCGTGAACCGTCCGCACATGAGAAACCTTCTGTCAACCGTACTGCTGCTCGCCGCAACGCTCGCCGCCTCGGCACAAAACGACCTGAAAAGCGTGCTTTCACAGCTCGACGCCACCCTTTCGCACCGGGACTCCTACATCGCCGGACGCGAACAGCGGATCGAATCGCTGAAAAACATCCTCCGGAAATCGGATTTCTCGGACGCCCAGCGCTACATCCTCAACCAGCAGCTGATCGACGAATACACCCCTTACCAGGCCGATTCGACCATCGACTACCTCTACCGCAACATCGCCCTGGCGACGCGCATGAACGACGCGGGGCACCTCAACGAGAGCCGTATCCAGCTGGCATACCTGTACAGTTCGGCGGGTATCTACCTCGAAGCGGCGAACATGCTGAAACTGGTCGACACCACGGCGCTGGACCGCAGGCAGCTGGTCGACTACTACATCGCCCGCCACAAACTCAACGACGAACTCCAGCTCTACTCCCACGACTCGGCGCAGGGACACGAATCGTGGCGGCTTACGGTGATCTACGCCCAGCTGATCGTGGAGAACACCGAACCGGAGTCGGTCACGCACCTCAACTTCCGGCTCCGCCAGGCGATCGGCGCCCGCGACTACCCGCAGGCCGTGGAGATTTCCGAACGGCTGTGCAGCGCCCTGCAACCCCTTTCGCGCGAATATGCCGAGGCGTCGTACATGCGCGCCCTCGTGGCGGACCTGATGGACGACACGCCCACGGCGCAGGTGTGGTTCGCACGCTCGGCGATGACCGACATCCAGCTGGCGATCCGCGACAACGCCGCACTGAAAAGCCTCGCCAACACGCTGCTCGACGACGACAACATCCAGCGCGCCATGCGCTACATGCGGATCGTGATGGACGACGCACGGTTCTTCAATTCGCGGCTCCGCCCGTGGCAGGACGCACTGGCGCTGCACGTCATCGAAGAGGCCTACCGGGTCCGGCGGCAGCGGATGGACGCCATGTACAACATCTTCGTCGTGTCGATCGGCTGCTTCATGCTGCTGGCCCTCGGGGGCGTGGTCTTCGTCCTGCGGCAGAACCGCAAGCTGAACCTTGCGCGGCTCGAATTGCAGCAGGCCAACAACCGGCTCAACATCTCGAACAAAGACCTCCAGCACATCAACAAGCGACTGGCAGGACTGAACAGCCAGATTTCAGAGGCCAACGAAGTGAAGGAGGAGTATATCGGCATCTTCCTGACGATGTGCTCGGAGTACATCGACAAGATCATCGACTCGCGCCGCCACGTACGCCGCCTGCTGCGCGACGGCCGCGTCGACGAACTGCGGAAGGAGTACTCCCCGACCGACGGCGACAGCCGCGAACTGGAGGAGTTTTACCGCAACTTCGACACGACGTTCCTGCAACTCTACCCCACGTTCATCGAGGATTTCAACTCCCTGCTGGACAAGGAGGCGCGCATCGAGCCGAAAAAGGGCGAGCTGCTGACGACCGAGCTGCGCATCTTCGCGCTGATCCGGCTGGGCATCAACGACTCGTCGAAAATCGCCGCGCTGCTGCGTTACTCCGTGAGCACGATCTACAACTACCGGTCGAAGATCAAGGGGCACACGCTCGTCTCGCGCGACGATTTCGAGGAGCGGATCAAGACCATCGGGGCTTTCAGTCCGCAGCATCTCTGACCGTTTTCGCCCAAGGGGGGGGGCACCCTCCCGGAGCGATTCGAAGCGGCACAAAAAAAGCCCGCGGAGCATCCCGCAGGCTTTTCCAATACATGAATCGGAGAGGTTCCGGCCGGGCGCAAAACACGGGCGGGAATTCACCGTCCCGTTCCGGGAGGCAAACAACCTCGGAATTTCCATTGCAAGGCGCCCCTCCGGGGTCTCTGCTGCGGGACCGTTCCGGCCCCCCCCGATGAATCGTCCCATGCGGGACCTCCTCCGGACGGGCGAAAAAAAGACCGCGGAAAGAATCCACGGTCTTCTATAACGGCGAGGTCTCCCCCCCCCTCCGGCGTTTCCGGACGGAGCGCGGAGGCTACTCGGCCTGCTGCTCGGTCTGTCCGGCAGAGGGAATCTCGGCCTGCGGCATCGTAGCGGCGGCCTCGGATTCGATGACCCGCTCCTGAAGCGCCTTGGCGTCCTTCGAAATCTCCAAATTGCTGTCGGCGACCAGACCGCGGTCCATGGCCAGCGTAGCCGCAAGGCTCAAAACCACGATGGCAATAGCCATCGACCAGGTGAATTTCTCCAGGAAGTTCGTAGTCTCGCGCACCCCCATCACCTGGTTCGACGCGCCGAAATTGGCGGCCATGCCGCTCTTGGGGTTCTGCACCAATACCGCCAGGATCACCAGTACGCTCGCAACGAGTATCAGGGCAATGCAAATCGTGTATAACATATTACCTTAAATTTTAATATTGTTTTCTATTTTGCCAATAAGTTCGGCAAAGTAAACACTTTTTTCGGGATTTCGCAAACTTAATTTGCGATAAATCGCCACGGACTTGTCCCGAAGGCCTTGAGCGAGATAGATTTCGGCCAGCTCCTCGGTGACCACCTCGTCGTCGTCGTCCAGTTCGGGCTGCAGAACGACCTCCTCCTCGGGTTCGCCCTCGCCGGCGACGATGCGCAGGTCCTCTTCCTGAAGGAAACGGTCGATGATCTCCTCCGAGGAGAGCTGCGTGAGCGCCGAGGCGTCGACGGCGGCCCTGCGCAGCGAACTCTCGGCCCGCCACGGGGCCGTCAGCGCCACCCGCGGATCGGATTCGCCCGTAAGCGTCTCGCGCAGGATACGCCCCGGAAGGAACCACGGGAAGCGCACCGCAAGGTCCCCGGCTTCGGCAGCGGAAGGCGTCTCCGCCCGGCCGGGCGCCGCAAAGTATGTTTTCAGGTCGGACATCGCGCGTCGGAATTACCAGTTGGAGGCCGCGGCCTGGAAAATGTCGGTCACGATCTTGTCGACGATCTGGGGGATCAGCTCGCCTTCGACCTCCGTAAGCAGTTTCGTGGAGTCGTAGTCCTCGTAGGCCTGGAAGGTGCGGTTGAACGACATCTTCTCGTCGAGGGCGTTGGTGAAGCGCACCTTAACGGTGATCGTCAGGCGGTTGAGCAGGGCGTAGTCGTCGCTCGAAACCGAAGCCGTCGTCGAGGTATAGTTGACGATCTCGCCCTCGAAGGCGAAGTCGCCGCCCTCGTCGACCTGCATCAGGCGCGTGCGGCGCGTGAACATGTCGACCAGCGCCTCGGTGAGCGTGGAACTCAAAATCGGCGACACCATCGTGGCGTTGTTGGGAAAGTAGGCCACCGAAAAGGTCTTGGCGTCGGGCGGAATCGAGGCGCCCGACAGCGAGTATTTGATGGACACACCGCAGCCGGTCATCACCGCGGCGATAGCCAGCAATGAAAAACGGAAAATGAAAAATGAAAAATTATCTCGGAATCTGCGCATTCTTTTAATTCTTAATTTTTAATTGGAGTCAGGAATTGTCTTCAATTCCTAACTCCTTTATCTTGCGGTATAGTGTGCGCTCCGACATGAAAAGTTCGGCAGCGGCCTCGCGGCGGCGGCCGTTGTTGCGGCGCAGGGCGCGGATGATCTGCTCGCGCTGCATGTCGGCCTTGGTCCGCTCGCGCGGCGGGTCGTCGGTCACCTCCTCGCTCTCGGCATAGACCGGAGGCTGGGGATAGGAAGCGACGGCCGGAACGTAGCTGCTCTGCGCCGTGGTCGGCAGCAGGGCCTTGACGTCACGGACCGGCTCGGGGCACGGCACGCCGCCCTTCATCAGTTCGGAGATCATCCGCTTGAGGTCGTTGATGTCGGCGCGCATGTCGAACAGCACCTTGTAGAGCAGTTCGCGCTCGGTCGACATCGTGTCGTCCATGCGCATCGTCCCGGCGGCCATCGGCGCGCCCCCGCCCTGCGGGGGCAGGTATTTCGCCAGCACCTCGGAGGTGATCACCCGGGTCTGCTCGATGGCCGAAATCTGCTCGGCGACGTTCTTCAGCTGGCGGATGTTGCCCCGCCAGTAGTAGTTCTTCAGCATCTCGCGCGCCGCATCGTCGAGCGTCACGGCGGGCATGCGGTACTGCACGGCCACGTCGGCGGCGAACTTGCGGAACAGCAGCGGAATGTCCTCCGGGCGTTCGCGCAGCGACGGCACGACGATGGGAACCGTGCTCAGGCGGTAGAAGAGGTCTTCGCGGAAACGCCCCTGGGCGATGGCCTCCTGCAGGTTCATGTTCGTCGCGGCGACGACGCGGACGTTCGTCTTCTGCACCTTCGACGACCCGACACGGATGAATTCGCCCGTCTGCAACACGCGCAACAGGCGCGCCTGCGTCGGATGCGGCAGTTCGGCCACCTCGTCCAGGAAGATCGTGCCGCCGTCGGCCTCTTCGAAATAGCCCTTCCGGGCCTCCGTAGCTCCGGTGAAGGCCCCCTTTTCATGGCCGAAAAGTTCCGAGTCGATGGTTCCTTCGGGAATCGCCGCGCAGTTCACGGCGATGTATTTGTTGTGCTTGCGCGCGGAATAGGCATGGATGACCTGCGGGAAGAACTCCTTGCCCACGCCGCTTTCGCCCGTGACGAGTACCGTCAGGTCGGTGGGAGCCACGCGCAGGGCCACCTCCAGCGCCCGGTCCAGAAGTTCCGAAGTGCCGATGATGCCGAAGCGTTGTTTTACGGTTGCGATCTCTGTCATTGGGTTCGTATGATGTTCGGGTTCGGTGCGGCGGTCACACGGCGGAAGCGGATGCCGGAACCGGCACGGCATCGGAAACACCCGTCTCCCCCGCCGCGGCAGCATCGGGCTGCGGTTCGTCCGGCACGGCGGGAGCGGCCCACTCCGCTTCGATCTGCCGCTCGCGGTAGTCGCGGTAATAACCGTATCCGATCGCGGCGAGCGCCAGCACGGCGGCGATCACGGCGATCCAGATGAAACGGTCCGTACGGCGGCGCGGAACGCGGCCGACATAGGTGTAGGCATCGGTATTCTTCGGCGGACGGCCGTAACGCAGGCCGCGCACCGAGGGATCGGGGTTCAGTTTGGCCGAAGGCGACACGTGCGGTTCGTCGAAAGCCTGCTTCACGGCCTCGGTCAGCCGTCCGGGATGCACGCGCGGCGTGCGGACCGGGGCAGCGGGCGCCTCTCCGGAACCGTCGGCCGCTGCGGCCGCACCAACCGGCGTCTCCTTTCCTACGGTCTCCGCAGCCGGGGATTCCGGGGAGGCCGTCCCGGACACGGGAGCGGGGTCGTAGCGGAAGGCGACGGTCCCGTTCGGACCGGCGGCGAGAACGCCGAAACCGGGCAGCGGATACTCCCCGCCGTGTTCCGCGGCATGGCGCACCTCGAAAACGAACCGGTCGATCTCGCCCGCGGCCTCCAGTTCGTTCATTCCCTGCTCCGAAAGCAGACGGCGCAGCACGCCGTCGTCGCGTTTGAGCAGTTCCGAAAAGAGCACGGCATGTCCCGGCTCCTTGACGATGAAAGCCCCCAGTTGGGGAACGACGAGCCGCTTGTGCGACTCCAGGTATTGCGATATGACAAGACTCAGCACGATTCCGAAAGCAGGTTTAATCCGGCTTCAAAATTACCTTTTTTCCGAGAAAAGACCAAATATTCGCTTCCCAATTCGCAGGAAGGGCCGAACGGCGGCGCCGGAACGGCAGCGGGAAACGGCCGGACGGAAGGCCGAGTCCCCCGCCGGCAAAAGCGGCCGACAGACGACAGGCAGCCGGCAGGCGCCGCGGGCCTTCCGTTTTCCCGAACAGCTCCG
>OGPY01002125.1_pt1 | contig 13012 bp, 10 predicted proteins | sample 1553121 | NCBI WGS metagenome assembly OGPY01 (sample SAMEA2580004, study PRJEB22360) | human gut metagenome
ATTCAAAGCCGTGAATATCAATATTCTGTAATTCGTGAATACCTGTTTCCCGTACAATCCGTTCAAAACCTTCCATATCTTCTTCTGATCGGACATTAATATGTTCTCTGCGGATGTTTTCCATGGCTTCTACTGCATCCATAAATTCTTCTGATGAACCTTTTCTGAAGAAATCATTTTTTTTACTATTTTCAATGAGATCATCCAGAACATCAAGCTCTATATCCACATCCCAGCCAATGTCATCCAGATGTTTTTCATATAAAGATTCTACAAATTCATCATATCCATTCTGACCGTAAAAATTTTCCATTGAGCTTACATAGCGCTCTCTTACATGAAGCTTATAAGAAAGTGCATAAAAAAAAGCTGCATTAATAAGAACCAAGTAATTGGAATATGAATCGCTTTGATTCCAATTACTTTGGGTCAAATTCGTACAACATTTAAATATAGTTTCATATATAATTATCGTCACTCGACTATCGCCAAGTCTATCCATCAATTTACATGAAAGAGGAATATATATTCCCTCATCTGCAAACATCGCTAATTTTTCTAATGTATCATCTAAGAATGAAAAGCCAAACTCATCCTGAAGTGCACTTACAATTACTGCTTTCTGCTGAACATTCATCTTAGAATAATAATATGCCATAATATTCAGCACATCATACTCAACAATACTATCAAATTCAGCTCGTGTAAAATTAAACAATTCACGTGAATATTCTTCAAGTATACTGTTAATGACTTTATCAGCCATTTCACTCGTGTTTTTTCCCTTACCTATAACACCATATTCCATAGTTCTTACCCCATCTGTTTTAACTGATTCTCATATAATAAACACCGATTTTCTTATTTGCTTTATATAAAGAAGCAACTTTTTCTGCTTCTGTATCCTGATATTTTTTCCGCAAAAATTCCTCTATTACAGTAACAATATTCTCATTTTTTAACCGCCCATTTATCCGAAATAACAATTCCTTTTTTCCGTGTTCAATCTGCGCCTGTATATATTTTAATAATGTATAACGAGTTTGGAAATCACATCTGTTTTTTATAAAATAATATAGCGCTGCAGACCATGAAACAGCCAAAAGGAAATAAAGTGTTTTAATTCTCGAAAACGAAAATCGAATTTTAGGTTTATCCTCCTTTTCATGAACTGGTCTTTTTTTCGCGATTAAACAAATGCCATTTCCAATCGCAAACGCCAGCAAACCGCCCAAAATTATTTTTGTATACCCATAGCTATAGAATCTTCCCATATTCATCAACCCAATTGGTCCTAAGGCTATGGAGTAAAGAAAATATGCTGTAAAAAGCACTGCTGGAGAAATCAACTCAAAATCATTGTTCAATAGCAAGGCAAAAGTTAAACACGCAAGTAACAGTGTGTATTCAAATATACTGTCTTGCCCTGAACCTAATGCAAAAACATACACAATGGCACTCACGGAAAGAAGTAATAACCCTATCATTTTTCGTCTATTTATTCGTAGCATTATAAGTTTACTCTCCTCTATCTATAATAAGATTTCTTGATTCTATAGCTTTCGACTCCATCTTGCTTTTAATACTTTACCTGGTACAATACAAACAAAAGTCAACAACTTATTTTTGCTGTTTCTAAGAAGTTCCGTAATTGTATAATCAGCGCACAAGCCATATATAATGTATTGAAGTCCGCCTTTGATCCTATATTTAGGGTTTATATCTTTCTTCATAAATTCTTCCGCTCTGTGCATACAGCCAACAGGAGATTTTATGTTATTTGCTCTTCTATTTTTCGTAAGTCCGTCTGACTGATAATCGCCGACATATATCGCCTCGTTAATGTGAATCATATTGTACTTACGTGCCATTCGAATCCAAACAATGTCCTCACCAAGGAATTTTTCACCTGAATACTCAGGAAACGGAAATTCCTTTAGGCAATGGGTGTAAAATACCTCGGCTTTATCAGCCATCGTGTCATCCGAATTAATTCTTGCTTCTATGTACGAAGCAACCCATTCATTAGGTTCAAACTCTTTACCGTTGATCTTTCCATCTGGAAATACTCTGAGAAATGAGTATCCACACAATCCGTTTCTATCCCAAAACTTTCCATAATATCGCAGCACAGTTTCAATCGCATTTGGCTTTAACCAGTCGTCCGAATCAACAATAAAAGTCAAGTCTGACTCTATATTTTTTATGCCTTCATTTAGTGCCGTATGCTTCCCGCCGTTTTCCTTATAGATATAGCGGATTCTAAAATCAGCTGATTTTTGAACTTTCCTTACAACCTGTGCCGTATCATCTAAGCTGCCATCATCTACAATTAGCCATTCAAAATCTTTTATGGACTGATTATCCAGAGAGGTATATAATTTTTGTATACTCCCTCCCCGATTATAAGTAGGAGTTAGCACTGTAATTCTCATCTGATTTACCCTTTCATTTGCTGAGCAATATCCGCATCCACAATTTCCTCGCCTGTCCGTTCATTTAACTGTGCACGGGATTCTTTTGAAAGCCCGTCATTGATCGTACAGTTCATGTCACAGGTCGAACATTTATCCAGTTCTTCTTTGGATACCTTTCCATCCCGGTACTCTCTTACAATTTTATTTTCGTACATGGAATATTTCTTCTTCGTCCAGAATTTCAGCTTGTGACGGATTACCCACCAGGCCGGAACCCAGATATATTTATGCATGGCCGGTGACACAGATCCGATCATCCAGCAGTCTCTGTCACAGCAACGGACTTTTTTGCGGACTTCTTCTGCCTGAGCGGAATTCCATAATTCTTCCCAGGTCTGTTCATTGAGATTTCCCATGACCTCTTTATCTTTTGTTCCGTTACATGGCATTACATCTCCATAAGGATCAATGAAAAACGTATCAAAAGACATGTCACAGGGAAGAAGACGCTTCTGCCCGTAAATGTAGTTAATCAGTCCATGATTAAAGTACGCACGGAACCACTTTTTCGGTGAATTGGAATTCAGTAATTCGTTGACAAGTTTTTCGAAATTCTTTGCAACCATAGGTCTGTCGTGGATAATATTTTTTGCTTCCACAAAATAAAAACTGTTGTGAAGGGATGCAGTTGCAAATTCCATTCCCATCTTGTCTGATAAACGGTAAAGCGGTACCAGGTCTTTTGCATTCTTATCCTGTACGGTCATTCCGAATCCGACATCTTTCATTCCCATTTTCCGAAGTTCTTTCAGTGTTTTGTAGCCTCTGCTAAAGCCATCCTTAAGGCCACGGATCTCATTGTTGGTTTCTTCCAGTCCTTCAATGGAAATACGGATTCCGACATCTGGAAATTCCTTACAGAGTTTGATAATACGGTCTGTAAAAAATCCATTGGTGGAGATTACAATACGGTCGGATTTTTTGTAGAGTTCCCGGACAATTTCCGGAAGATCTTCTCTGATGAAAGGCTCCCCTCCGGTAATATTGGTAAAATACATTTCCGGAAGTTTCTTTATGGTTTCAATACTGATTTCTTCCTCCGGTTTGGATGGACATTTATACCGGTTGCACATGGTACATCGTGCATTACATCTGTATGTTACAATAACAGTTCCATTTAATTTTTTTGCCATAATCTTCTACTCCTGCTGTTTTCTACCTGTTTTCTTCTGTCATAATACTCCCAGATAAAGCCAAACAGATAAAATAAGGTGAAATTCATTCCTGTACGGATTACCAGTGTTTCAAGAAATCCGTAAATAAAAAATATTCCATATACAATTACATAATCCAGACGTCTTCTCTCAAACATCCACCACAAAGTTCCTGCATGTAAAAAGATAAAATACAGAAACAATACGATTCCAAAGCCCAGAAGCAGATACATATAACCGTTATCCAGCGTATACAGCCCCGCTTTTTCGGCTTCTTTTGGATCAGACTTATAGTACATTAAGGGCTGGCCCCATAAAGAAAATCCATAGTACTGATAGTACTTGACAGCTTCCGCAATACGTGCGCCAAAAGTGCCAAACAGTTTTTTAAAAATCTCCCCGTCTTTACAGAGGCAGACAAAAACCGTCGTTATGCCCAGAACCCCCAGATACCCGGCCAGGAAAAGATTTCTCACCACTGTTATTTTCCGGTACAGGAACTGTGTTACTCCACGCTTATTATACAGCACAGTGCAGATCAACAGCAGTCCCAGAAGCAGTACTACAGTACTGCAATCTGTAACTGTTTTCACAAAAACCATTGTAATTATGATTCCCAGATAATGGACCAGCCTCAGTCTTCCTTTTCTCAACAGCCAGAACAGTAACACAAGCTGAAGAATTTTTGATGCGGCTGTATTCGGGTGTGAAAATCCCAGACTGTACGAAGCCACCAAATGTCCACTTTTTATCGTTTTACCAAGCGGTACAATGCCGGCTGCACATAAGCTCTCCAATATTATAAAACTGACAAGATGGCTTCCAAACAAACATTCCGTGATTTTTCTTGCCCTTACGTTTTTTCCTGCACATAAAAACCACAATGCCATGGAAAGAAACACATCTGTCGGATTATGTGTATATACCATAAAACCAATAGTTTCTGTTATTGCGATCAAAAATATCATCCGGGGCTCTTCTGCTATATCAAAGATCATTTTTAATACAAGCAATGCTTTGATCATATTAATAAAGGCAATATAATGTTCCCATTTTACCAGTGGAATATATGTTAATATACTTCCCTCTCCGACAAGTGTTGAAATTATAATATATGTGCACAAACATGCAAGATACAGTATTTCTTTCCAGTTAACATCCCGCTGCATTTTACTTTTCATTCTGTTCCTCATTTCCGTGTTTCTGTGGCTTAGCTGCCTTCTGCCGGGCAGGCAGCACTGCCTCTGTTTCCGCTCATGTAGTCTTTGGATTTGACGGTTTCCGCATGAACCGGTACCGGTGCGAAAATACCTGCCAGTATTTCCCTTCCTTTTTCTTTAATGTGATCGGTGATTTTTTTCTTTCCTTTTCCAATAATCTCATCAAAGAATTTCACACCGCCAAAAGCAATGATTCCTTTTCCAATAGTTTTCCATGCCACATTTGCAATCTGAGATCTGGCTGCTTTTGTCATAACCTGTTTCCATACGGCTGCCATGCTTCCTCTTCCTGCTGTGATCTTCGGAATCTTGATGTATTTGGACGCAGAACCAAAAATTGCTCCCGCGGTAGCTCCTCCTGCGGCACTTTTGGCTGTATTGTATGCCAGATTGGCAAAGGAGTAACCGTCTTCCTTACGGTAGCCTTTGTTGCGGGTCAGGACAATCACGTTCTTGCGGAAACCGTCGTCGATGGCGTGCCGGATCGGGATGGCATCGCAGACACCGCCGTCGACCATCGGGACACCGTCGACATACGCCACCGGACAAAGCACCGGAAGCGTGCAGGAGGCACAACAGATATCGACCAGGCGGTCTGCATCCTGCTTCTCCTCGAAATATTCGGCTTTACCCGTCAGGCAATTGCTGGTGACCATGACGAAGCGGTTCGGCGACTTGAAATACGTCTCGTAGTCGAGCGGATAATATTTTTCCGGATAAATATAAAAAAGGTATTTCATGTCGATATATCCCCGCCCCCGGAGGAAATGCCTGAAACCGATATAATCATATTTTTCCAGCAGGTCGATATTGCTGAAACGGGAACGCCCGCGCTGCCGGGAGGCATACGAAATACCGTTGCTCGCCCCGGCAGACACACCGATCGTATAAGGGAACCAAATGTCATGGTCCATAAAGCAGTCCAGCACTCCGACGGTGAAGATGGCACGCATCCCTCCTCCTTCAAGCACCAGACCTGTGCGACTGTCTATTTCCATATCTGTTTACCATAAAAATAATAGCCATTGCCTGGCTCACACCGGACAATGGCTACAAAAATATAATAAATCAGCGATATAAACATCGTCTTTTCACAGAATAACTTCGTTCACCAAAGGACGGTGGCAGCGGAAGTCTTCGATATTCTGAAGGGTGGTCTCTGCAATGTTATGCAGGGCCTCTTTCGTGAAAAAAGCCTGATGCGAAGTAACGATCACATTATTAAAAGAAAGCAGACGGGCCAATACATCATCGTCGATAATTTTATCAGACTTGTCTTCATAGAAGTATTCGCCCTCCTCCTCGTACACGTCCAGACCGGCCGCCGCGATCTTCTTTTCCTTCAGGCCTTCGATCAGGTCGTTGGTGTTGATCAGTTGGCCCCGGCCTGTATTGATGATCATTACGCCTTCCTTCATCTTGTCGATGGAGTCTTTGTCGATCATATATTTTGTCTGGTCGGTCAGCGGACAATGCAAGGAGATGATGTCCGACTCGCGATACAGTTCGTCTAACGAAACATAAGAAATACCTTCTTCTCCGGCAAACTTCATGTCCGGGTAAAGGTCATAAGCCAGAATACGCATTCCGAACCCTTTCAACAGGCGGATCAGGATCTTGGCGATCTTTCCCGTGCCGATAATACCGATCGTCTTGCCGTGCATATCGAACCCCATCAGGCCGTTCAGCGAGAAATTACCGTCTCGCGTACGCCAGTAGGCACGGTGTATCTTACGGTTCAGCGACAGCATCAGGGCAAGCGAATATTCAGCTACGGCGTAAGGCGAATAGGCCGGTACGCGAACGACCGGCAGCTTTCCTTTGGCCGCTTTCAGATCCACATTATTAAAACCGGCACAACGAAGGGCCAGCAGTTTGACACCATTGTCCACCATCGCATCGATCACAGCGGCATCGGCGGTGTCGTTGACAAAGATACAGACCGCGTCCGTATCTTGCGTCAGGACTACATTGTTCGGATTCAAATGTCCTTTATAGTAGCGAATGTCGTAATTGTACTTTTCATTTACTTTGTCGAATGAAGCTATATCGTACGGTTTAGCTCCAAAGAATGCAATTTTGTATGCCATATTATTTGTTTTTATATCTAACAATCAAAACGGCCTAAATGTTGAAAAGAAAAGGTGGGTAGTAGAAAAGGAAAGGTCCGGCTAAAGAGTGCTTAACCGGACCTCTACCCATATATAGTTTTTATAATGAAGTATATCGTTCAGCCTTCCTTTGAAGACTGTCCTTTTTTATTCGCAGCTGCATTACGCTTATTATCCCGATGAATAAAAAAGCCACCTATAATAACTGTCGATAATAAGCACATCCCCATAAACCACATCATATTCATAATATTCATACAGTCTCTCCTTTCTGTTTTGTGTTTGTATTATCTAATAAAACAAAGATAGCCATTCTTTCCATCCGTCCAAGCGTAACAGTCTAAAATTTACGGGAATTCGATTTCCACCGTCGTTCCCTTCCCGACCTCGGACGTAATCGTGATTTCCGCCCCGTAGCTTCTTAGGATACGCATGGAAAGACTGAGTCCGATACCATGCCCGGCGAACTCCCGTGTGTTGGAGGCACGATAGAAAGGTTGGTACACACGGGCGATCTCCTCCTCAGGAATACCGATCCCCATGTCCGTAATGGTCAGGACAGAACCTTTCAACTGCATCTCGACAGGCGCTTCTCCCGAATATTTACAGGCATTATTCAAGATGTTGCCGATAGCGATCTTCAGCAGATGCGGATTCGCCTCGATAGCGAAAGCGAAATGGTCGGTTGTAAAACGAACGCGGTTACCCACGAACTGCATCAGGAAGTCGGCCAGCAAAACCGTCTCACGTGCATTCTTCAGGATCTCCTTATCCCCATGAGAGAGGAAAAGCAGGTTCTTCATCAATAGGATGATACGTTTCGTTTCGGAAGCGATACGCCCCAATGCAGCCTGGTATTCGGCCGGCGTACGTTCCTTCAGCAAGCTGATCTCGCATTCTCCCTGGATGGCCGTAAGCGGATTATTCAGTTCATGAGATGCATTGCTGATAAAAGACTTCTCACTCTGGTAAGCCGCATCGATACGGTCGACCATGCGGGTCGCATACAAACGGCCGACGAAATAGACCAGGACGGCACTGATCACCAGCATCCCCAGCAACAGCCAGCCGATCCGGTGCTGGATATCCCCGCCGTACTGGTTGCTCGACACAACCAGTACGATAAAATTGCCCTCATTATCCGGATAGTAGACAGCCGCTCCTAATTCTTTCCCTTCATGGAAACGAACCACATTGCCTGCATACAGGGAAGCGATCTTCTCATCGGTCAGGTAACGGGACAAGACGCTATGCGCCTCCGTTATGCTGTCGGCGTTCAGCAAGATTTCCGCCGCAACAGGCAACGTTTCCTCATAATGCTGCTGGATACGGGCATAATCTTCCTCGTCCAACTCATCCTTCTCCCAATGCTTCTGTGCCGTCGCGTATGCCTTCTCCGTCAGATAGGAATAGTAGAGACGGCTGATATAGTCGGTCGCCACAAAATAGAAAACGACTGTCACCACCGAAATAATGCCGATCGTGATAGTCGTATAAAAAAGCGCAATCTTATTCCCGGTCTTCATGCTTCCATCATATAGCCCACTCCCACTACGGTGCGGATCAGTTTATGGTCGAAATCCTTGTCGATCTTGCTACGCAGGTAATTGACATAGACATCCACCACATTCGTATTCGTATCGAAGTTCTTGTCCCAGACATTTTTCAGCAAGGTCAGCCGGCTCTGTGCCGTCCCCTGGTTCTGGATCAGATATTCGAGCAGGCGGTATTCCTTTACGGTCAGGTCGATCACTACCTTGCCACGGATCGCCCGGTGGCTGGACGGATCGAGTGTCAGGTCTCCACAACTCAGAAGCGGTACGGCAGGTTCCGCCCCCGTACGCCGTAAAAGGGCTTTGATACGGGCTTCCAGTTCCTGGAAACTGAAAGGTTTCACCAGATAGTCGTCGGCACCGGCATCCAGTCCGTTCACGATATCGTCCGTCGTCCCTAAGGCGGTCAGCATGATAACGGGCGACTGGTAGCCATACGTCTGGCGATACTGTTTACAGAGTTGCAGGCCGTTCATCTTCGGCATGATGATGTCGAGTATCAACAATTGGAAATCCTCCTGCTGAACCAACTCCCAGCCGGCTTGCCCGTCATTGGCCACGCGGACTTCATGGCCAAACTCCTGCAAGCCCCGCTCGATGAAAGAGGCGATGTTTATTTCATCTTCTACTAATAATATCTTTGCCATTACATATTTTTGTGTATCGGACTACAAATATAGGATAAATGATGATTGTTGGGTGATTCTTTACCTCCCAATCTCTTTATAATTTACGTTGCAACAATTTTCCGTCTTTATCGTACAGCATCCGCCGGTAAAAGGTTTCGACCATCAGGGGGAAGACGAAGAGAGTGAAGAAGGTCGCTCCTATCAGACCGCCGATGATGACGATCGCCAACGGCCGCTGGCTTTCCGAACCGATGCCGTGACTGAGCGCCGCAGGCATCAGACCGATAGCAGCCATTGAAGCTGTCATCAAGACGGAGCGGACACGCGAACGGACACTCTGCTTGATGGCCTGGTCCAACGGGCTACGCGCCTTCAGGTTACTTTTGATATCCGATATCATGATCACCCCGTTCTGTATGCAGATACCGAAGAGAGCGATAAACCCGATCCCCGCCGATATCGAGAAGTTGAAACGGGTAAGCAGCAAAGCCAGAATCCCCCCGACCGCGGCATACGGCACATTCAACAAGACCAGTCCTGCATCACGGGCATTCCCGAAGAGGACGAAAAGGATGATAAAGATAATCGCGATACTGACCGGCACGACCTGTGCCAACCGTTTCGTGGCCCGTTGCTGGTTCTCGAAATCGCCTGTCCATTTCAACGTATAACCCTCCGGCAAGCGCACCTGCTCCTTCACCTTCTGCTGCGCTTCGGCAACAGCCGTCCCCATATCCCGTCCGCGGACGGAAAACTTGACGGCACAGAAGCGGGCATGATTATCGCGGTAGATAATCAGCGGTCCCGTAATCGTGCGGATATCCGCCAGTTCCTTGACCGGGATCATCGCCCCGTCGCGTGCAGGAACCAGTATCTTGCCGATCTCGTCCTCACTGCGGCGAAAAGAGGATTCATAGCGTACCATGATATTGAACTTCCGTTCGTCTTCGTAAAGCAGGGAAGCGCTCTTCCCCCCGATCGCCATTTCGATAATCGACTGGACATCCTCTTTTGCCACACCGTAACGCGCCAGGCGGGATTCGTTCAGTTCGATCCTCAGTTCCGGCTGTCCGATATTGCGGATCACGCCCAGATCTTCGATCCCGTCCACCGTCTGCAAGACCTTATACACCTCGACCGCTTTCTTCTCCGACTCGTACAGGTCTTTGCCGAACACCTTCACTGCGATAGAACCTTTCACACCGCTGGCCGCCTCCTCCACGTTGTCGCTGATCGGTTGCGAGAAGTTGAAATCCACTCCCGGATAAATAGCCAGACGGTCCTGCATCTTTTCGATCAGTTCCGCTTTCGTCAGCTTGCTCTCCCATTGCTTCTCCGGATAGATGTCCACATGAAACTCGATGTTGTAGAAACCTGTAGCATCCGTCCCGTCATTCGGCCGTCCCGTCTGTGACAAGACCTGGCGGACTTCGGGATAAGAAGCCAACGTGCGCCTCATCCGGTTTGCCAGTTCCACCGATTCATCCAACGAGATGCTCTGCGGAAGCGTCGCCCTGATATAGATGGAACCTTCGTTCAACTGCGGCAGGAACTCCGTCCCCAACAAGGTGAAGCACCATAACCCGACAGCCGCCACCGCTGTCGTCACCGTCACCGTCATCCGTTTATGGGCATGGCAACGGTCAAACAGCCCCGTCGCCATCCGGTTCACCCAAACCAGAAACGGGTTATGTTTCTCCCTCACATTCTTCTTCAACAGCATCGACGAGAGGACCGGCACAAGTGTCAGGGTAAAGATCAAGGCCCCCAACAGGGCGAAGCCCAACGTATAGGCCAACGGACTGAACATCTTCCCTTCGACCTTCTGGAAAGAGAAGATCGGAACCAATGCCGTGATGATGATCAACTTGGAAAAGAACACAGCTTTCGCCCGGTCTTTCGCCGTATGCCGGATAATCCCCATCTTGCTCATCACGTTAAAGGCAGGCATCCCCACCTCACGAGCTTTCCTGTCGAGTGTGACAAACAACCCCTCCACCATCACGACCGCCCCGTCGATAATGATGCCGAAGTCTATCGCCCCCATCGAGAGCAGATTCGCACTCATCCCCATCGCCCGGAGGCAGATGAAGGCAAAGAGCAGCGCCAACGGTATGATGATCGACACCACGACCGTCGTACGCCAGTCCGCCATAAAAATCAACACAATGAAAGTCACCAGCAAGATTCCCTCTATCAGGTTGCGAGTCACCGTATGCACCGCCAGGTCCACCAGATTCTCCCGGTCATAGAAGGGGACGATCCGCACATCCTCCGGCAACGAGTTTTGCTGGATATCGGCGATCTTGTCTTTCAGGGCGGCGATCACTTCACTGGGGTTTTCCCCTTTCCGCATCACGACGATTCCCTGTACCACGTCGTCCTCTTCCATCCTTCCGACCTGTCCGAGACGGGGCAAAGAGGACTCGTGCACGTCTGCCAGGTTCTTCACCAGGATAGGCGTACCGTTGATGTTCTTCACCACGATATTCTCGATCTCCTTCACGTCGTTGATCAAACCGATCCCCCGGACGACATACGCCTGCGAACTCCGGGTGATCACGTCGCCCCCTACGTTGATATTGCTCTTGGCAATGGCGTCATAGAGCTCGAGTGTCGTCACCCCGTAGTTGATCAGCTGGTTCGGATTCACACTCACCTCGAAGGTCTTCACCTCCCCTCCGAAGCTGACGATATCCGCCACTCCGGGGACCGCCCTCAGTTTCCGTTCGATCACCCAATCCTGAAAAGTCTTCAACTCCCGTGCCGTCCGCTTGTCACTGCGCAACGTATACCGGAAAATCTCCCCCGTAGGCCCGTACAACGGCTGTACCTCCGGTGTCACCCCTTCCGGCAGATCTGCATCGTTCAAGAGGTTATAGACTTGCTGGCGGGCATAGAAATCGTCCACATCGTCATCAAACATCACATGGATGACCGACAGCCCGAACAGTGTCGTACTCCGGATATCCGTCTTCTTCTGTACCGGATTCATGGCTATCTCGACCGGGATCGTGATGAACTTCTCGATCTCCTCCGCGCTCCGTCCCGGCCATTGGGTAATGATCGTCACCTTCGTGTTCGTCACATCAGGAAAAGCGTCGACGGGCGTATGCAGGAAACTGACCGCCCCGGCGATAACGGCTATCACGGTCAGGAAAAAGATGAAAAACTTGTTCCTGAGCGAGAAAGTGATGATTCTGTCTATAAAGGTATGCATCTTGTTTCTTATTTTAAAGCATTATAGACCAGCAGAGCATTCTTGTTCACGACCACGTCTCCCTCTTTCAGTCCGGCATTCGGGTAGCAGTATTCGTCCGTCTGCTTATAGACACCGACTTCCCGCACCCGTAGGCGGTTATCCGTACCGACACACACGACATACTGCTTGCCTCCCTCGAATATCAGGGCGTGAGCCGGTATGCGAGGCATAAGCGGCCCTTCCACCCGGCATTGTACATACACGTTCGTAAACATTCCCGGTTTAAGCATATAATCCTTATTGTTCAATTTGATACGGACCTTCATCGTCTTGCTCTCACTATCAAGCAAGTTATAGACCTTGTCGATCGTCCCGGCAAACTCCCTGTCCTTCCCGTAGGCAAGCGTCGTGATACGGACAGGTGCTCCTTCCTGTACTTTGCGGATATCGCCTTCGTACACATCCGCCATCACCCAGACATTGTCCAGACCGGAGATGGTAAACAACTCCTCTTCCCGGTCGGAGCGGATCAGCATATCCCGGCTGATGTTCTTCCCGACCACAAAGCCGGAGACAGGAGAAATTATGTCGTAAGTCGAATTGGAACCGATCCGGTAGATGTCATACACCTCGCGGAGCCTTTTCACCTCCGCCTTCGCATCGGCG
>OGPY01002127.1_pt1 | contig 12974 bp, 6 predicted proteins | sample 1553121 | NCBI WGS metagenome assembly OGPY01 (sample SAMEA2580004, study PRJEB22360) | human gut metagenome
AGCGTCTGCCTTACAAGCAGAGGGTCGGGGGTTCGAATCCCTCAGCTCCCACAACATCGAAACCATCCCCGAATAGGATGGTTTTTTCATGTGACGACGAAGGGAGCATAGCTCAGTTGGTTTAGAGCGCCTGCTCGACAAGCAGGAGGTCAGCGGTTCAAATCCGCTTGTTCCCACAAGCAGAAAAGCCTTTCGGATTCGTTTCGGAAGGCTTTTCTGTCGACATTGCGGCAATGCCGCTCAAGAAAAAGACGGATACGCAGGTATCCGTCTTTTATTTATTATGAAACAGGGCCGTGCTATTTGCCGGTCGCCTGTTCGCGGCTGTTGCCGGGGTAGACTCTCACCAGAACGACGCCGTGAGGCGCAACGGCGGTTTCGAACTTGTCGGTGCACTCCGTGAGGTCCTTCTGCCGCCACAGGTCGCGCACGGTCTGCCTGCCGCGCAGACCCAGCATGCGGAGCGTGAAGTTCATCTTCACGGTCTGCCAGCCCCGGTTGAAAAGCCCGACGGCCATCGAGCCGTCTTCGAGGTGCTTGGCGTAGATCACCTGGTCGCCCTGCTGCCAGACGGGAACGGCCTGCAGGCCCAGCGGGTCCTGGTTGACGTCGATCACTTCGTCGTTGGTCAGCAGGCTCCGTGTGAAGTCGTCCATCTGCGCCATGTCGCAGCCGATCAGCAGCGGCGCGGCCAGCAGCGACCAGAGGCTGATGTGCGTATACTGCTCGTCGGCCGTGAGCTGCGTGTAGTGGAGTTTCGGGCCCCAGCCCACCATGCCTATGACCAGCATGTCGGGGTCGGCCCAGTGACCCGGGCGGTTGAAGGGCAGCCAGCGGTCCTGGCTGAACCCGATGCTGCTGATGCTCTCCCACGTGTCGCGGATGTCGCCCGTCGTGCGCCAGCAGTTGGAGTACCGCATCCACTGCGGGGCGTCGCCGTAGGGTGCGCTGTTCGAGAGGCTGTAAACGACGTCGCGGTCGAGCGTCCGAAGGGCGTCGTGCATCTCCTTGACGTGGTAATAGTCGAGCGGATTCCAGTCGTACTTGAGGTAGTCGATACCCCATTCGCCCCATTGCTTCACGTCGGCCTCCACGAAGGAGTAAGGGCCGAGGTGCCAGACTTCGGTCCGGTCCTTCCAGTAGTTGCCGCCCTCTTTCTGATAACGGTAATGCTCGTTGTGCCGGCCTTTTTTGATCCACTCGTTGACGCCGTCGGGGTTGTCCGAGTAGCTGCCGATATGCGCGGCATAGGTCCCGATCCACGGCGTGGAGTAGATGCCCACCCGCAGGCCCATGTCGTGAATCTCGCGTACAAGGCCCTTCATGTCGGGGAATTTCGTGTTCGGCTGGATCGCGTTGTGTTTGCCGCCGCGTTTGCCCTGCCATCCGTCGTCGATGTTGATGTAGGACCAGCCGTGGTCGGCGAGTCCGCTTTCGACCATCGCGCGCGCCGACGAGAGCACCTGCTCCTGCGTGACGTCGCGCGCCCAGCAGTTCCAGCTGTTCCAGCCCATCGGCGGAGTGAGTGCGATTTCGTCGCCCACGACGATCTTCAGATTACGCTCGCAGCTGCCCGACGCATTTGCGGCTTTCAGGTGCACGGTATATTCGCCCGGAGCGGTTACGCGTCCCGTGATCCGTCCGGTTTCGGGGTCGAGTTTCAGCCCTTTGGGAAGCCCCTCGGCCGAGAAAGTCATCGGACGGACGCCCGTCGCGGCGATCGTGTAGAGGAATTCCGAACCCGGGCGGACGCCGAAGACGCGGGCGCCGTTGATGCGCGGGGTGTCGGCGGGTTTCGGGGTCAGGATGTATTTCGACATGTCGGGCGCGCTTTGCGCCGCAGCCTGCCCGGCCGCCGCCCCGCCGCAGAGTGCGGTCAGGGCGAGGGTCGTCAGGTAAAGCAGAATCGGTTTTTTCATCGGTTCGGGAATTTTGGATTTCGGGTTCATTTCGTCTTTTCCGCCAGCACCGGAACGAATTCCGACACGGAGTACAGTTTGTTGCGGTTGCTGGCATTTACGGCCAGTCGTACGTAGCGGCCCGAAACGGTCCACTGCTCGACGGCGTAGGTTCCGGTCGTCGACGTGTTGGTCTTGTCGCCGAAGTCGAAGTCCTGGGCTTTCGTCCAGTTCTTGCCGTCGTCCGAAAGCTCGATGTAGCCGGCGCGGAGGTCGGTCACGTAGGAGTCGCTGCGGCGGACGAGCGTCATGCCGCACCAGTAGTACGTCTTGCCCATATCCCATACGGTCGATGCTTCGTTGGGGTTGATGTCGCCCTCTCCGGTGTTGTTGTAGCGGCTCTCCCAGCGGGTGACCAGATCGCCGTCGATCATCAGCTCGGGGCCGCGACCGGTGTAGTAGGAGCTGCACGAAACGAGATCCCACTTGCTGCGGCTGTCGTAGATCGGGAGCAGCGAGATGTGGTAAAGCACCGTGTTCTTCTCGCCGATCTTGAACTTCGAATTACCCTTGAGCCTTACGGCCAGCGTGTAGTAACGGTCTGCCGTCAGATTCGATTTGTCGATGTCGATGGTCGAAACCGCTTTGTTCGAGCCGGCTTTCAGGTCGGCTGCCGTGAAGGTGTAGGCGCTTTCGGGCAGCGGGATGTATTGCGTGCCGTGCTCGGCGTTATAGGCCGCGAGCACTACATCGCCGTGTTCGTATTCCATCTCGGAATCCCACTTGTTGTTGAACTCGGTGTAGGCCGTGAATTCGAGCGTATTGGCGTCGGTGGCGCTCAAGTCGCTTTCCACGACACCGGCGTTCTCGGCCAGCACCTCGGTCTCCTGCATCCGGGGATTGATCAGAATGGTGTTCAGCTTCTCGTTGACCTCGGTTCCCGTGGCCGTGAGCCGCAGCGGAAGGACGTAGTCGTTCATGTAGGGTAGCGCCATGATCCCCTTGCAGTCGAGGCGGACGGTGAGGGTGGCGCGGCGGCCTTCGGCCGTGATCGAACCGGTGTCCTTGACGATCTGGTAGTACTCCTCGCCGAGCAGCGTGTAGGAGGAGCCGTTCGCGGCGTTGAAAGCCTCGACGGCATCGGGGTCGGGTACGACCTTCACCTCCGACGGCTGTCCGAAGTAGCCGCTGCTGTAAGCGTAAATGTCGAAGTCGATCGTCTCCTCCACGTCGTAATAGATTGCGTTCTGCACGCCGTTGTTGACGATGTAGACGCGCGGGTCGGTCAGGTTGTCGTTGCGGTGGTCTTTTTCGCAGGCGGTCAGCAGCAGCACGCCTGCGAAGGGTATCAATATGTTTTTCAGTTTCATAATTATCCGGATTAGAGGGGTTTACCAGCCGTAGTTCTGCGTGCATTTCACACGGTCGAGTTCTTCCTGGGAAATCGGGAAGAGGTAGCAGCGCTTGGTGAAGGCGCGGTTGCCGTCGCGGCCGCCGTCGTATTTGCAGATGACGCGCTGCCAGAATTCGCCGTTCGCCTTGTGGTCTTTGGCCGAGATGTTCATGCCGTAGACCGGCATGTTGTTGTCCGTCTCGGCCGTCATCCAGGTCCGCGTGTCGAAATAGCGCAGGTTTTCGAAGCACAGCTCGACCTGGCGTTCGCGGCGGATCAGTTCGCGCATCCTGGTCTGGTCGCCGACGGCGTCGGGATAGACCTCCTCGATGTCGGGAACGCCGGCGCGTTTGCGGATCATGTTCAGGTAGAGCGTGATGTCCGCGTTCGACGGATCGTACTCGTTAAGCGCCTCGACGTAGTTGAGCAGGATCTCCGCATAGCGGAATACGGGGAAATCCAGGTAGCCATAGTTGCCGGTGGAGGTGTCGATCGACGGGTTGGTGAACTTATGCGCCAGATAACCCGTCGGCGGATAGTTGTGCGATTTTCCCGGACCCGAATTGCCGTTGAAATAGAACTGGACGTTGGCTGTTTTCTTGTTGGCTCCGTGCCAGGTCATGCCGCTCCAGAACACGTTGACGTAGAAGCGCGGTTCGCGGTTCTGGTACATTTTGAACGTCTCCAGTTCGTCGCCGTAGATCGGGTGCTTGAACTTCGAGAATCCGCTTTCGCTGTAACCTGCGTCGGGGTCGATGATCGGCCGCGCCTGGTCGCCGTCGGTGTAGCCCGTGATGGGGTAGCGGCCGTTGGCCATGGCGAACGCGTCGACCTGTTTCTGGGTTACGCCGTAGCCGCCGTAGGCCGTTCCGCCGACACTCGGGGGCGTGGTGACCACGCGCCACTGGTAGCCGCTGGCGATGCGCGTGTAGATCTTCTCCGTAGCGCCGGTCCCGGAACCTACCGACGTGAAGAGCGTGTTGAAGCTGGCGTAGGGGTCCGTGCCGTCGGCGCCGACCAGCGAGTAGAGGTTCAGGTTCATAACGTCTTTGGCGGCCTGGGCTGCCAGCTCCCATTTCTTTTCGTCGTACTGGGTCGGGAACAGGTGGTCGCCGTTTTTGTTGACGATACCCTTGTAGAGTTCGTTGCCGTTGAAGAGCTTGCGGGCCGAGTAGAGCAGCAGGCGGGCGCGTGCTGCCAGGGCGGCGCCTTTCGTGGCACGGCCGTAGTAGATGTCGGGCCAGCTGTCGGGCAGCCCCTTGGCGGCTTCCCAAAGCTCGTTCGCGACGTAGTTGACGCACTCGTCCCAGGTGTTGCGCTCGCGCTGGTCGAGTCCGCTCTGCGTGAAGTCCACCGGATCGTCGCCGATGAGGAAGACGGGACCGTAGACGGGCAGCATCATGGCGTAGAAATGCGCGCGCAGGAAGCGGGCCTCGTTGTAGTAGTAGCCCTTGTCGACATCGTTCAGTTCCTCCGGAGGGCACTTGTGGACGTTCTGCATGAAGTAGTTGGCTTCGCGGATGCCCTTATAGGGCGTGTTGTAGGTGTCGTCGCGGTAGATGTGTAGCGATGGGTTCCACGAGTTGTAGTTGATCTGGGTGTAGGACCGGTCCAGGTAGGCGAACGAGGTCTCGTCCGAGCTGGCCTCCCAGGGGATGTCGTTGCTGTTCGACACGCAGGCGGGAGCTTCGTAATCCGGCTGGTAGGAGTAGATGTTGGTCAGGTATTGGAGCGTGGTCTTCTGCTTTTTGAATATGTTGTCCGAAGTCAGCGGCTCGTCGGGCTGGCGGTCGAGGTATGAGTCGCAGGAAGCGAGCATGGCTCCGGCTGTCAGGAACAGGGCGAATGTTTTAATCGTGTTTTTCATGGTTGTTGCCGGTTAGGGGTTAGAAACCGATCGTGAGACCGAGGTTGATGATCCGGTTGTTCGGGTAGTTGGTGGCTCCGGTTTGCAGGTCGGGGTCCCACAGCTTGAAGGGGCTGAACGTGAATAGGTTCACACCCGAGAGGTAGACGCGCAGGCTCTGCATGGCGATCTTGTTGGCGATGCGTTTGGGCAGCGTGTAGCCGAGCTCGAGGTTCTTCAGGCGCAGGTAACGTCCGTTGGCCATCCAGAAGGTCGACAGCTGGTTGTTGTTGTCGATGGCGCCGGTCGTCATGCGCGGGTATTTGGCGCCGGGGTTCTCCGGAGTCCAGGTGTTGCCGTAGAGGTCGGCGAATACGCTCGACTCCTTGAGGTTGCGGCCGACGAACGCCTGCGTCTGGTCGGTGAGGGTCGAGAAGCTGACATGCGCCACGCCCTGGAAGAATGCCGACAGGTCGAATGCCTTCCATTGCAGCGAGAAGCCGAATCCGTAAACGATCTCGGGGATGTCCGAGTAGCCGATGGGCTTCGTGTCGTAGTTGTCGACGATGCCGTCGCCGTTGAGGTCGAGGTATTTGATGTCGCCCGGTTTCACCTCGCCGAAACTCTGTTTGGCCCACGAGTCGATGTCTTCCTGATCCTGGAAGAGTCCGGCGGCCACCAGGCCGAATTTCTGCCACTGCATCTGGCCGCTGTGGTTCATGTAGGTATAGGCGTAATCAGGCTCGTCCTGGTCCATGATCCGGTTGCGTGCGTAGGTGAAATTGCCGCGCACGGTGAGGTGGAGGTCCTTGCCGAGCGGTTGGTGGTATTCGAGCGAGGCGTCGATGCCGCTGTTGCGCATCTTGCCGATGTTCACCCAGGGTTTGGTGCTCAGACCCACGTACATGGGGATGGATTTGCGCTGGAGGAAGATGCCCTCGCGGTTTTCCTTGAAATAATCCACCGATATGTTCAACTGGTTGAAGAACGAGAGGTCGGCGCCGAGATTGAGCTTCTTGGCCTTTTCCCAGCCTACGTTGGGGTTCGGGAATTCGCCGAGGCGGACCGAGGTGTACTGGCTGGGCGTCGTGCCGAAATAGTATTTGCCGCCGCCGATCACGGTTTCGTTGTAGATGAAACGGCGGTCGCCGCCGATCTGGTCGTTGCCCACCAGACCGTAGGAGGCTTTGAGTTTGACCATGCTGACCACGTCGCGGATCGGTGCGAAGAATTTTTCGTTCGAGACGACGTACCCCACGGCGATCGACGGGAAGAAACCGAAGCGGTGGTTGGGCGAGAAGTTCTCCGAGCCGTTGTAGCCGAAGTTACCCTCGACGAAGTAGCGGTTGTCGTAGTTGTAGGTGATACGGCCCGCAATGCCCTGATGGCGGTAGGGAAGCGCTTTTTCCGAGTTGTTGGCGCTTTCGCCCACGTAGTTCTTCTGCGACTGCTGGAAGAGGAACATGGCCGATAGGTCGTGCTTGCCGAAGGTGCGTGCCCAGTTGGCCACGGCTTCGAAGTAGACCGAACGGTAGCCCTTGTTGGTCTGCTTGTAGGTGAGGTTCTCCTCGCCGATCTTCGTCTGGTTGAATTCGAGTTCGCCCGCTTCGTTGCGGCCGGTGGCCAGCCATTGGGGCGAGGTTTTCGTGCGGCTCAGGTTGTTCTCGTTCTTGGCGTCGAACGAACCCTTGATCGAAACGGTAAGGCCCTTGGTCACCCAGTCGCCCAGGTCCTGCGTCAGCACGAACAGCGACTGCGCCGTGTTGTAGAAGATTTCGCGGTAACCGGTCTGCGTCAGCAGCGCATAGGGGTTCTCGCCCTGTCCCGACGCCGGGCCGGCCAGGTAGCCGTTCGAATAGACGTCCGGGAAGGCGTTGGCTGCGGTCTTGAGCGCATAGCCCCAGATGCCGTTGGCGCCGGTGGCGCTCGAACCCGGTTCGTTCTTGCGTTCGAACGTGGTGGCCAGATTGACGTTGAGCTTGGTGTATTTGTGGAGCTGGACCTCGACGTTCGACCGGAAGTTGAACCGACGGTAGAAGACCGACGTGTTGTACCCCTTCATGTTGTCGGCCTTGAACAGGCCGTCCTCGTTGTAGAAGCCGCCCGAGATGTAGTATTTGGCCGTCGAGCCGCCGCCCGAGATGTTGACGTTGATGCGCTGGTTGAACGAGTAGTCCTTGTAGAGCCGATCCACCCAGTCGATGTTGGGGTGCAGGTCGGGGTCCGAACCGTCGCGGAACATCTGGATGTCCTTCTTCGAGTAGAAGTCGTATCCGGCCGCCGCATTGTACATCTCGGCGAACTGGACGGCGTCGATCATGTCGGGAATCTTGGTTGGCTGCACCATGCCGGCCTCGAACTTGATGTTGATCTGCGGCTTGCCTACGATACCTCCGCGGGTGGTGACCAGCACGACGCCGTTGGCGCCGCGTACGCCGTAGACGGCGGTCGCCGCGGCGTCCTTGAGGATCGAGAACTCCTTGATGTCCTCGATGTCCACCAGGTCGAGGTCGCGCTCGATGCCGTCGACCAGCACCAGCGGCGACTTGTTCGAGCCGAAGGTGCTGATGCCGCGGATCCAGAAGGTCGACGAGGCGCCCGGTTCGCCCGAACGCTGTACGGAGATGACGCCCGCGAGCTGTCCGGCCAGGTTGTTCGAAATCTTGCCCGTGGGCATCTTGATGTCGTTGACCGGAACGGAGGCTATCGAGCCGATGATGCTGGCCTTTTTCTGGGTGCCGTAGCCGACGACGACGACCTCTTCGAGGTTGTTGTCCGGCGAAAGGGAGATCACTTTCGGAATGCGGTCGATCGGGAACTCCTGCGTCTGGTAACCGACGTAGGAGACGGTCACGAAGCCGAAGTTGCCGGAGAACGAATAGTCGAACGAACCGTCCGATGCGGTGCTCGTGCCGAGTGCCGAATCCTTGATCCAGATCGTGGCGCCGATGATCGGCTGCCGGGTCGCGGCATCGAGCACCTGGCCCGCGATGTGCTGTTTTCGCGGCGCGGCCGGGGCTGCGGATGCGGGGCTTTGTGCCTCCGCACGGGTCAGGATGATGTTGTTCTGACGGATGATGTAGGTGATGCCGGTTCCGCGCAGGGCTTCGTCGAGCAGCTGGGAAACCGATTTCGTCGATTTGGCGATTTTTACGGGGACGTTGTCCGCCAGGTTGCCCTGGTAGGAGATCCGGTAGGAGGTCTGCGATTCGATCTCCTGAATCAGCCCTTTCAGGCTGGTTACGTTTTCAACGCGGACCGAAGTCTGCTGGGGCGACGGCGCCGCCTGCATTCCCCCCCCCACGGAATAAGGAGTGTCAGGCATGCTGCCAGTAGATACCAGGCATGCCGCATACGGAGTAACTTTTGTTTCATAGAGGTTTGGTTAAGATTGGATTATTTGTGAATGGTGATTTTTTCGCCGTTGCGGTTGAAACGGGTGTTCGTCGAAAGCGTCAGCACTTCGAGGATATGGTCGATCGGCATGTTGAAGTCGAGCGTTCCGGTAAACTGGATGTTTTTGAGCGCCTCGCTGCGGAAGGCGACGCCGATGCCGTAGAAATCCTCGATCACCCCGGCGATTTGCGCCAGGTCGACGTGGCGGAACGTGCGCAGCCGCGCGGCCAGCTCCGCCTCCACGTTGACCGTTTGCAGCGTCAGGTCGTTGTCCGTGGGGTTGTAGGAGACTTTCTGCCCCGGGTGCAGAGCCACGACGTGGTCCGCGGCGCGGAAATCGACGGCTCCCTCGACCAGTACGGTTTCGACGTCGGAGCTGTCGTCGTAGGCTTTCAGGTTGAATTTGGTTCCGCGGACCACGACTTCGGCGTCGTGGACCGTGGTGACGGTGAACGGCGCGCCGTTGCGCTTGCTGACTTCGAAAAAGGCTTCGCCGGTGAGGTGCACCGTGCGGTTCCCGTCGTCGAACGAGGCCGGATAGTTGAGCTGCGAACTGCGGGTGAGCCGGATGACGGAGCCGTCGGGCAGCGTCACCGAGCAGTCGCTGCGCTCGGCGCTGACCGTGCAGATGCGGTCGTCCGGCCGGTTCTGGTAGAGATACATGCCTGCGACGATCACGCCCGCGACGAGGATGGCGGCGTAGCGCGCCGCGATCTGCCGCCATTGGGGCCTTGTTTTCGTGCGGCGCAGTTCGATGCGCCGCTGCAACGATCTGAAGGCCTGGTCGGTGTTGACCGATGCGGCGGCACGGAGCCGGTCTCCGGCGAAGAGCACGAAGTAGAGCGCTTCGAGCCGGCGGCGGTTCTCCTCCGAGGCGTCGTACCAGTTTTCGATCTCGCGGTTGGCGGGTTCGTCGAGTTTTCCTTCGAGAAATTCGGTCAGCAGGTTGTCGTCGATCTCTTTCATAAGTTCGGTTTCTAACAGTAATACGGTTTTGGGGAAATAGTTACTAAACGAAAACCCGATTTTTTTTCGGGCTTTCGTTTTTATTGCATATGGTCGGTTGCAGGGGGCAGGGGTTTCAGTTGTTCCCGGGCATTTCGAAAAACAGCGCGATCAGCGGCAGGTAGTCCTTCAGCGCGACGCCGAGGACTTTGAGCGCCTGGCCGATATGGTAGTTGACGGTCTGGGGCGACACCTCCATCTCGGCGGCGATCTGCTGGTGGGTCATGCCCTGGAAGCGGCTCATCTCGAAGATGCGCCGGGTCTGCTCGGGGAGTTGGGCGAGCGCCTCGCGGTAGAGCCGTGCGAGTTCCGTGCCGAGGTAGAAGTCCGGGGAGTCGAACTGGTCGGCGAATCTCTTTTCCAACTGCTGGTGGACGCGTGAATGGACCTTCTGGCTGGAGATGCGGTCCAGCGACTTGTTGCGGACGATCATAAACAGAAGTCCTTTCAGCGAAAGTTCCTCCATCAGGCGGTCCCGGTTTTCCCAAATGTACAGCATCGTGTCCTGTACGATGTCCTCCGCCACGGGGAGGGATACCCAGCGCGAAGCGAAGCTGCACAACCCCTTGTAATAGAATCGGTAGCATGCTTCGAAACACTGCCGGTCCCCGGCGTTGAGCCGTCGGATGACCAGTCGGTTGTCGAGGATGTCGTATTTGGTGTTCAGGGACATAAACCGTCGTATCTCGCGTAATTGAAAGGTTAAAATTACAATTTTTTCCGGAAAACGGGCCGGATTCCCGAAAAAAGGGCCACCTTTGCAGTAAAATGGAACCGAGCTGCCGGGAAGTCCGCGCCCCGGGATCGTCGTTTTACATCGCTTATGAATACCGTCTGGATCGTACTGCCTGTATTGATCGCGCTGATGTTTCAGCTCGGCATCGAACTCGACCGGCAGGCCTTCGCCGGTGTGGCCCGCCGTCCCGGGGGCAACGCGCGGCCGTTGTCGCGGGGCTGCTGGGCCAATTGGCGCTGCTGCCGCTCATCGCCTTCGGCGTGGGGCTGGCCTTCCGCCTGCCGCCCGTCTATTTTCTGGGACTGTTGCTCGTCGCCTGCTGTCCGGGAGGCAGTTCGTCGAACGTCTTTTCGATGCTGGCCAAGGGCGACGTGGCCCTTTCGGTGACGCTGACCGCTTTGAGCAGCCTCATCACGCTCTTCACGATTCCGCTGGTGATGGGTTTCGCCGCGCGTTTCGTCGCGGTGCATGCCGGTGCGGCCATCGAACTTCCGGTCGGGAAACTGCTGGTGCAGAACATCGTCCTGCTGTTCCTGCCGATGCTCTGCGGGGCGCTTTTCAGGCATTGGCGGCCCCGGGCGGCACGGCGTGTGCATGAGTTGCTGGGGCGTGTGGCCTTCCCGGCCCTGATGCTGCTGGCGGCGGTGTTCTTCGTGCAGTACGCCTCGACGATTCTGGAGAATCTCGGCGTGCTGGGGCTGGCCGCGGGTGCGCTGATCCTGCTGGCGATGGCGGGCGGATCGCTGCTGGCCCGCCTGTTCCGGCTCCGGCGGGCGGTGCGCCGCACGATCGTCATCGAGGTCGGGATGCAGAACGCTGCGCAGGCGATCGCCGTCGCCACCTCGCCGCTGATCTTCGACAGCGGTGAAATGGCCGTCCCGGCCATCGTCTACGCCCTCGTGATGAACGTGGTTCTGCTCTCGTACCTGAAACTGCTGCCGAAATGTACCGATGAAACGGCGTCGGACGGCGCCTGACCGAGTATCTTTGCCGTATGAAATTCCTGAAAGTCGCTGTTTTGTTTTTCGGCCTGGCCGCGGCGTTTGCCGTGCGGGCGCAGGGCGGGACCTATCCCGTCAGCGGGCGGGTGATCGACCGTTTGAGCCGCCGCCCCGTGGCCTATGCCGCCGTGGTGCTGGCCGGGCAGGAGCAGAAGGGAGCCTCGACCGACTCGCTGGGGAGGTTCCGCATCGAGCGCGTGAAGCCGGGCATCTGGCGGCTGGCGGTCTCGTCGGTGGGCTACAAGAGCCTCACGACGCCCGAATACATGGTCTCGGCCGCCACGCCCTTTATCGAAGTCGAGCTGGAGGAGGATGCCGCGCAGCTGGAGGCCGTGACGGTCCGTCCGTCGCCGTTCCGCGTCACGGCGGAGAGTCCCGTAAGTTTGAAGGTGATCGGCCTGCGGGAGATCGAGAAAAGCCCCGGCTCGAACCGCGACGTGTCGCGCATCGTGCGCTCGTATCCCGGCGTGGCCTTCTCGCCCGTGGGGTATCGCAACGATTTGATCGTGCGCGGTGGCGGGCCTGCGGAGAACAAGTTCTACATGGACGGGATCGAAATCCCGAACATCAACCATTTCGCCACGCAGGGGGCGACGGGCGGTCCGGTGAGCATCGTCAACGCCGACCTCGTGCGCGAAATCAGTTTTTATACGGGAGCCTTTCCCGCCGACCGGGCCGGGGCGTTGAGTTCCGTGCTGGACTTCAGGCTCCGCGACGGCAATGCCGAAAAGCAGACCTTCAAAGCGACGTTGGGCGCCTCGGAAGTGGGGTTGAGCGGCAGCGGGCACATCGGCGGCAAGACGACTTATCTGTTTTCCATCCGCCAGTCCTACCTGCAACTGCTGTTCAAACTGCTGGGGCTGCCCTTCCTGCCCAACTACATCGACGGGCAGGCGAAAGTCAAGACACGCCTTTCGGAGCGCGACGAGCTGACGGTGCTGGCCCTTGCGGGATTCGACAACATGCGTCTCAACGTCGACGAGAAGGGCGAGGACGCCGAATACCTGTTGAGCTACCTGCCCCGCATCCGGCAGGAGACCTTCACGGTGGGGGCTTCGTGGCGTCACTATGCGGGCCGCCACGTGCAGACCGTGACCTTGAGCCACAACTACCTGAACAACCGCAACCTGAAATACCTGCGCAACGATGATTCGTCGGAGGACAACCTGACGCTCCGGCTGCGCTCCGTGGAGCAGAAGACCACGCTCCGGGCCGAGAACCGCACCTATCTGGGCCGCTGGACCGTCCGCGAGGGCGTCGAGGTGAATTATTCCGACTACACGAACCGCACGCTGCAACGGCTCTATACCGACAGGACGCAGTTGTCGGACTACCGGACCCGGCTGGGAATCGTCGGCTGGGGGCTGTTCGCCGGGGCCGAATACGCCTCGGCCGACAAGCGGTTCACCGCCTCGGCGGGCCTGCGCGCCGACGGGTGCGACTACTCGGGACGTATGGCGCGGGTGTGGCGCCAGCTGTCGCCCCGGGCTTCGGTCTCCTATGCGGTAGGTCCCGGCTGGTCGGTGAGCGGCAGCGCGGGACTTTACTGCCAGCTGCCGCCCTACACGGCGTTGGGATTCAAGGTGGACGACGCGCTGGTCAACCGATCGCTCGATTACATGCGCGTCGGGGTCTTCAGCGCGGGTGTCGACTGGCGGGGGGGGGCCCCGCCGGGTGGCTCCGGAGGGGGACCACGAAA
>OGPY01002129.1_pt1 | contig 12953 bp, 13 predicted proteins | sample 1553121 | NCBI WGS metagenome assembly OGPY01 (sample SAMEA2580004, study PRJEB22360) | human gut metagenome
AAAATTATTTTATAATTTTTCAAGGTTGTTTCACTGTTCAATTATCAAGGTTCTTACAATCTGTTTTCGTCTCAAAAGCCTTATCTTTCCGCGCAAAACCGATTGTTTTCTCTGCTTCCGCTTTGTTGTTTCTTTACCGCGTCAGCAAATATTATCTTATCAGATAATCTCTTGCTTGTCAACACTTTTTTTAACTTTTTTATTTTGCTTTTCAAAGTCTCTGTCGCGTCAACGAGTTATATCTTATCAAACGGTTCGACGTTTGTCAACACTTTTTTTAAATTTTCTTTTGTTTTTTTAAAAACTGCCCTTTTATGCATTTGCAGCCGTTTTAAATTCCTTTGTTGAATCCTATCACAATGCCGGCAGGAGCAATTCATATATCAATATAATAAATGAGGGAAAAATGAAAATCCATGTCTATGAATCCCTCATTTTCCCTCATTTATCCACTCCCCTTATTTATTTTACATGATAACAGGTAACCACCGTACCATTATCTCCCGTTATACTGCCATCACCATTTTCATTAACTTCTGGTTTTGCTGAAACGGTAATTTCTTTTGTAGCCGTCTTACCATTATTAAATGTTACCGTACATTTGATAACGACATCCCGATAGAATTCCTTGTACACTTCCGCAAGGCCTTCTGGCGTAAAAACCGCCTTCGAATGATATTTACAATAAATATCATATAATCTTTCCTTCGAATACACCTTTGAATTATATCCAATTGAAATTAATGTATTTTCTGATTCCTGTCTTTTATAATCAACGGTAAATGACTTATACTGATGTGCTTCTTTCTTTACCTTAGACATACCATTATAACCGGCCGGTATCCAAAGATCTTCATCTGGTTTCTGCCCATCAATAACAATACGCTCGTTGATTGGATTCGTAACAGTAAATATAGCGCCTTGTATTGAGTAGGTAACTGTGCGAATGTTTTTTCCTTTGCATGTAATTGGAAATGATGTATCGTAGGTAACTGCATCTCCATCATCTCCGCTTAGTGATACCTCATACACATAGTCATCCGGAACATCCACCTGATCTGCACGTTTCATTTCTTTCGCATTTACCTGCAGTGTAAAACTTTCCGAATCGTCCTGCTTTACACCGAGCATTTTTCCTACGCTAACAGTTCCCACCACAATTGCCACCGCCGCCGCGGCAGCCACAACTGATTTTATAATCTTATTTTTTTTATTCATATGCTTTTTTTTGAATAACTGCTTCATCTGTTCTTTTTTCATGTCATCCAGATGAATCTTACTCAGTGCACTTTTATAATCGTTATTCATTATTAACCTCCATTATTTTTTTTAGTTTGTTTCGAGCTCTTGTTAATTTTGAATTAATCGTGTTTTGTTTCTGTCGTAATATTTTTGCAATTTCTCTTATTTTGTACTCTTCATAATAATATAGATACAAAATAATCCTATCTTCATCCGACAGCAAATAAAGTTCCTCGAGGATTTCTCTTTCCGGCTCAGTAAATGGAATTTCCAATTGCGAAGCAGAAATTGTTTTTTGTCTTGCAAGTTTCTTTTTGTAATTTACGCATAAATTTACTGTTACCCTGATCAGCCAGGCTTTAACATGCTCTCCATCTCTAAAATAGTTTTTGTTGCACAATAGTTTTACGAAAACTTCCTAAACAATATCTTCGGCATCATATTGGTTCAATACTCTCTGATAAGCAATGCGATAAATCATGTCAGAATACTTTTCCACTATTTCTCTGTATTGTTTTTCTGTTTGTATGTTCAGCATCTTAACTCCTTTCACCCTATAACACAATTCAAGAATCTTTTTTAGTGCAATTATGTTTTATTTTTTTATAGATCAATACTCTCCACCCAATAAACCATTTGTTCTATGGCTGTAAACTCCTGCCATCTGTTAGTTCTTCCTCTATTCAGAAAATATTTTTACCAGTACAAAAAAACAGCTGGCATATCTATATATGCCAACTGTCAAAACGGAGAAGGAGGGATTTGAACCCTCGCGCCGCTATTAACGACCTACTCCCTTTCCAGGGGAGCCCCTTCAGCCACTTGGGTACTTCTCCAGCTGAATAAAATTAAAATATATAATATGGTAAAATACCATAAACGGAGAAGGTGGGATTCGAACCCACGGCCCCTTTCGGAGTCACCGGTTTTCAAGACCGGCTCCTTAAACCACTCGGACACCTCTCCAAAGACTGCTTGAACAGTATATCATCCCCATCCCCACCTTGTCAAGCATAAATTTCCGAAAGCCACAAGCCATGCAAAAAAGCAAAAAACAAATTTTGTCGGGAGCTTGCTCACGTAAAAAAATTTGTTCTTTTGCTTTTTTATAGGGCGACAGCCCGTGACCGAGCAGGCTTTGCCTGCGAGGTCGCATGGCTTACTCCCCCAGTTTCAGTCCAGGCACCGCATTTAAATCAAGCCCATGGCGCACTCCCTTCACAAAATCATAATACCCGGCAGCACCAATCATCGCCGCATTATCCGTACACAAAATCGGCGTCGGCATATAAAAAGAATACCCTCGTTTTTTGCAAGCCTCTTTCATACCTTCCCGCAGCCCCGAATTGCAAGCAACACCACCCGCAATTGCTACTTTCTTAATGCCATAGTCTTTTGCCGCAAGCATGGTATGATTCACAAGTACATCCACAACCGCCTGCTGAAACGAAGCCGCAATATCTGTCTCTGAGTAAGAAAGACCTTTCATTTTACAACCATTAATATAATTTAATACCGCAGATTTTACACCACTGAAACTAAAGTCATATGGCGCCCCATCAATCGAAGCACGCGGAAATTCAATTGCCTGCGGATTTCCTTCTTTTGATAATCGGTCAATTTTAGGACCGCCCGGATATCCAAGACCAATTGCACGTGCCACTTTATCAAATGCTTCACCCGCGGCGTCATCTCTTGTTCTTCCTAAAATCTCATACTCTCCATAATCGCGCACAATCACCAAATGACTGTGTCCACCGGAAGCCACCAGACATAAAAAAGGTGGCTCCAATTCCGGATTCGCTATGTAATTTGCCGATATGTGTCCTTCAATATGATGCACGCCGACAAGAGGCTTATCTGCTGCATAACTAATTGCTTTTGCAGCACCAACGCCCACCAATAAAGCTCCAACCAAACCGGGACCATAAGTGACGCAGACTGCGTCCATGTCATCCAATGTATTTCCGGCTTCTGTAAGAGCTTCATCAATAACCTGATTAATTTTTTCGATATGCTTGCGCGAAGCAATTTCCGGTACAACGCCACCGTACAGTTTGTGAATATCAATCTGCGATGCAATAATATTAGAAAGAACTTTCCTTCCATTTACAACAACTGCCGCTGCTGTTTCATCACAGGAACTCTCAATCGCAAGCACTGTAATATCTTTTTGTTCCAAAACAATCCTCATTTCTGCCACAGGGCTACTGATTTTGTTTTTTCGATTCCAGCGGATTAAACTCACGGATTCTCCATTTGCCATCTTCTTTTACAAGAATCGCATACCAGTTCACCGTATTATAATCATCGTCTGTACGAACGAAATAGGAAAACTTCAAATAAACCATTTCTGTTCCGTCAATCGTTTTATACTGAAACTTATTTTCATCTTCTATGCTGTAATTAATAATCTTGCGTTTTTTCGGAGGATATTTTTTCTTCTCTGCCGAAATCTCACTTTCCATCTTATCCTGTGAATTTTTTTTCTGAAGACTTTCACAGTAAAGCACACGGAGTTTTCCAACAAGCGTTGAAAAGTCATCGTCAGATAATTTTTTATTATAAATACACTGGTTGATTCTTCCAAACAGTTTAATAACCTCTTTCGGAGTTTCCGGATATCCGGCATCCATATCTTTTGCAACCAGTTTTTCCGTCTCCGTCGTCGGTGTATGCACGGTATCCTGCAACTGCAGTTTCTTCATATACTGGTAATATACTGCCAGCACGCCAAGAACAACAAGCACAACAAGAATCAAAAAGGTAATTAAACCACGTTTTTTCTTCTTTTTTTCTTTCCGGTTCATGCACACCCTCCTCTCATATCACTACTCATTTTCTTTCTTTTCAAACGTCAAATAAGCCGACTTTCTGTCCTTTCCCGGTTTTGCAGCTGGAAAAATCTTACGAACCGGCTCCATAAAATCATCCGGCCGGATTAATGATGGACTATAATGTGTGAGCCACAATTCAGAAGCCTCCGCTTCTTTTGCCAACTGTGCCGCCTCCGTAAACATCATATGTCGGTTTTCTTTCGCCTTTGATACCATCTCCGGCTCACCATACATCCCTTCACAGATAAACAAATCTGCCTTTTTCGCGTGTTCGACAATTGTAGGAACCGGTCTTGTATCCGTACAATACGTAACCTTCAATCCCTTCCTTGCCGGACCAAGTACCATATCCGGTGTATAGGTTTTTCCTTCCCAATCTACCGTTTTTCCCTTTTGCAGGGAACTCCAGACTTTCATCGGTACATGATTTGCTTTCGCTTTCTCCGAATCAAATCGTCCTGCACGCTGTATAATCTGGCTGTAACCATAACACGGAACCGTATGTTTAACACGAAACGCTTCCAAAATATAGCCACATATTTCAAACCGATGGAACGATTCCGTCAACTCGATATACTCAATTTCAAATGGAAGTCCGGGTGCCACAACAAGCAGTGACTCCACCACTTTTTTCATCCCTTTTGGTCCGATTATCGTCAAACGCTCGGTCCGCTCCGCATTTCCCATCGAAAGCAAAAGTCCCGGAAGACCGCTTACATGGTCACCGTGAACGTGCGTAAGGCAAATCGTGTCAATGGCATGCATACTAAAACCCTTTTCCCGAATACTCACTTGGGTTCCCTCACCGCAATCAATCAAAAGACTGCTGCCATTAAATCTTGTCATAAGCGCCGTCAGCGCTCTTCTTGGCAGCGGCATCATGCCACTGGTACCTAACAGGCATACATCCAGCATGGTAAAATCCTCCATTTCTCCCATTCTTCCCTATTTTATCATACTTGCCCTATATTTTCAAATTAAATCTTCTCCGAGCACCTCAATCTTCTCTGTTTTTTTCACAGGTATTACAAACTGATCAATCATTTTCTCGTAACATGACTCACAAATAGCAAATTCGTGAACTTCCAAATCCCGTTTTGAAAAATATCCCCACTCTTTTCTCACCCAAAGCGCCTCTTTTTCAACCTGTCGGCCACATGCATTACACTGGCAAATCCTCTTTAGCAAAGCAGTTGCCCCCTTTCCACATGATAGCAACATTATAACAGAGGGGCTTCTCAGCTTCTAGTTGTAATATTTTCCTTTTCCATGCGTTCTCTCTCCGCCTGCGATAAACGAAGATACATTGGAGCAAACTCCGCTGCCTTCATCTGTCTGCCCTGCTCATAATATTTCTTTCCAAGCGCTGTGACAGAAGACGCTCTCTGATACCGCACGCTGTCTGCGCAAAAACGATACAAAAGTCCCTCGCACTGTTTGATTTTCTCCTGAAATACCGGAACGCCATCTCCCAAAAAAATAACTTCTCTTTTCGTCTCTTTTGCTTTCTGCAAAACTACTTCAATCGGTGCCGCATCCGGTTTCTCAATTTCCACCGGCACTTCATTTGATACATCATAGATGCCATAATACGCCTGCTGCCTTCTTGCATCCATAATTGGGCAGACCAAAGCCTCTGCACCTGCAAGATTGTAAGCAAGCCCCTCCAATGTCGGCACTGCTATAAGAGGAATCGAAAGTGCTCCTCCTAATCCTTTTGCAGTTGCTGCTCCGATACGAAGCCCGGTAAAAGAACCGGGTCCGCTTGCAATCGCAATCGCATCCAATTCTTTTACAGAGACATCCGCCATCTCTAACATATCGTGAATCATCGGAAGCAATGTCTGGGAATGTGTTTTCTTATTATGAATGGTATACTCTCCTACCAATTTATCATCCGACTGCAATGCCACACTTGCCACCAGTCCGGAACTGTCTATTCCTAATATATTCATCATTTTCACCTCATCTCGTCTAATGTTATCTCTCGAAAATCAAATCCTTTTTCCAAATCTTTTGCAATCGTTACCTGATGGCAGTCATCCGGCAGAATATCACTTATCTGCGACGCCCACTCAATCAGGCACACACCGTCCCCGTAAAAGTAGCCTTCACAGTCTAATTCATACATTTCTTCCACATCCGCAATCCGGTACACATCAAAATGATATAACGGAAGCCGGCCTTCATGATACTCCTGAACAATGGTAAAGGTCGGACTTGTAACCGGCTCCGTGATTCCCAGCCCATGAGCAAATCCTTTGGCAAATACAGTCTTGCCAACACCTAAATCTCCCTCCAGCAAATAAATATCACCGGGAGATGCCTGTCTCGCAATTTCTTCCGCCACCGCAAAAGTTTCTTTCTCACTATTGCTCTGCCAAATCATTTCTTCGTCTTCTCCTTTACAAATGCCACCAGTTCATCAAATTTTTCCTCACAGGAATTTCTGGTAATAATTGTCGCATATATTGCTGACGTAAATAAATACATTTCATTTTTCCGATACACCACCTTACGTAAATCACTCCACTTGCAGGAGGACGAAGCCTCACCCTGTGTCACGGAAATTCCTTCCTCATCAATATGACAGAACAGAGGAATCTGCATTTCTTCCTGTGCCATCTGGCGTCTTCCTTTTTTCGCAAGAGTAAGCGGTTGAACAATCAAAAACAAAACCGCAATCACAATCCAGACCACACGCTGGTTTGCATTCCACATATTCCATTTTATAAATACTGCTGCCAAAGAAGCAATTCCTAGAAGTATACCAAATAACCCGGTTGCTTTCGTATAATTATAATGAAGTAGAAAACGACTCATCGTTTTCCCATCCAGTTTTAATTCAAAATCCATCGACATCTTTCGTTCTCCTTTCCGAATGGCATCGTAATTTCAGTATAACAAATGCCCTCTTCATTGACAAGCCTTAGGTTTTCTAATACACTATTATATAATAAAACAACTATTCAGGACTTCATGTAAAAAATCAATGGAGCGTCGTGCCTGCACGTAAGAAACATTGATTTTGCTACATGAGGTCCGAATAGGACTCCCCCGCCCGCATATGAGCATTTTTAGCCTTGTCAAAGGCGAAAAAGAACACGAAGTGTTCAAAATGCGAATATACGGGCAGGGGAGTCCTGAATAGTTGAAAACAACCCACAGGGAGGAACATCATATGTTTGGTTCATTCATTGGAAACGTCGCCGGCATTTCCTACTTTCTTGCATTTCAGATTTTAGGAATTCTTTTGGCGCTGTATTTATTCCAGAAAGAAAAAACGGGAACAACGCTTTTATTCGGCAGCGTATTCGGCAGTTTTGCCCTTCACTGGCTGCCTACCACTTACGCCTTTTTCTTTCAATTTTCCGTAAAAGCACATTTATTTGCTTTTATTACTTTTGTCGCGATTATCTGGGCTGTGTTAGCTTTTGGCAAAGAACACACGCTATTTAAAGGACGATTTAAAAAGCCGGATATTGTTGCACTTTTCCGCGAAAATCCTGCTTTATTTCTCTTGCTTCCTTTATTTATTTATACCTGCTATGTACTTTTGCATGCTACCATTCCATACATCAATGGAAGTCTGCACAGCGGGCAGAGCACATACGGCGATATGAATATGCACTTAGGTTTTATTACAAGTATTGCCAAGCAAAAAACTTTCCCGCCGGAATACTCCATTCTGCCGGGCACAAAACTCGCCTACCCATTTTTATCCGACAGTATTTCCTCAAGTGTTTACATCTGGGGAACTTCTTTGCGGACAGCCTATCTTCTGCCGATGTTTTTTGCCTTGATTCAGGTCTTTTCCGGCGTCTATCTTTTGGCAAAAAAAATCATGCAGTACTTTGGTGGCAGCATCCGCGGAAAAAGTTTTCTTGCTATCGCTCTTTTCTTTTTCAATGGCGGTTTAGGCTTTTACTACTTCATGAATAAGGGGCTGTTTAGCGAAAACTTTACCCGTATTTTCACTGCCTTTTACGAGACACCAACGAACTATGTACAGGCAAATATTCAATGGCACAATATCATCTGCGATATGCTGATTCCACAGCGTGCTACCTTATTCGGATGGGCAATGCTGTTTCCGATTCTCATCCTGCTCTACCGCGCAGTAGAAGAAAAAAGCACCTTATACTTTGCAGCTGCCGGTGTGCTCGCCGGAGGACTTCCACTGATTCATACACACTCGTTCCTTGCTCTTGGCGTTATGTGTGCCGGCTTTGTCATTCTTACCATGCGCAAAAATGCAAAGGAAACAAAAGAATTCACCATCCCGGTCTGGGGACGTTTTCTTTTAACTGCCGCATCCTTATTTGCACTTACTTATATCAGTCTGCGTCAGAAATCCGATACACCGATTGAGGCAAATACTCTGCTTATTATCGGCGTCTTGATTGCAGCAGTTTTAGTTCTTGGTATGCTTGCCTCTTTGATTACTTCATGGGAAAAGCAAACCGCAATCCACTGGGGCATGTTTCTGGGAATCGTATTGGTAATTGCTCTTCCGATTTTATTTACCTTTACTTTCAAACAAGCTTCCGGCGATAATTTCGTCCGTGGATTTTTCAACTGGAACAACTCAAATGTAGAAACAATGGATAATTACATCGTCTTCTACCTAAAGAATCTCGGAGTTATGTTTATTCTCCCGGTTCTTTCACTCATTTTTGGCACAAAAAAACAGCGCCGGATTATGATGCCGGCTCTGTTCCTTTGGTTGATTTCAGAGTTTGTTTTGTTCCAGCCAAACCCTTATGACAACAATAAATTAATGTTAGTATCCTATTTCTTCTTCTGTGTGGCAAGTGCTGATTTTGTATGGGACACTGCCGTGAATTTCTGTGAATTTACCAAAAAGAGAATTCACATCCTGCGTCCGGTTCTGGTAACCATCGTTGCCATCCTAGGCACACTTGCCGCTGCCTTAACAATGGGAAGGGAAGCCGTTGCCGACTATGAGCTTTACAGTGCCGACTATGTTTCCCTCTGCAAATGGGTAGAAAAAAATACGGAACCATCGGATATCTTTTTAACCGCAAACAATCACAACAATGCAATCGCCTCACTGACCGGCCGAAACATTGTATGTGGCTCCGGAAGCTTTTTATACTTCCACGGTCTTGACTATGCCGCACAGGAAGCCGATGTAAAAACGATGTACGAAAATCCGGAAGCCCGCGACAGTCTGCTTGAAAAATACAACGTTACATATATCGTAATTGGTCCTTGGGAAAATGGAAGCTATTCCATCCCTGATATTAATGCATTTGCCGAAAACTACGACTGCGTCTACAACAAAAACGGAATTTTAGTATTTGAAGTGTAACATCACTTATTCGCAGGAACATACTTGATAACACCTGAATCGTAAGTTGTTTCACTTTCGATCTGACTTTCGTTTGTTCTGCGTACTAACAAATACAATTCCTGATTAGCACCAACCAAAACATCATAAATTACATCATCTGCCAAACTGTCAAAATTGCCATCTGCGCTGAGACGGGTGGCAGATGTTTTTTGTCCAAAATCACTAAACCGATAAAGTCCTGACAAATTAAAAGCATACATCTGCCAGTTCGTTGTATCGCTGTCAAAATACCACTCATATTTTTTATTATCTTCCGTGATATCGTCTCCAAATTCGGAAGTACGCGATAAAGTCTGTGAATCCAATACGCCAAATTTTTTCTTTGACATGGAATAATACACAATCTCATTTTCTCCATATCCTACTCTTTTCGAAAATGCGCCATCCGAAACAGATTCACAGAGATTTGTTCTCGTTCCGCTCACAGAGTCAAACCACATGGCACTTGACGAATTAAACACAAGCATCGGTGTTCCGTCTTCTGTTACATGAAATTCTGTTACATCGTATTCCTTTGCATAATCTGTTTCACTGCCATTTTCTTCTACCTTAGTCTGCAATTTTGTCTTTTGCACCGCATTTGAATTTTCATCAATGGCAAGGAGATAGTATTCACTCGCACCACTTTGTTTTTCAAAAGGATTTGCATTTTCATCATACAATTTAACCTGCATAAGGGCATAGAGATTTCCATCATCTCCCCGTGAAATATAGGGAAGGTCCACAGAATCCACAGAGCCCTCCATTGTTTTTTTCACAAGTTTCGTAAGCGCCTTACGACCATATTGTTTCGTCTGCCAGTCGCCCGCCGAATTTAACGTATACTCATAAATCGAGCAGCCCGTATCGTCCTCGTCATCCGATCCTACCGCATACTGATAAAGCGCCGGCTCTCCCTCTGCATTTGTCTGTAAATCAGTAACCTGAATTTCATCTTCATCCAATAACTCATCCGGTACACTGTAAAAATCCTGTTCAACATACTTATTTCCCTGTGATGGTTTTTCCGTCGGCTCACTCGTTTTGGAACCGCCGCTGCCACACCCAGTCACAAGCATAGCCCCTACACACAGCATCACTAACAGTCGTTTCATCTCATCCTTCTCCTTTACAATATCATTGACAGCTGAATCCGCTTCTTCTGCATATCCACCTGTAATACTTTAACATCTACTACATCTCCAACAGAAACAACATCCAGCGGATGTTTAACAAATTTTTTATCCGTCAGTTTAGAAATGTGAACAAGTCCGTCCTGATGCACACCAATGTCTACAAAGGCTCCAAAGTCAATAACATTACGCACGGTTCCTTTCAAAATCATGCCCTCTTTTAAATCTTTCATTTCTAATACGTCACTGCGCAAAATCGGTTTCGGCATCTCATCACGCGGGTCGCGTCCGGGCTTCTCCAATTCGCGGATAATATCTTTCAACGTAATCTCGCCAATGCCAACCTGCTCTGCCAGTTTTTTTGTATCTTTTGCCATCAATGACAAACCGGTAAGCCCGTCGGCTATATCCTCTAACTGGTATCCAAGCATTTCCAGTAACTTTGTTGCTGCCTCATAAGATTCCGGGTGCACACTCGTTGCATCCAGCGGATTTTTGCCACCGGTAATGCGCAAAAATCCAGCACATTGTTCATAAGCTTTCGGTCCCAATTTAGCTACTTTTAAAAGTTCTCTGCGGCTCTTAAACCGGCCATTTTCCTCACGGTAAGTTACAATGTTTTTAGCAATTGCTTTGGATACACCGGATACATATTCAAGCAATGACGCCGATGCCGTATTCAAATCAACACCAACATTATTTACGCAGTCTTCTACAACATTTCCCAGTGCCTCACTCAATTTTTTCTGGTTCATATCGTGCTGATACTGCCCAACTCCGATACTCTTCGGGTCAATTTTTACAAGTTCTGCCAGCGGGTCCTGCAGTCGTCTTGCAATCGAAACAGCACTTCTCTGCCCCACGTCAAAATTCGGAAATTCCTCTGTTGCCAGCTTGCTCGCTGAATAAACCGACGCTCCTGCCTCATTGGTAATAATGTATTGAACCGGACGATTCAATTCCTTTAACATATCTACAATAACAAGCTCGGATTCTCTGGACGCCGTTCCATTTCCAACCGAAATCAGGCTGATGTTATACTTTTCAATCATGGCCTTTACAATACGTTTGGTCTCTGCCACTTTATTCTGCGGCTCCGTTGGAAATACCACTATGGTGTCAAGCACCTTTCCCGTCTCATCCACGACCGCCAACTTACAGCCGGTACGAAATGCCGGATCCCAGCCAAGTACCACTTTGCCGGCAATTGGCGGCTGCATCAAAAGCTGCTCCAAGTTTTTACCAAACACACGAATCGCCCCATCTTCTGCCGTCTCCGTTAACTCATTCCGGATTTCTCTTTCGATTGCCGGCGCAATCAAACGCTTATAACTGTCCGCAATCATCTCTTCCAGATACGGTGTTGTATATTCATTTTCTTTCACAATTACTTTTTTACGCAAATACCGCAGAATATCATCCTCAGGCGCCTCAATTTTTACGGTCAGAATTTTTTCTTTCTCACCGCGGTTAATTGCGAGGGTCTGATATCCGGACACCTTGGAAAGCACCGTAGAAAAATCATAATAATTTTCGTAAACCGTTTTCTCTTCTGCATTTTTTGCCGTAGAAACCAATGAGCCTTTCTGCATCGTTGTCTTACGAATTGCAGTTCTGTAATCGGCTTCGTCCGCAATTGCCTCCGCCAAAATATCCAGTGCTCCGGAAATTGCCTGCTCCACTGTCGTAACTTCTTTTTCCTCATCCAGATACTGCTTTGCTTCTTCTTCCACGGAATGGTCTAACATCTGCAAAAGAATCTGATTTGCCAGTCCTTCCAACCCTTTTTCTTTTGCAATCGTAGCACGTGTGCGTCGTTTCGGACGATACGGACGGTACAAATCTTCCAAAAGCACCTGGGTCTGTGCCGCCAGAATCTGCTGCTTGAGTTCTTCGGTTAATTTCCCCTGCTCCTCAATGCTGGCAAGTACGGTCTCTTTTCTTTCTTCCAAATTACGCAAGTACGTTAATCTCTCATCCAGATTACGCAGCTGCTCATCATTTAACGAACCATGTTTTTCTTTCCGGTATCGGGCAATAAACGGAATTGTACAGCCTTCGTCAATCAATTCCATCACTGCTTCAACCTGCCATACTTTAATTTTCAGTTCTTCTGCTATTTGTTTTGCAATATTCATTTCTCTGCTCCTAATATAATCCTTTTTTACTTGGGCTAAAACCTAACGACATTCTAACATTTTCGGGAAAGAATTTCAATTAGGGGTTTTGGCAGGGATGTGCGAAGTGTTCGTTGGCACTTTTTTGTTTTCCGTAATTCCGTAGAAAGGCTTTGCGGCTTGTGGGCGCTCTCGCTCGTTGAGTGCGTAACGGTATGGGCACTGAAACTACCAGTGCCACATACCGACGCACTCAAAACCCACTCGT
>OGPY01002134.1_pt1 | contig 12943 bp, 9 predicted proteins | sample 1553121 | NCBI WGS metagenome assembly OGPY01 (sample SAMEA2580004, study PRJEB22360) | human gut metagenome
TAAATCACCACTAGCGACAACCCCCTTGCGAACCGCAGAATAGCGAACCTCCATCTTCAAGCGTTCGCTCATAACAGCCGGTAAATTCTTCAAAGCGGCGCCTCCACCCGTAATCACGATGCCAGCACCGAGAACGCTCATCAAGCCTGTAGCCTCCAGACGAGCATATACATTCTCTAAGATCTCATCCATACGGGCCTCGATCACACCGTTCAACTCGGCCAGCTTAATCTCACGCAAGCCCATTCCATCCGCTAAACTCACTTGGATGGTCATATCATTATCCCGGTCCGCTTTCGCGCTACCATAAGTGATCTTCAAGCGTTCCGCCTCAGACTCTACAACCCTGAGATTGGTTATATCTTTTGTTATCAAATTACCTCCAAAGGGAACAACGGAAAGGCTGGCCAACTTACCACCCTTATAGACAGTTATCGTCGTCACGCCGGCACCGAAGCCGATCAAGGCGCAACCCAAGTCCTTCTCATTGTCGCTCAAGACCACATCACCCAACGCTAGGGGCGACACGAGAATACCGGCGATCTCGATCTTCGCTTGTTCCGAGATGCTATTGATAATATTTAATTTCAAGGAAGGACGTCCAACAATCAACTTGTAACGAGCCTCGATACGGCTACAAGGCACGCCCACCGGGTTGGACTCTGGTTTATCATCTAAAAAATAGGAAGGAGAAACCACATCAAGAACGGTCAACATATCCGGACGATAATCCTTACACTCTTGATAAAGAGAGTCTATGATCTCCTCTGTGACCACTCCTTCCGTTCCCAACACCTTGCAAACCGTATGCTCGATAGAACGGAGTGACTGGCCACCCAGTCCCACATATACCTGCCCGATCTTGGCCCCCCCCAGTTTATTCTCCAACTTGAGGATCAAGCGTTTTATCTTACTCGCCGTCTCCTTCACGTTATATACACATCCTCTTCGTATGCAGGTGCCGGAGTTCTCAACTTCGTAGGCGATGATTGAAAGAGCGCCCGTCGCATTCTTAGTCCCCACCATTCCTACCATATGGGAGGTACCTAGGTCAATAGCTGCTATAAAGTCTGTGTATGCCATATCATCTATTTTTTAGTACAAACAATCTGATTCTTATATTTTAAATTAATCATACTGTACTTTTCCCAACCCACTTTAGGGATCGCTTGTTCATAGAAAAGCTTTAAATTCGCAAGCTTTTCTTCGAATTCATCCAAAGTACCCAACATGATCCGGTGGTTACCCACTCTTGGAATAAGTTCTATATCATTATCCGGATAGACATAGATTTGTTCAATCTGGTCATTCCAGAACTCATTCTCTTGCAAAAATAATGCAAATTTGTATAAGTCGGTCACCGCAAGCTCTTTTTCCACATATCCACTCACAATTGGCACATGCGCAGCATACCGACGACTGATCGGCATGGTGGTTCCCAGATTATCCACGTAATAACTACCTCTTACGCCCATAATCCGGAGGATAGGCATCTTTTGCATGACCTCTAGTTTGATAATCCCCGAAGGAGTCTTATACGCCTCCACTTGGGCGATCATCTCATTCTTAAGCAATTCCGTCTCTATCCGATCCGTATTCACGTCGGCCATTGGCCGCTTGATCGGATCTAGCCCGGCTTTCTTCAGTATAGACACAAGGTCACTCTCGCTCACGAAGTGTTTATCCAGACTGTCTTTCACCACGACTTGCAGATCTTGGCAAATAGAGTCTTGACGTATTTCCCGAAAGAAAAACGACACAAACACGATGTAACAGAACAACAACGTGGCTACTACTATGGAAATTATTCGGATCACGGTTTCCTTATTTGTTTACATAAAATCTCTTTTACAGGCTCCACCAAACGGTCGATATTGCCGGCGCCTACCATTAATACTACCTCATATTTCCCGGCGGCAACCACGTCCAAAAGCTCTTCCTTCTTACACAGCGTCTTGGAAGGGATCGTCACCTTATCAAAAATGATCCGAGAGCTCACCCCCGGAATCGGTTCCTCACGAGCCGGATAGATATCCAGCAAGATCAACTCATCCAATAAAGAGAGACTCGCAGCGAAATCTCCAGCGAAATCTCGGGTACGGGTATATAGATGCGGCTGGAAAATACCTGTCACCTTACGACCCGCATATAATTCCTTCACCGACAAGATACTCTGTCGCAATTCGGCCGGATGATGGGCATAATCATCGATCAATACCACTTGATCAGTCTTCAAATGGAAATCGAAACGGCGGCGAGGTCCGGCAAATGTAGCTATACCCTTTTTCAAATCCTCCGGTTTCACTCCGTTCAACCAAGCGATCGCCATAGCCGCTACCCCGTTCTCTATATTAACCTTTACGGGAACACCTAATTCCACATCAGGAATACGGATTTCTGGACCAACGAAGTCAAAGGTAATATTTCCGTCGCAAATACGAATATTTTCAGCGTAAAAGTCCGCTATTTCCGTAACGGAATAGGTATATTTCTTGACACCCTCCTGTAAACGGGGCGTTACGTTGATTCCTTTCTTGATCAGTAGACAACCATCGGGACGAATTAAGGAGGTAAATTTCTCAAAACTCTCCCGGTAAGCCTCCGCCGTACCGTAAATATCCAGATGATCCGGATCCGCAGAAGTAATCACTGCCATATAAGGAGTAAGCCAATGGAAAGAACGATCGAACTCATCCGCCTCGATCACGGTAAAGTCGCTCGTATCCGACAACATCAAATTACTCTCGTAGTTCTTTAGGATTCCTCCGAGGAAAGCATTGCAATCCACCGGCGATTGTTTCAGCAAATGAGCTAGCATAGAAGAGGTCGTTGTCTTGCCGTGCGTGCCCGCCACGCATAAACCCCGGCTGCTTTTCGTGATCTCTCCCAAGACACGTGCCCGCTTCATCACCTCAAAACCGTGCGCCCGGAAATAGGTCAATTCCGTATGCGACTCCGGGACCGCCGGCGTATAAACCACCAGCGTATCATCGGGCGACTTGAACGCCTCCCCGATCAAAGCTACATTATCCTCATAGTGAATATCGGCTCCCTCCTTTTTCAACTCCTCGGTTAAATCGGAAGGGGTCTTATCGTATCCGCCCACTCGTTTTCCCTTAGCGAGGAAATAACGGATCAAGGCACTCATTCCAATGCCCCCGGCACCTACGAAATACACCGCTGTCACTTTATTTATATCCATATTCCTTATTTCTTATCTATAATCTTAACAATCTCATCCACGATACGGTCCGCGCTATGGCGTTGCGCCAAGGTCTCGATATTACGGCTCAACGTACACAAACGTTCATCGTCATGAACTATCTTCAAGGCAGTAGGCACCAAATCCTTTTCCGCATCTTTATCGGCGATCATAACGGCGGCATCCTTATGGACCAAGGCCAAGGCATTCTTGGTCTGATGATCTTCCGCCACATTCGGCGAAGGCACCAAGACCACCGGTTTTCCTAATAAGCAAAGTTCCGAGATAGAACTAGCCCCCGCACGGGATATCACCAAATCGGCCGCTGAATAAGCATAATCCATACGGGTAATAAAGTCTGAGCACCAAACCGGCATTCCCCGGTACGCCTTCAAATGCTTGGAAGCGTCGCTGTAATAATACCTACCGGTTTGCCAAATAACCTGTACATCCGAGGCGAAGAACTTATCCAGATCCCCTTGAATACTCCGGTTAATCGTCCGTGCGCCAAGGCTACCACCTACCACAAGGATCGTTTTTTTCTCCGGAGAAAGCCCGAAGAACGCCAACGCCTCCTCTTTCTTACTCAGCGCCTCTTCCAAATCCTGTCGCACCGGATTTCCCGTAATCACGATCTTATCCGCCGGAAAGAACTTCTCCATGCCCTCGTAAGCGACACAAATCTTGCTCGCTTTCTTCGCCAACAACTTATTGGTCACACCGGCATACGAGTTTTGCTCCTGTATCAATGCGGGAACACCTTGCGAAGCCGCCATCCATAAAGTCGGTCCACTGGCATAACCGCCCACGCCGACCGCTATATCTGGCTTGAACTCACGGATCGTCTTCCTCGCCAAGCGCAAGCTTTTCGCTAAACGAACCATGACCTTCACGTTGTTCATCAAGTGGGCACGATCAAACCCACTCACCGGTAAACCTACGATTTTATAACCGGCTGCCGGAACCTTATCCATTTCCATGCGGTCTTCCGCCCCCACAAATAAGATTTCCGCATCCGGAAAACGTTTCTTGAAAGTATTAGCGATAGATATGGCCGGGAAGATATGGCCTCCCGTACCACCACCACTTATTATGATCCGGTACTTTCTCATACTTTTGACTCTACAGTTATCGTTTCGACAGCCGATAGCGGATTATCTTCTCTCTCTCCCTCGACCGCCTGATTTATTGTCTCTCCGGATGGCTCGTCGGAAGGATTCTCTGGATTCTCCGTATCCTCCTCTTCCTCATCCTCATTTCCGATATTGGCTCCAAAACGAGTTGCATCCCAAGGACCTGCTTTCCAAAACGAAAGGCTTAAGCCTGCCAACGGATAAAAACCGAACATCTCACTCAATTTAAATACATAATGAGCATTCATATCAATTGCCCATGCACTTAACCCATCATTCTTTACTAAATGAGTAATAGACGGGGTCAAACGAAACGCATCCGTTACACAATAACGATAATCGATGCCGATAGTAGCATTGCCGACATCATTAAAATTATAACCCAAGTTGAAGCCAAACGAGGATTGACCTTGCTGCGTCTGTGCATATGCACCTATACTAAACAGCGTCAACATCAACATAACAATTAATTTTTTCATACTTTTCTTATTTAGTACAACAATATCTATCGCCAAATATAGTATTTTTCCTTAACAAAAGTATATTACTTTACTTTTAATTTATCACCTGCACTTTTTACAATGCTACGATAATAGTCTTCATCATAGCCAGGGAAATCCGGATATTCGGATAATCCGTAACCATTCTGCTTAAAATGTCCGTTTTCTTCCTTCTTCACGTTACCATCCATATATTTGACTAACAAGTATTCTCCTAATTTCTTCCAACGGGCTGTTGCCTGGTCGGCAGTAGTAGAACAAAACCAGGTCAGGAACTTGACCGCTTCCGCCGGATTCTTGGCATACAGTTCCGATGCAGCCTTATCGACAGCCGGAATTGTCTGTTGATAGCTGTTCTCCAACTCCTGCTGAACAAGACGGATATCCTGAATCATATAACTATATTTGCCATACGCCATATTAGCCACCCAGTTATGAATCCAGAAAGCGGATGTCCAAGAAAAATTCATCATATCACCGTTTCCGACACGATAACATTCGGGAGAAGCTGTCACCGAACAATAGATCGGCGTAAAGACAGCCATGTCTGCATCATCCACACCGAACCAAAGAATACCACCGACGGCATCCGGTAGCCAATTACGCATCTGAGGAACAATCACAAAACCGGTCTGCTGCGTAGCAATCGCACGCTCGTTCGTATATTCCTGACCGTCCACTTCGAAAGTCATCGGACGCCAACGATACGGAACTTTGTAAGGACCTGCACCGGCATCCTTCGTCATATCTAAATCAGTTCCTTCGAAATGGTCGCGCATACCGTTCTGCACATCCTGAACGGATAACAAACGATCAGGCTTGACATACAAAGGCATAGGCTTCTTCATTACATCGCCCTTAATCAGATCCATATATTGATCCATCGATTTATCATATTTGCGAAAGAAAGACCACACACGGGCTTCACAACCACGCAGAGCACTGAAATCATACGGGCAATAGGCTTTCTGGAAACTAAAATCCTTATCCCTGCCACTGAAATATCCCTTTTCACGAGCAAAAGAGACAACATCCGGTGAATAAATGCAGTTCTCCTTATCATCAAACGGGATCTGCTGAATACGAGATTGATTGGCATGAGCCGAAATACAATCGTCCGGAATACGAATAGCAACCCAGACTGCTCCTTTATTACCCGGACCTTTACCGATCATTTCCATCACCCAAGCTTCGTTCTTATCAGCAATAGAGAACGTTTCCCCACTGCTATAGTAGCCATAATCCTTCACCAGGTCAGTCATAATCCGAATAGCCTCCCGCGCCGTCTTGGAACGTTGCAAAGTGACATAAATCAGACTGCCATAATCCATGATACCGGTCGTGTCAACTAGTTCGGGACGCCCCCCGAAAGTGCTTTCCGTAATCGCAACTTGATGTTCATTCATATTACCAACTACAGAATAGGTCTGTTCAACCTGCGGAATCTGTCCTAACGGTTTATGGGTGTCCCACTCGATGATATCCAGCATCGCCCCTTTCGGCCAAGTCGCAGCCGGCCAGCGATACAGTTCACCATATAACGTATGCGAATCTGCCGCATAACTGATCATAACAGAGCCGTCAACCGAGGCTTTCTTTCCCACCAGTAGACCTGTACATGCAAAGGCTTCCATTCCGGAAAGCATAACAGCACAGGTTACCATCAAAATCCATGTTTTTCCCATATAAATAACGTTTATGCAAATAATAACATATATACGCCGGCACCGCAGCAATAGCCGATCAACGCCAAAATTGAAAATCGTTTGGTATAATACATAAAATCGATCTTTTCCAATCCCATTACCGTTACACCTGTTGCAGAACCGATAATCAAGATACTACCGCCAGTCACGGCACAGTAGGCAAGGAATGTCCAGAAACCTCCGTCCGATACAAAGAACTGAGCATAAGGAGCCAGATTGGCCGCATCCGGTACAATCGGATACATACCCATTGTTGCCGCAACCAAAGCTACGTTGTCCACACAGGAAGACAAAACACCGATCACGAAGCTGATCAGATAAGGTTCATGTACATGCTTATCCAGAAAAGCGGACATCAACCCTAACTGGCCGGAGGTTTCCAAAGCCCCTACCGCCATCAGGATACCCAAAAAGAAAAAGATCGTCGCTAGGTCGATGTTCGGAAGTAACTGAGAAATACGTAACTTATTAGATTCGTGCATATGCAGTTTGCTATACATGATATCCGTATAGAACCACAGGACCACCAAGCCCAACAAAACACCTAAGAAAGGTGGAAGGTCTGTCACCATCTGAAAGACCGGAACCAAAGCCAACGAAAGTACACCAATCACAAAGATCACCCGACGCGAATGATTCGGTATTTCCGGTGCATATTCGTCTGCCATTTCTTCCTCGCTCATCACACGTAAAGTCGCATCTTTCTTAAACAACCAAAAATTAGCAATCGTCAGAGGCACAAGCAAGTTTATCAATGCCGGAAAGAATACATGCGAAATCTGGTGCATAGCTGTGACATTCTTGCCCACCCAGAGCAAAATGGTCGTCACGTCACCAATCGGAGACCATGAACCACCTGCATTCGCAGCAATAATCACCATACAGGCATATTTCAAACGATCTGTCCGGTCCGGAACCAGTTTCCGTAACACAGCCATAATCACGATAGCAGCAGCCAAATTATCCAACAAGGCAGAAAAGAAAAAAGCGGCAAAACTTATATACCACAATAATTTCCTTTTATTGGCAGTGCGGATATATCCGGTAACAGCCCGGAAACCACCATGCTTATCCACGATATCGACAATCAGCATGGAGCACATGACAAAGAAAAGCGTTTCGGATACATTCCCTAAATGATAAACAATCGAACGGTTTGTAATAAATGTAATAAACTGATCTTTCAGAGGAGCATTTGCCATTTCCGGGTTTTGGGTCAGAAACTCTTGAAACAAAGGACTGGAGCGTTCGACAAAAATGTCATAGGCGTCAAACATCAATATCATCCACAGTGATATTGCCATAAACAGAGCTATCGCAGCTTTATTTATCTTTATCTTATCTTCCAGCGCGATTGCAAGAATCCCTAAAACAAAGATGACAGGCATTAAAATAAACATAGTACAATATATTTAAATTTATTATCAAATCACAAAAGAAAGAATTTTTCATTCCAAGCTCTTGCATACCAAAAAGCATTATAAATTTTAGTTAAACAAAAGAATAGTCTGAGAAGACCCCTCCTTTCGTTTTTATTATATAGAATACAGATATTCTATTTCTTCCGACCAAATAGACTCATCCGGTGTTTCCAGAATTAAAGGAATGTTATCAAACCGGGGATCATCCATCAGCATCTTAAATGTAGTCAATCCCATCACTCCTTTCCCAATACTATCATGGCGATCCACACGGGTAGCCAGATCTTTTTTGGAATCGTTTATATGCATGCCACGCAAATAAGAAAAACCTACTACCTCGTCAAAATGTCGGAATGTCTCCGTAAAACCTTCGACAGTCTTGATATCATAACCTGCTGCCAATGTATGAGCAGTATCTATACAAACTCCAACACGGGATTTATCTTCCACTTTATCGATAATGTAAGCAAGTTGCTCAAAGGTATATCCCAGATTGGTTCCCTGTCCGGCTGTATTTTCTAATACGGCACATACACCCGAAGTCTGATCCAATGCCCAGTTAACCGAATTAGCTATGCGCGCCAGACAGTCCTCCACCTCCATCTGGTTCAAATGACTTCCGGGATGGAAATTCAAACGGTTCAATCCCAGTTGCTCACAACGTTGCATTTCATCCAAGAAAGCATCCCGTGACTTCTGCAAACCTTCTGCTTCCGGATGTCCCAGATTGATCAGATAACTGTCATGCGGAAGAATATATTCTGCTGCATAACCAAATTCCTCACAACGCTCTCTGAAAAGAGAAATACTCTTTTTTGTCAGCGGAGAAGATTTCCATTGACGCTGATTACGGGTAAACAAAGCAAATGCCTTCGCCCCGATCGCATTCGCATTCACCGGAGCATTCTCAACTCCACCCGATGCCGACACATGTGCTCCAATATACTTCATTATGTTATTTATGTTTTATTGTTTATTCACCTTCTGCTTTGCATCCCGCAAAATGAAATTTTTCTGTCGCCTGTTCTTGTGTAACTATAAAATAGACCAAGTCGGCACGCGTACATAACTCATCTTGTGAATTATAGATCTCCGTTTCAATAAAGATTGCATTTCGTTTACGGTCTTTGATACGCCCCCTGATTGTCAGCCTGGGCTCACAAGTAGAAAGACTTTTCAGAAAGCGGGCATCCAAGCGTGAGGTCATTCCTGAAGTCTGTAACTTCCTAAGCACTACCCAACCTGCCAATTCGTCCATCAATGTTGTCAGGATTCCACCATGCAGCGTATTCAACCACCCCTGATAATGAGCTTCCGGCTCCCAATAAGCTACAATATCGTCGCCATCCTCATAAAACTCCATATGAAGTCCCATCGGATTGCTCGGGGCACAGCCAAAACACATATATCCATCCAATCCTTCCCAGGGATTAATAATCTTTTTCATATTTGACAATTTTTACCACAGCCCTATTAATTTACAAAGGTAACAAAAAAAGCAGAAATAAGGTTTATTAAAATAGCGCCGCAACAAAGCTGTAAATAAAATAGCCACAAACCGACACTTTCACCACCACACTGAACAGAAAACCGACAAAAGCCCCTAACCCGGCTTTAAAAGCCTCGGCAGACTTCTTCCCTCCAAACAACTCGCCAATTACGGCTCCTGCAAACGGGCCGATCAACACGCCCCAAGGAGGTAAAACGAAAAGACCGGCAATCGTTCCGATCATACATCCCCAATTTCCCCATTTACCACCTCCACTGTATTTTGTGCCCAACATAGGCGTCACATAATCCATCACTTGAACAATAATGACCAGCATAGCCCATAAAATCAAATGTGTAGTACTAAAATGGATTCTATCCGTAAAATGCAAAAACAATAGACCCACATAAGAAACAGGAGGACCGGGCAATACAGGCAAAAAACAACCTACCAGCCCGGTCAACAAACAAAGTATCCCCAAAATAATAAGAAGGATATCCATATAGTTATATTTTAGCTGTATGAGTATTCGTATGCAATAATACGAAAAAACACGAAAACAGTAAAATATAAATCCAAAGAAATGGAAACAAGCGATCTATTTTCCAGTCATCTCGATCATTTCCATATACTCAATTCCTTTTCCGGTACACTTTTCCTCCTTGGGTATAAATATATCGCCTTTATTTGTCCGTAATGTATAACAAATCACCTTCCCATCTGGTGCTGCCTCATCCGCCATAAACAGGGACAGGTTGGTGGTGAAACTTCATCCTTTTTAACGACCTCATTATCCGTATCTAACGAAAGAGAAGATTTTCTTTTGCATTAGTAGCATGCAGGAAAACGGCACTAACTATCGGGCAACTATTCAATTCTTTACAGTCGCCACAAGTATTAAATCCTTTTTTATTTACGCATTTACGGATTTCGCAATAATCGCTACAATAGGCAAATTTAACTCCATCTGCCCGACATCCCATACAATTTATGGTTGCAGCCGTAATCTCAGGTGCGTTGTTCATCACACTCCACTTCCGAGCAGTCTTTTCTCTTAATTCATTGTCATTTCTGACCGTGGCTATACGAGCATCGCAACCTTCACAATCCAACCCGCAACATGCAATTAATTGTTTCATAATCTATTATAGTATTTATTTCACCCTTAACCATTCCTAAAACATCCCTACAAAGAGGTATGACAAAATTCATAACCTTTTCAAATAAAAAACTTGTTCAAGAAACGCCCGTGTACTTGATCTTCTTCCAAACACACGGGCCAATCATTTATCAGAGTAAATCAGAAGCTAATTCGGACAATTGACTACGTTCTCCTTTGATCAGATTGATGTGAGCAAACAATTCTTGCCCTTTCATTTTATCAACCATATAAGCGAGACCATTACTCTGTGCATCCAGATAAGGAGAGTCTATCTGCTGGATATCCCCGGTAAATACCATTTTCGTTCCCTCTCCTGCACGGGTGATAATCGTTTTAATCTCATGCGGGGTCAGGTTCTGCGCCTCATCGATAATACAGAACGTTTCCGAAAGACTTCGACCGCGGATGAAAGCCAATGCTTCAATCACAAGTTGCCCGTTCTTTTGCAAATCATCTATTTTACGAGCATCTGATCCACCGGGTGCAAACTGTCCCTTAATAACATTCAGATTATCAAACAAGGGCTGCATATAAGGAGCCACCTTCTGCTTCTCATCGCCAGGCAAAAATCCTAAATCCTTATTTGCCAAAGCAACAATAGGACGTGCCAACAGAATCTGTTTATAAACATTCGCCTGTTTTAATGCAGAAGCCAAAGCCAGCAAGGTTTTACCGGTTCCGGCCTTTCCTGTCAACCCGATAAGTTTTACATCCGGATCATTCAGCACCTCAAAAGCAAAACTCTGCTCCGCATTGCGGGGCTGAATGCCATAATTGCTGGCTTTTTCCACTTTTTTGAATTTATTGGTGAACGGATTATAACGGGCCAGGACAGAATTACGCACACTCTTTAAAATAAAACATTCGTTCGGCTCCAGCTTCGACTTTATATCGAACAGATCAGCATCGATGCCATCAGGAGATGCATACATTTTATCAATCAAATCCGGATCTATATTCTCGTAAATGTCTTGTGCACGTTTGAAAATATCGACATTAATGACCTTGTCGGTTATATAATCTTCCACTTCGATACCCAACGAACGCGCCTTCATACGCAGGTTCACATCCTTTGTCACCAGAATGGTTTTCACCTTCCGGTCTTTTTCAGACTCAGCAACCGACAGCGTACACGACAGAATACGATGATCTGCGGTTTTTTCCGGAAACGACTGGTAAATTTTCTCCTGATACTTGTCCCCAGTCACCACATGCAAAGTGCCTTTGCCAGGTCCCAGTGAAGCTCCTTTCAAAAAGAGGTCATTGCTGGTCAACGTATCTAACTCGCGTACAAACTCACGGGCATTGTAGTTGATCTGGTCGCTCCCCTTTTTAAACTTATCCAACTCTTCCAACACGACGATCGGAAGATAAATATCATTCTCCTGAAAGTTCTCAATACACTTGTAGTCGTGCAATATGACATTCGTGTCAAGCACAAAATTCTTCTTTGCTCCCATGATCTTTCGATTTAATGATTATGCCTCTAAGATAGAAATATTTCCGAGATATTATCCCTCGAAAGCCAAGAATATATCAAATAGACCAATTAATTCAACTTTTTTACAAAAACCAAAGATCACGCCCCGCTTTATTTATGTATTTTTGCAGGTGAAATGTCAAAATTAAATTCATGAAAAAATACAAACTTATCACATACATGTTGCTGTTTGCCGGATGCTTGTCGGCGCAAGACAATTTGTCGGCATTACTTCCTATGCCGAACCAAGTCAAACAAATCGAAAGTAAGAAAGATTTCATCATAAGCGGAAAGACGACCATACAAACGAATCTGCCGGAGGATGCTTTTTGCATTGCAGAGTTAAAAGACATCTTGCGACAAAGAACAGGAAAAACACCAACTCTATCCTCTTCCAGATCCGGCAGTTCCGTCATTCGCCTCATACTGGATCCTTCAGTCAAAGGAGATGGACATTACCTGTTATCCGTATCCGAGAAAACAGTTTCCATAAAAGGGGCAACACAGGGTTCCATTCTGTACGGACTTATGACCTTAGATCAGATTCTGTTAGGAGATGTATGCCGGACTTTATCGGGAAAGATTGCACCAATCGAAATCGACGATCAACCCCGTTTCAGCTACCGTTCATTGATGTTAGATCCGGCACGTCATTTCCTGCCTACCGAAGATGTGAAGTTCTATATCGACCAGATGGTACGATATAAATATAATGTATTGCAACTACACCTGACAGATGACCAAGGCTGGCGTATCGAAATAAAAAAACACCCCCGGCTAACCGGAAAAGGTGAATTTTATACGCAGGAAGAATTAAAAGATTTGGTGCGTTATGCAGCCGAACGGAATG
>OGPY01002138.1_pt1 | contig 12935 bp, 10 predicted proteins | sample 1553121 | NCBI WGS metagenome assembly OGPY01 (sample SAMEA2580004, study PRJEB22360) | human gut metagenome
AGGAGTATGCGGGATTGGAAGAGGAAGTGTCAAGAAAATAGACAGTGGTGTCTAATTATTAGACAGTCTGTTCGAATTGTTGGATATCTATTTTATTGATTATTTGCTTGTTATGCTATATGGCATATTTTTTGTTAGTATTGAAGCAAAACAGTTGGATATGAAAACGATTTTGCGAAATTTCTTTAGTGTGCTCCGCCGGTTCAAGACGGCTTCTGTTTTGAATGTGCTGGGGTTGAGCATTGCTTTTGTGGCGTTTATGCTCATTATGATGCAGGTGAATTATGATTATACGTTCGACCGCAGCCACCGGAACGCCGATGCTATCTTCCGGGTGGATATCGTGCACGGAAGCAAAGGGTCGCAAGCCATTATCTGCCGTCCGTTCGCGCGGGCGTTTACCGGGTCTTCGCCTCTTATAGAGGAAGGATGCCTTTTGAGTGCTTGGACCGATAGCCGTTTTTTCTATATAGAGGATGGCGGACAGCGGACGAGCTACAAGGAAGATGCGTGGAACGTGACTCCCGGAGTCTTGGAAGTGTTCCGTTTCGATATGCTCGAAGGAAGCGAGCGCTCTTTGGATGAGCCCAACAGCGTAGTCCTTCCGGAAAGCATGGCGAGAAAGATCTTCGGTGACGAATCGGCGGTAGGCAAGCAGCTGATCTCTGCCAATCCTATGGAAGATGCGAAAATCGTGAAAGGCGTATATAAGGATTTTCCCCGTAACTCTGCTTTGAAGAACGTCATGTACACGTCGATGAGTCCGAAGGAAAACTATGATAACTGGGGAAACTGGAATTATTTTTTCTTTGTCCGTCTGGGCGAGGGGATGGATAAGGCTGAGGTGTTGGACAATTTCAAGCGTAATTTTAATGCGAAGGAAGCCTTCGGCAATGAGTTCGAATGGGGGGAGGAGAATAGCTTGGATCTCCGCCTGACCTCTTTGCCGGATGTCCATTTCCTGAATAACGTGGATTTCGATTCGATGCCGAAAGCGAGCCGCCAGACGTTGCTGGTGCTTTTCTCCATCGCTTTTGTCATCCTTATTATCGCCGGTATCAATTTTACCAATTTCAGCACGGCGCTGACTCCTATGCGCATCAAGAGCATCAACACGCAGAAGGTGCTGGGCAGTTCCGACCGTACGTTGCGTGGAAGTTTGTTGGTAGAGGCGGTCTGCGTCAGTCTGTTTGCTTATCTGCTTTCGCTTCTTTTCTTATACATAATCCCCAAAACACCGGTAGTCTCGCTGGTGGATGCCGACATCTCGTTCGGGGCGCAGCCGATGATCATTGCCGGCACGGCCGTGATCGCGGCGATCGTGGGAGTGCTGGCCGGCCTTTATCCTTCCTACTATGTCACCTCTTTCCCGCCGGCATTGGTGTTGAAAGGAAGCTTCGGCCTCTCGCTTGCCGGGCGCCGGATGAGGAGCGTGCTGGTGGGGGTCCAGTTTGTGGCTTCTTTCATCCTGATTATCGGCTCTTTGTTTATGTACCTGCAAAATCATTATATGCAGAATGCGCCGTTGGGATATGACAAGGAGGAGATGATTATCGTGCACCTGAATGATAATATCAATAAGAACCGGGATGCTTTCACGGACCGGTTGAAATCGTTCTCCGGCGTGGAGGATGTGACCTATTCCCAATTCTTGCTTTCGAGCCAGGACCAGTACATGGGATGGGGGCGTGACTATAATGGGAACAACATCAATTTCCAGTGTCTTCCTGTTTCTTCTTCTTTCCTGAAAGTGATGGGGATAGAGGTCAAGGAAGGCCGTGATTTCCGTCCGGAAGACGATCAGAAGGAGACGGGTTGCTATATATTCAACGAAAAGGCGAAGGCGCAGTACGAATTGAAGTTGAACGAAAAGATCGACGGTGACGAGATCGTCGGTTTTATCCCGGATATCAAGTTCGCCTCATTCCGCCAGGAAGTTACCCCGATGGCTTTCTATCTTTGGGGCAAATACCAGTGGGGGCAGGAAGGCAACTATTATAATACCGCCTATGTGAAGTTCAAGGCGGGAAGCGACCTTCGCTCCGGAATGGAGCATGTGCGCGAGTCGCTGGAAAAGTTCGATTCGGAGTATCCTTTTGTGGTCCGTTTCTATGACGAGGTTTTACAGCATACCTACGAAAAGGAATTGAAGATCGGTTCTTTGATCACCTTGTTCAGCCTTGTCGCTATCTTTATCTCGATTGTGGGCGTGTTCGGCCTTGTCGTGTTCGAAAGCGAATACAAGCGGAAAGAGATCGCTGTGCGCAAGGTGTTGGGATCGACGACGGGAGAAATCTTGTATATGTTCAATGTGAGCTACTTCTGGATTTTGCTGATATGCTTCGTCTTCGGTGCTCCGGTCGCCTGGTACGGCGTACACCGTTGGCTGGAGAATTTCGCCTACCGTACGCCGATGTATTGGTGGGTGTTGCCGCTGGCTTTCCTGGCCGTAGGCGTGATCACGTTTATGACGGTGACGTACCAGAACTGGCATGTCGCTAACGAAAATCCGGTAAAGAACATAAAATCAGAATAAAATCAAAAAAACATAATTCAGAAAGTCATGATAAAGATCGAAGGTTTAAGTAAGTTTTTCCGTACGGAAGAGGTGGAGACGATTGCATTGAATAATGTTTCCCTGGAAGTGAAAGATGGCGAGTTTGTGGCTATCATGGGACCTTCCGGATGTGGCAAATCTACATTGCTGAATATCTTGGGGCTGCTGGACAATCCGACTTCGGGCGATTATTACCTGGCAGGCAAGGAAGTCGGGCATCTCAAGGAGAAGGAGCGTACGCAGGTCCGCAAAGGCAACATCGGTTTCGTGTTCCAGAGTTTCAACCTGATCGACGAACTGAACGTGTTCGAAAACGTGGAACTCCCGCTTACCTACCTGAAAGTAAAAGCCGGCGAGCGTAAGCAGATGGTGAACGATATCCTGAAAAGGATGAACATCAGCCACCGCGCGGGCCATTTCCCGCAGCAGCTTTCCGGGGGACAGCAGCAGCGTGTGGCCATCGCACGTGCTGTCGTTTCGAATCCGAAGATCATCCTCGCCGATGAGCCGACCGGTAACCTGGACTCGAAGAACGGAGCCGAAGTGATGCAATTGCTCACCGAACTGAACCGGGAAGGGACCACGATCGTCATGGTGACTCACTCCAAGCACGATGCCAGTTTCGCCCACCGGATCATCAATCTGTTCGACGGAAGCATCGTCTCGTCGGTGAACGAGTTTATCTGAGGTGCAGAAGAAAGAACAGGAAGCCGTTTGATTTTTTTTCAAACGGCTTTTTGTATGATTTCCAGAATAAAATCATACCTTTGGAGCAATCTAAATTTAATAGACCATGATCAATAGAAGAAACTTTTTGAAAAACGCGTCCCTGTTTACGTTGGGTGGCCTGATGGCCGGTAAGGTAGGGAATGCCGTTGCAGCGCAGCCTGCGACATCTGCCGCTTTCGAAGCGACGGCGGCCAAGAACATCGGTTTACAAATCTATTCTTTAGGCGACGAGCTCTACAAGGATGTTCCGGGAGGAATGAAGAAGTTGAAAAAGATGGGGTATCAGACCATCGAACTTGCCGGTTATGGGAAAGGCAAGATCCGTGATATCGAATTGATGGATTTCAAGAAGATGGCGGATGATGCCGGCATTACGATTCTGAGTTCGCATGTGAATCCTCCTGTTCGCGAATACACGAAAGACAACCTGAATACAATAAAGGAATACTGGAAGAAGACGGCTGACGACCATGCCAAGTTAGGAGTGAAATATCTGGTGCAGCCCGGCCAGCCCAGTACCCGTAACGTGGAAGAAACGAAATTTGTTTGTGAAGTCTTCAACGAAGCCGGAAAGATCGTGAAAGCGGCCGGCATACCGTTCGGTTACCACAATCACGACATGGAATTTGCCAAGGTGGTTCCCGGCGGCACGGAAATGAAGTTCGGACGCCATAACAAAGGCGAAAAAGTGTATGACATCTTCCTGGCGAATACGGACCCGTCATTGGTTTTCTTTGAGATGGACGTTTACTGGGCCGTGATGGGCCAGCAGGACCCGGTCGAGTATATCACGAAATATGCAGACCGTATCAAAGTGCTCCATATCAAAGACCGCTATGTCCTGGGGGATTCCGGCATGATGAACTTCGAGCAGATATTCAAGCATTTCTATGCAAACGGCCATAAGGACTATTTCGTTGAAATGGAAGGTACGGGTAGCGGACATCAGTTCGAAGGCGTGAAGAAAAGTGCCGATTACCTGCTGAAGTCTTCGTTTGTAAAGTAAGCAGACACGGAAGCATTAATAGAGTAAGAGGTGTGTCGAAACTATCCTGTTCCCGCGCTTGACGCGGGATCGCATTAAAACCAGCCCTATAAAAATCTGATTGATAAGGTCTGTCCTTTTGCATCCCCGCATCAAGTGCGGGGACAAGGAGATTTTGACACACCTTCCTATATGTTATGTCCGGAAATCTTCCGCGTCCACTTTTGCAACTTCTGTGCCTGCCTTATAACGCCTCTTTGATCTTTTCAACCATATCCTGGTATTCCGCATCCGTCAAGTATACTTTTTGCGGGTTCATGGTAAATGTTCCGCCGAAGTCAGGGCCTCCTTCATATTTCGGGGCCAGGTGGAAATGAAGGTGCGACAGTTTATCCGAATAAGCGCCGTAATTGATCTTTTGTGGATTGAATACTTTCTGCATCGCGCGGGTCACCCGTACGACATCGGCCATGAATGCGTTCCGTTCTTCGTCGCTGAGCATGTTCAAGTCGTGTACATGGTCTTTGTAGGCAACCAGGCAACGCCCGCGATACGTTTGTTCCTTGAACAGGAACAGTCTGGATACCGAGAGAGGAGCGATTTCGATCATCAGCTCGTGTAAAGTCTGATTGTTCTGGCAATACAGACAATCTTTGGGATCACTTAAATTCATATTTTATTAGATTTCATTAATGATGTGGCTAAATTAACAATTAAAATGGAGATTGGAAGAGGTGTGCCACATTTATTGTAGAAAAAATACACGGACTTCTACACTTTTTCCCATGTTTTATGGTTGGGCATCCGATGGTTTGCTCTTTTTCTACCCCTTATTTTGTAAGCTCTGGGACACTTTATCATGTTTTTGGCATGCTGTTGTGGTACGATCCTTGTACTTGTTTGATCAGATTGAATAAAGGTTTTAGTAATCACTTAGGTATTAACTTTTAATTGTTAGAGTCATGAAAAAGATTGTTTTAATGGTAGCGGTAGTAGCATGTGTGGCATTCGCATCACAAGGTGTACAGGCATCGACTGTACAGGTATCAGTCGAAAACGTAATGCAGGACGATTTCGTGAAAATCGAGGTAAAGGAACTTCCCCAGGCCGTGCAGGATGCAATCGCCAAGTCTTACGAGGGCAGTACGGTGAAGGAAGCCTATGTTGCCGGTGCCGACGGTGCTAAGAAGTATAAAGTCGTCCTTGTCGACAAAGATCAGAAGGAACAGACGGTTGTTCTGAATGAGAAGGGCGAGGTAATCGAGTAAGTATGTATCTATCTCCCGATACTGTTTTCTAATAAAATTTTAAATAAGAGTTAGTGAAACTTATCGACACATGAAGCCGTTCTGTCTGCGAAGATAGAATGGCTTTTTTTATATATTAATTAGATTTATTTTCATCTTGTTAGATGTGAGAGTTCGAATAATTCATATCTTCGCCTCTCTAATCAATCGCTGTGTATATAGCAAATGGAAATATTTATTATTATCGGTCTTATCTTATTGAACGGCCTTCTTTCTATGTCGGAAATTGCTTTGGTGTCAGCTCGTAAGGCTCGTCTTGAGCTGGAAGCAAAACGTGGTAACAAATCTGCCAAGGCTGCTTTGAAGCTGGCAAACGAACCGGACCGGTTTCTCTCTACCATCCAGATCGGGATTACGCTTATCGGTATTCTGACCGGTTTGTATTCGGGCGAGGCTTTTGCCTATGATCTGGCCGAGCATGTCCGCCGCATTCCTTTTCTGGAACCTTATGCGTTGGGGGTTTCCAAAACCACTATTGTCGTGATCGTCACTTATCTGACGTTGATTATGGGCGAGCTGGTCCCCAAACGTATCGGTATGGGCTATGCTGAGCGTGTGTCGATGCTCGTTGCCAAACCGATGAATTTCCTTTCGCTGGTCGCCTCGCCTTTCGTGTGGCTGTTATCCAAGAGTACGGCGTTGACCGTCAGACTGATCGGAACCGATGCGACTGAAGAAAACAAGGTGACGGAGGAGGAGATCAAGGCGATTGTCAAAGAAGGCTTTGATGTCGGCGAAGTGCAGGAAGTCGAGCAGGACATCGTGGAACGCGTGTTCAATCTGGGCGACCGTAATGTCGGTTCTATCATGACACACCGCAGCGAGCTTGTCTGGCTGGACCTGACGGACAGTATCGAGCAGATACGCGAGAAAGTCCAGGAAAATCTTTTCAACATCTATCCGGTTGCTGCCGGAAAGTTTGACGATATCAAAGGCGTCGTCTATCTGAAAGACTTGTTCGGCCGTATCGACGAGCCGGATTTCTCTTTGTCGCAGGTGATTCGTCCGGCGGAGTTTATGCCGGAAAACCAGAGTGTGTATAATGCGTTGGAACAGTTCAAGCAGGCACGTGTGAAATATGGCATCGTCACGGACGAGTTCGGAGGCATCCAGGGGATCGTCACCTTGAAAGATATCATGGAAGGTCTGATCGGGCAGGTTCCCGATGTGGGGGAAGAAGCCGAGATCGTCGAGCGGTCCGACGGGACCTGGCTGGTGGACGGGCAGTACAACTTCTATGACTTCCTTGAATATTTCGACATGGAAGATTTGTATGCCGAGCATGACTATAATACGCTCAGCGGCCTGATCCTGGAGATTCTGGAACGGGTTCCGAAGACCGGTGAGAAATTGAGCTGGTTGAACTTCGAATTCGAGATCGTCGATATGGACGGCGCCCGTATAGATAAGGTTTTGGTTTCCAAGATACCTCAGAAAGAATAAACCGGCGTCAGATATCTGCCAGCCTGTGCAACACTTCCATCTTGCCGAAAAGGATGAGCAGATCACCTTCTTCGACTCTCAGGTCTCCGGTGATTTTGTCGATGACGGAGTATTGGGTTTGTTTTAACCCGATCAGGTTGCGTTCTGTCTTGGGGCGTTCGATGCCGACAAGGCGCACTCCGAAATTCTCTTCTATGTCTATGGTCTGCAGGGTCTGTCCGACAAAGGTGACAGGTGCTTTTATCTTGTAGAGATGGTGTGTGTCCGTCACTCTGTACCATTGTTTGAAGAGTTCCCCAAGTAAGGATTGGGATGCGTACATACCGGCGAAATCATCTTCCGGAGTGATGATCTCCGCTACACCGATCGAACGGATCACTGCCTCGTGGATGGGAGAAATCCCTCGTACGATCAGTTTGTTCACATCTAAGTTCTTTAGCAGGGCTACAGTCTGTATGGAGGTCCCGAAGTCCTTGCCGAAGGTGACGAAGATGGCATCCATCTCGTTCAGTGGTAGCGTGTTCAAGGCGTCTTTGTCCGTCGTGTCGAGGCTGATTGCTCCGGATATGGTGTGTTTGACCGCTTCGGTCTTGTGCGGGTTGATATCTACGCCGATCACTTCATTGCCGATGCGTGTCAGGCTTTCGGCGATGGCGCGTCCCAGGTTTCCTAATCCGATTACTAAATATTTCATATTGTATTCTTTATGTTACATTAATATATTTTCCTGTGGATAGGTGTAATTCTTCTTTTTGTATTCCTTGTAGAAACTGATAAAGAAGGCCAGTATGCCGATACGTCCGACCAGCATGGTGAAGATGATGACCAGTTTTCCCGAAATGCTCAGTAACGGGCTGAAGTTCAAACTTAACCCTACCGTGCTGAGTGCCGACACGACTTCGAAGGTCAAGGTGAAGACCGATATGTCTTTTTCGGTAATGGACAATATCCAGACGGCCGCCCCCAGCCAGCAGAAATAGAAAACGATTGTGGCGAAAGCCCTGCGTATGGTTTCCGGTGATATTTCACGTTTGCGGATTTCCACATTCTCTTTCCCGCGGGCGGCGTTGTGCGCGGTCAGCAGGGCGACACAGACGGTCGTTACTTTCAAACCGCCGCCGGTAGACATGGGAGCGGCGCCTATTATCATCAGGATCAGCGTCAGCATGAGCGTCCCGGTAGTCAGCGTCCCCATATCCGCGACGCAGAATCCGGCCGTACGCGGGGTGACGGCTCCCAGGAATGCATTGGCAAGCTGCCCTCTGAACGGCAATCCGGCGAGCGTATTGTCCATTTCCAGCAGATAGTAGAAAAATGTACCGCCGGCAAGCAATACCAACGTGCTGATCATCACGATGTACGTGTTGATATTGATAATTCTGGGGGTATGGATATAATGCTTCTGCTGTCCGATTACGATCTTGAATGTATTGACAAGCAGATGTCGTAACAGCTTCAGGTAGTTGAAAACAATCGGGAAACCTAGCCCGCCGAATACGATGAGCAGGGCGATCCAGACATGCAGGTTGTATTTTTGGGCGACCAGCGGGTCATACATGTTTCCGCTCAGCGTCGAGATCCCAGCATTGCAGAAAGCCGAAACGGCATGAAACACAGCGTAGAACACTTCTTCCTGCGTGCCTCCCGGCAGCCCTCCCTTTATATCCAGATAAATCAGGTAGGCCCCTACACCTTCGATAAACAGTGTCACGAACAGGATGTTAAGGATCACCCGGAACAGCCCGTTCACCCGGTCTTCGTTCAGCATGTCTTTCAGAACGAGCTTGCTGGTGAAAGATGAATGCCCCATGAAAGAAAGGGCAAAAAAACTGGTGAAAGTCATGACTCCTATACCGCCGATCTGGATAAGAAACATGATGATGATATGTCCTGTATGCGTGAATGTCGTTGCCACATCGACTGTCGTCAGTCCGGTCACACAGACGGAGGTGGTCGAGATGAACAGGGCATCTACGAAATGAATCCCGTGCACCGTGGCGTTTGGCAACATCAGCAATCCCGAACCGACAAGGATGACGAACACGAAACTCAGCAGGAACAGGAGGGACGGCTTGATATGGCTTTGTAACAGCGTGAATGTCTGCCGCGACAAATGGATGGCGCTCAGCAACAGCAGGAGGAAATAAACGAACAGCGGTTCCGTGAGGAAACTGAGGTAGGGCAGCGACTGGTGGATGGCTTCTTTGAAGAATACTTTGCCCGATAACACGGCAAAGAGAAAAAAATAAATGCCGATATCCAGGTATAACATCTTTTCTTGTATGATCTCTTTGAATTTCAAAATATACCGGAGCGATATCCCGGTAAAGAAAGCCAGCAGGAGATAAACCCGGCTGGTTTCCAACATATGGGTGACATGAGCCGAATATTTGAATCCGAACTGATAGACCAGGATGAAGAGGGAGGCGAGAGAGGCGACGAGTATGATCCCTTCGGCCACCATGTTCAGCAAGCCCTTCATATTCGTCCAGTACATTCGGAATGAGAACTGTAGATGTTTGATATCCATAGTACGTCTTTTTTTAATAACAAATGTATTAAATAAATGTTAGAAGTTTCTTCCCTTTCCGGATAATCGCATTAAAATTCAGGTTTGATACAGTTCCTTTTTCTGTGAGTGATAATGTATGTTAAATAACGGGCTTTTTAGCCTTTTGAGTAGATATTGTTCGAATTACATTATGTCGTATGTCGTTTTAACCTTATATTTGCGGAGAATCTTTATTGGGATATTATGGAAACACAGGAAAATAAGCATGAAATGTTTTATCCGCACGTTTCGGTCGATTGCGTATTGCTTGGGACAAACGAAGATAAACTGTGCGTGTTGCTCGTCGAAAGACAAGTTGCCGGTAGTAACGAGAAACACTACAAATTGCCGGGAAGCCTGATTTATGAGAGTGAAGATCTGGATACGGCCGCTTATCGTGTCTTGAACGAAGCGACAGGTCTGAAACGTGTAGCCTTGAAACAGTTCCGCAGTTTCGGCTCTCCTGCCCGTACCAAGAATAAAGAGGATGTGCAATGGCTGGAAAATGCTTCCAAAATGAAAATCACACGAATCGTGACGGTCGCTTATCTGGCGTTGTGTAAGTTCGGGAAGAAAATGACGATGGGGGAGATGTCCGATACCCTTATCTGGGCACCTATAAATGAATTGCCACATCTGCCATTCGACCATAAGGAAATTGTTGAAGCTGCCGGCGAAGAGATACGGCGGTGGGTGGATGTCGAACCGGGTATCGTTTTCGATTATCTTCCGTCAAAGTTTACGGCCTATCAGTTGCGGCGCATTTTTGAGATCATTTATAATAAGACGATAGATGTACGCAATTTCCATAAAAAGATGACGGCGATGGAATATGTCGTGCAGACGGATGAAGTGGAAACGGGAGTGAATCATCGGGCAGCCCGCTATTACCGGTTCGATAAGGTGAAATATAACAAGTTGCATTCGAAATTTAATAAGATATGATATAGTATGTGTTTATTAGGTTGTGATATCGGAAGTTCTTCGGTGAAGGCTTCTATTGTCGATAAAGATACGGGGTTGACGCTTGCCTCTGATTTTTATCCGAAAGAAGAGGCGGCGATCAAAGCCGTGCGTCCCGGATGGGCGGAGCAGAATCCGGATGACTGGTGGATGTATCTGAAAGAAGCGATAAAGGGTGCGATCGCGAAGGCGGGCATCAAGGGAACGGAGATAGATGCGATCGGCATCTCGTACCAGATGCATGGGCTCGTATTGGTGGACAGGAAGATGCAGGTGCTGCGTCCGTCGGTGATCTGGTGCGACAGTCGTGCGGTGCCTTATGGGGATCGCGCTTTCAAGTCGATCGGCGAAAAGCAATGCCTGGCACATCTTTTGAATTCTCCCGGAAACTTTACGGCTTCCAAATTGGCATGGGTAAAAGAGTATGAACCGCAGATATTCGGACAGGTGCATAAATTCATGTTGCCTGGTGACTTTATTGCCATGCGCATGACGGGCGATATTGTCACGACTGTTTCAGGCCTTTCGGAAGGAATTTTCTGGGATTTCCGGAATAATAGTGTTTCTGAAGATCTGATGAACTATTTCGGGTTCAGCAAGGAACTGGTTCCGGATATCCGTCCGACTTTCGGTGTGCAGGGGGAATTGCTCGGATCGGTCGCTTCGGAGTTGGGTTTGAAGAAGGGTACGCCGGTTACCTATCGGGCCGGTGACCAACCCAACAATGCGTTGTCGCTAAATGTCCTGAATCCGGGCGAGATAGCCGCTACGGGCGGTACGTCGGGGGTCGTGTATGGTGTGAACGGCAAGGTGAACTACGACACGCTGTCCCGGGTGAACACGTTTGCGCATGTGAATCATTCGGCAGACCAGACGCGTTTAGGGGTCCTTCTGTGTATCAACGGGGTCGGAATCCTCAATTCGTGGGTGAAGCGGAATGTAGCTCCGGAAGGTATAAGCTATCCTGCATTGAACGAGCTGGCGGCGACTGTTCCGATCGGTTCGGAGGGCCTCTCGATTCTGCCTTTCGGGAACGGTGCGGAGCGTATGTTACAGAACAAGCAGGTGGATTGCTCCATTCACGGGCTGAATTTCAACATTCATAATAAAGCTCATATCGCTCGTGCCGCACAGGAAGGGATCGTCTTCTCTTTCAAATATGGCATGGATATCATGAATGAGATGGGGATCGATATCGGGGTGATCCGTGCCGGTAATGCCAACCTGTTCCTAAGCCCTATTTTCCGGGATGCGTTGGCTGGTGTGACAGGAACGGTGATCGAACTTTACGATACGAACGGGGCTGTCGGGGCTGCCAAAGGCGCCGGTATCGGGGCCGGCATCTATGCGTCGGCGGAAGAGGCGTTTGCTTCCCTGAAAAAGATCAATGTGATAGAGCCGGACGGACTGAAAGCGGATAAATACTGCGGGGCTTTCGAGGTCTGGAAAGAACGGTTGGAGAAAGCATTGGCGTAATAAACGAAAGCATTGTATAATCAATAAAATACTTATTATCATGAATTACTTTAAAGGTGAAAAAGAATTTTTTCCGGGAATTGGAAAAATAGAATTTGAAGGACGCGAGTCAAAAAATCCGATGGCTTTTCATTATTATGATGAAAACAAGGTCGTAATGGGTAAAACTCTGAAAGACCACCTGCGTTTCGCTATGGCCTATTGGCATACATTATGTGCGGAGGGAGCCGACCAGTTCGGTGGCGGAACGAAGACATTTCCTTGGAATGCGGGCGCAGACCGTATTTCCCGTGCCAAGTATAAGATGGATGCCGCTTTCGAATTTATGACGAAATGTAACATACCTTACTATTGTTTCCACGATGTGGATGTCGTAGATGAAGCACCGACGTTGGCCGAATTTGAAAAAGACCTGCATACGATGGTTGAATATGCCAAACAGCATCAGGAAGCGACAGGGAAGAAGCTGTTGTGGTCTACCGCCAATGTGTTCGGGCATAAACGTTATATGAACGGGGCGGCTACAAATCCTTATTTCCCTGCTGTGGCTTGTGCCGGCACGCAGATCAAGAACGCGATCGATGCTTGTATCGCTTTAGGTGGCGAAAACTATGTGTTCTGGGGGGGACGTGAAGGGTATATGAGCTTGCTGAACACCAATATGAAACGCGAAAAGGAACATCTTGCCATGATGTTGACGATGGCACGCGACTATGCCCGCAAGAACGGGTTCAAAGGTACTTTTCTGGTTGAGCCTAAACCGATGGAACCGACTAAACATCAGTATGACGTAGATACGGAAACTGTAATCGGCTTCCTGAAAGCTCATGGTCTGGATAAGGATTTCAAAGTAAATATCGAGGTGAATCACGCAACTTTGGCAGGTCACACTTTCGAGCAGGAATTGGCTGTAGCTGTAGACAA
>OGPY01002147.1_pt1 | contig 12858 bp, 5 predicted proteins | sample 1553121 | NCBI WGS metagenome assembly OGPY01 (sample SAMEA2580004, study PRJEB22360) | human gut metagenome
CCCGCAGAAATGACAAAGACAGAGATGCAGCTCCAATCGTAGAGCAGCAGAAGAGCCAGAGAAATAAGGCAAAAGACAAAGAGAGAGACAACAAGAAGAAAGAATACAGAGACGAGGCATTCGAGGGCAGAGGCAAAAAAGGCAAGAAGCAGAAGAATGTAGCCGAGGTGAAGAAACCACAGATCAAGCAGGAAGAGAAACAGGAAGAGCAGATCAAATCTATCACGATTCCAGAGGTTCTGACGATTCAGGAACTTGCAGATAAGATGAAGATTGTTCCTTCGGTTATTGTAAAGAAACTCTTCATGCAGGGCAAGATCGTTACTGTAAACCAGGAAGTAGATTATGATACAGCAGAAGAGATCGCAATGGAATTTGATCGTCTGGTAGAGATGGAAGAACAGGTAGATGTGATCGAAGAACTGTTAAAAGAAGAGGAAGAGCCGATCATCCGTACCGCAACAACTTATGTGATCGAGGGTGATATCACCGATGCGGAATTAGAAGGGATTAAGAATTATTGCATCAATCCGGTAGATTCAAGAGAGACCGGAATGGAAAAACCGGATACGTTAGTGACAGAATTTGAGGAGCCGGCAGATGTGGCAGTTTTTGACGGCTTTATGGATATGGAAGAGAAGGCATTCAAGGATTTATATGATTCTTTAGGACTTGCTATGACGTTTAAGGATTTTCTGCATATCCAGAATTATTTTAAGAATGAGGAAAAGAGAAATCCATCCATGACCGAAATCCGTGTTTTGGATACCTACTGGTCAGACCACTGCCGTCATACGACATTCTCTACGGAACTTACGGATGTGACCTTTGAGGATGGATATTTTAAAGCACCATTAGAAAAGACTTATCAGGAGTATTTAGATACACACAAAGAGATCTACGCAGGAAGAGATGACAAATTTGTCTGCCTGATGGACATTGCTCTGATGGCAATGAAGAAGTTAAGAAAAGAAGGAAAATTAGAGGATTTAGAGGAGTCAGAGGAGATCAATGCCTGCTCGATCGTTGTTCCGGTCGAGGTGGACGGTGTGACGGAGGAGTGGCTTGTCAATTTTAAAAATGAGACGCATAACCACCCGACGGAGATCGAACCTTTCGGTGGTGCAGCAACCTGTCTTGGCGGTGCGATCCGTGACCCGCTTTCCGGACGTACTTATGTATATCAGGCAATGCGTGTGACCGGAGCAGCAGACCCAACGGTTTCTGTCAAAGATACCATGGAGGGAAAACTTCCGCAGAAAAAACTGGTACGCGGAGCGGCAGACGGCTACAGTTCCTACGGTAACCAGATCGGTCTTGCAACCGGTTATGTAAAGGAAATCTATCATCCGGACTATGTGGCAAAACGTATGGAGATCGGTGCCGTTATGGGTGCTGCTCCAAGACGTGCCGTACAGAGACTGACCTCTGATCCGGGAGATAAGATTATCCTTCTGGGCGGACGTACCGGACGTGACGGTATCGGTGGAGCAACCGGATCTTCCAAGGCACATAACACACAGTCTACGTCTGTATGTGGTGCCGAGGTACAGAAAGGTAATGCACCGACTGAGCGTAAACTGCAGCGCCTGTTCCGCAGAGAAGAAGTCAGCCATATCATCAAGAAATGTAATGACTTCGGTGCCGGCGGTGTATCCGTTGCCATCGGTGAGCTTGCAGACGGACTGCGCGTGAATCTGGATAAAGTACCGAAGAAATATGCCGGTCTGGATGGAACGGAGATTGCAATCTCCGAGTCCCAGGAGCGTATGGCAGTCGTTGTCGCTCCGCAGGATGTCGAGCAGTTCCTTGCCTATGCAAAAGAAGAAAACCTTGAAGCAATCGAGGTGGCAGTTGTTACCGAGGAGCCGAGACTGATCTTAGAGTGGAGAGGAAAAGACATTGTCAATATTTCCCGTGCATTCCTCGATACCAACGGTGCGCATCAGGAAGCAGATGTCGAAGTCGAGATGCCAAAAGAGGAAGACAACTTCTTTAAAAAGATCGAACTTCCGAAAGTTGCAGATGCATTACAGAAAAACGACAACAAATCAGCATGGCTTGCCATGCTTGCGGATCTTAATGTATGTTCCCAGAAGGGACTTGTCGAGATGTTTGACGGTTCCATCGGTGCGGGAAGTGTCTACATGCCATACGGCGGCCGCTATCAGCTGACCGAGACACAGAGCATGGTTGCCAAACTTCCAGTTCTGAAAGGAAAATGCGATACCGTAACCATGATGTCCTACGGATTTGATCCGTACTTATCCTCCTGGAGCCCATACCACGGATCGGTATATGCCGTACTGGAATCCCTTTCCCGTATCGTGACCGCCGGTGGTGACTACAAGAAAGTACGCTTCACCTTCCAGGAGTATTTCCGCAGAATGAGTGAAGATCCAAAGAGATGGAGTCAGCCGTTTGCAGCACTGCTCGGTGCATTTGATGCACAGATCGGTTTTGGTCTGCCGTCCATCGGTGGAAAAGATTCCATGTCCGGAACCTTCAACGATATTGACGTGCCTCCGACACTGGTTTCTTTTGCAGTCGATGTGGCAAGAGAAAAAGACGTCATCACACCGGAACTGAAAGAAGCAGGAGATAAGCTGGTACTCTTTACGATCGAAAAGAACGCGTATGATCTGCCGGTATATGAGCAGGTGATGAAACTGTATGACAAGATTCATGAGCTGATCGGCAAGGGTGCAATCCGCAGTGCCTATGCACTGGACGGAAAAGGTCTGGCAGCAGCAGTCAGCAAGATGGCATTCGGTAACAAATTAGGTGTAACCATCGCCGATGAGGTCACTGCAGAAACCTTATTTGCGCCGGGATTCGGTAATATTGTTGCAGAAGTAAAAGAAGAGTTTCTTCCTATTATAAAAGAAGCATCCGCAGTCGTTGTCGGAGAAGTCAACGATGCACAGAAATTCGTATACAAAGACATGGCTCTTTCCATGGATGAAGCACTCGATGCATGGCAGGGAACACTCGAGCGTGTATTTCCAACCCGTGCGACCGAGGATAAAGAAAAAGTACAGAGTGACGTATACGATACAAAGAACATCTATGTATGCAAAAACAAAGTTGCAAAGCCGACCGTATTCATTCCGGTATTCCCTGGAACAAACTGTGAGTACGACAGTGCGAAAGCGTTTGAGCGTGCAGGTGCCAATACCATTGTAAAAGTATTCAAGAATCTGAGTGCAGCAGACATCCGTGATTCTGTCGATGAATTTGTCAAGGCAATCAACCAGTCACAGATCATCATGTTCCCGGGTGGATTCTCCGCAGGAGATGAACCGGAAGGATCTGCAAAGTTCTTTGCAACAGCATTCCGGAATGAAAAGATGACAGAGGCAGTAGGCAGACTGCTGTCAGAACGTGACGGACTGGCACTTGGTATCTGCAACGGATTCCAGGCGCTGATCAAACTGGGACTTGTTCCTTACGGACAGATCCAGGCACAGAGTGCGGATTCCCCGACACTGACCTACAACACCATCAACCGCCACATCAGCAAGATGGTATATACCAAGGTCGTAACAAACAAATCCCCATGGCTGCAGCAGGCAAAGCTTGGTGCAACATACTGCAACCCGGCATCCCATGGAGAGGGACGTTTCGTAGCTCCGAAGGAATGGCTGGACAAGCTTTTTGCAAACGGACAGGTTGCCACCCAGTATGTCAATGAAGCCGGCGAGCCAACCATGGATGAAGAGTGGAATGTCAATGGTTCGTACATGGCGATCGAGGGTATCACCAGTCCGGATGGACGTGTACTCGGAAAGATGGCACACAGCGAGCGCCGCGGTGAGGCCGTTGCCATGAACATCTACGGAGAGCAGGATATGAAGATCTTCGAATCCGGAGTTGCTTACTTTAAATAGAATTGTTTATCTTCACGCGTAGTTTCACTCGAACTACGCGTGAAATAGTTTTAATAATAGAAAAAAGTGAAAAAACTCTTAAATGCTTAAGAAAATATTAAAGAATTTTTTCAATAAAATGTAATTTTGGTGTTGCAAAGATACAATACTTGGTGTATGATTGTCACGTAGAGTAGTTAAAAGAGTACTATAAATAGTACGACAAGTGATGAACTACTATCGAGGCTATGGAAACTGGAACTTGTTCCAGACAGACCTTACAATTACAGATACATATTAGAAATATAAGTCATCGGAACCTCAGCTTGCTGATCTTGATGCTGGACAATCAACGTTGATATCACACTCTACGCCGACGTCTGATGTACGAAAGTTTCTGGTCATTTATGATTTGTGTGTCTGCAGATGAAACTGACGATGGACTTAACAGTAAGACCGAGGAAGGTCAGTGGAGGCAATTAGCGAGAACATTGGATTGGAAAAATCGTCCGCAGCGGTTTGGAAGAGAAGATGAAGGAACTTAAACGTGCAGGGTTAAACGAGTAGAAGAGATGGAAGTTAGTCAAAAAGAAAGAGAGGAAAAAACATGAAATCAAGCAAAAAAGTGTTAGCTTTTGCTCTCGCTGCAGCTATGGTTGTAACAGCAGTTCCTGCTACAAACGCACAGGCAGCTTCTACAGCAAAGCTTAGCGCAAAAAAAGCCACAGTTTATTCTGAGGGCTACAAGACAGTTACAGTTAAAACTCCAAAGTCTTGGAAGTCTGTTAAAGTAACTGCAACAAGCAACAAGAAGTCTGTTGCAAAAGTTAAGAAGACAGCAGCAAAGAAGATTAAGGTTACAGGTGTTAAGCCAGGTACCGCTAAAGTTACGGTTAAGGTAACTTACAAGACTTCTACAAAGAAGAATGCTAAGACTCAGACAAAGAAGCTTACTTACACAATGAAAGTTGCTAAGGCAAGCGTTGCTTTATCTGGAGAGTCAGCAGTAGCAGTTGGAAGCACAACTAAGTTAACAACAACTAAGAAGGCTTCTTCAAGAGCTAAGATCACTTACACATCCAGTGATGAGACAATCGCAACAGTTTCTGAAGACGGAACTGTAAAGGGTGTTAAGGCTGGTAAGGCTACAATCAAAGCTACACTTAAGATTGGTAAAGATACAGCTACCGCTACTCAGGAAGTAGAAGTAAAGAACTATGTTCTTTCTACCGTAGCACAGAACAAGTTAACAGAGCTTAAAGCTACTGTTACTGGCGATACAAAGAACCTGAAACCAACTGACTTCACAGTAAAGAATGAGACAACAAACGTTGTTTATCCTGTATCTAAGGTGGCAGTTGATTCTAAGGATGCTTCTCAGGTTACATTAACTCTGTTCAGCGAAGCAAAAGATGCAGCTACTTATGATGTGACTCTTGATGGAATTACAAAGACATTCGTAGCTTCTGATGGAAAGGTAGCTTCTGTTGCACTTAACACTCTGACAGTTCCTTATGCAACTGAGACAGAAATCGGTTTAGTTTCTAAGGATGCCAATGGTGTTATTATTAATGAGTCTGCTTATGGAAAGCAGGATGCTTCCAAGTATGATTTCACTCTTACAACAAATAATGGATATGTAAACGGAACTAAATTATATCTGAATAAGATTGGTGATACAGCTACAGCTGAGATTACATACAAGTCTGGTAAGTATGATCAGAATGGTAAGGCAGAAGGAAATGTTACTTCTGGTAAGCTTACAATTACTGCTGTAGATCAGTCTGCTATCAATAACTTTGATGTAAGAATTGATGATAGTAACAAGTCTTATGACAAGGCTAAGGATGAGAAGAAGATTGCTGCTAAAGATACAAAGGTAGCTTACTTCATGATTAAGAATGCTGATGGAAAAGAAATTTCTGATTACAGTAAGTATTCTGTAGTATCTTCTGATCCTACAACATTAATGGTAGGTACTAACAGCAATATCAATGCAAAATCTGTTACTGTTACTGGTGTAAAAGAAGGTACCGCATATCTTCTTATCAAGAAAGATGACAAAGTAGTCGGATCTGTTGCTATTACAGTTGTTGCAGAGAAGGCTGTTGCTACATTGGAATTAGACAAATATAGTGTTACTATTTCTAAAGTACTTGGTAGATCTGCAGATGTTAACGTTACATTAAAAGATCAGTATGGTAATGATGTGACAGATAAAGAAAAAGCAGGAATCAATGTAGAGTGTTTAACAAAACCTGATAAAGCAGTTGGATCAGGCTTCGTTAAGAATGGTAAGAAAATTACTTTTAACACTAATGATGTAGCTGGTGATTACACATTTAAAATTTCTTATAAGAAAGATGGAAAAGAAGTTGTTGCTAGAACAATTTCTGTATCTGTTAAGAATACTACAACTGCAAATGCTAATTCTTGGAAGTTAAATATCACAAATGATAATGTTGATATCAAGGCTGATAAGGATAACAAGGATGATAAAGTTGTAACTGCTGAAATTATTGGATCTGCAGATTATACTGATCTTTATAGCCTTACAAATGTAAACTATGTTGTAAAGAAAGCAGACGGAACTGTTCTTTTCAGCACTGTTGCTGGAACAACTCCTGCAAAAGCTCCAAAGGCTGGAGTATTCACTGTTTCAAACGGTGCATTGAGCATTAAAGTTTCAGAACAGTCTGATACTTGGACAGATAATGGAAAAACCAATTATGAAGTTACTAAAAATCTTGAGGCAGGTACTTACACTGTATATGCTGAAGGTGTAGATAACAATAATCCTAAATTTACACCAAAGATTACAACAACGTTTACTGTAAAGGATTCACAGGCTAAGGCTACAGCAGAAGTTAAAACTAATAGTGTTGATGCAAGAGCAACTACTGGTTCTGCAGTAGAAGCTGTTTTAGCCGATTCTGTAGTTGCAAAATATGGTGATTACACCTATACTAACTTTAAAGATTATACAGATGCACATGATACATTTGAAGTTTGCACTGTTGAAGGAAAAAAGAATGATGGTACTGACATTTCATGGGATACAGTAATTGGTAAGGGTGAAGGATTCACCGTTACAAAGGTTACTGTTTGGGTAAATGTTGGTACAGATGATGTACCAGTATGGCTCGCAGTAGAAGATTCTGACATTACCGGATACTTCTCAGTAAAATAATCCGTATTGATTATTTGAAAAGTTTATTTTAAAAAGGGGCTGTCGCACTAACCTAGTTAGTGCGATGCCCTTTTCTTTTGAAAAAATTTATAATCCAATTATAATTTTACTCGTTCACCGGAAATCTCAATATTCGTATTTCTTAAATCCGCCTTTCCACCAGAAATAGAATTTTTCTTAATGGTAATTGAATATTCTTTTACAGAGTGTTTTGGAACATTTACTTTAAAAGAATTATTGGAATAAGAAGCTATTCCTTTATTTTTTTGATTGATTACAGAAACATGAAATTTCGGAATAGCGGTGATTTTTTTATTCGTACCGTTGGCAATTCTAAATTTTATAATCATATTTCCATTTGCTTGATAAGCTGCATGATATGCACGAATTGTATATTCATTGATTCCGGAATCCTCTATGGTAATTTTCTTACCTGAGTACTCATTTGCTTTGATTGTGACTTTACATTTTAAGGATTTTCCGTCACTTAAGTGTGCAGTAACCGTTGTTGTTCCAATTTTTTTACCAGTAATTTTTCCTTTCCTATTTACAGAAGCAACTGAAGAATTGCTTGAAGTCCAGGAGGTAGCAACTCCATTGTTTACTTTAAGTGTTTTAACAAATCCTTTAGTGATGGATAATTTATTGCTGCTTAAACTGACATTATTCGAAAGTTGTACAATTTTGGCATCAAATTTAGTTTCCTGATCAAATACATACTCAACAGAGTAACTTCCTTTTTTTAATTGATTAACGACGTACTTGTATGTATACCATCCACGTCCATCTAATATCCATGAGTCATCATAATTTGTTAATACCATAGGGTTTCCAACTACTTTTCCGGAGCTGTTTTTTACAGTGTAGGTAACCCCAACCGGCGATGGAACATAAAGATTAATTTCAAGATCGGAAGTTGTATTAATTTTAAATTTATATTTATATGCATCAAAAGCGTTTGCCGTGATGGATTGTTCATGAACCAGTGTTTTTGCAGACACATTAATTGGAAATATTATTGTAAAAATTAATATAACTCCAAGGACAAAAGCAAGGGCTATGCCTGCAGATTTTTCATAGTTTTTTTTACTCATAGTATTCTACTCCCTAAAAAACAAGACCGGAACATAAGTCCCGGTCCTGTGTGAAATTTACTTGTTAAGGACAAATAAATTATTTTGTAAATGCTGTGTTAATATCACAATCAACAGTAAGTAATGTGCCAACATTATTAATCTTTACATTAACTTTTGCAGACTTGATATAAATAACATTACCATTTTCCTTGGAATCAACACTTACAATATCAAGATTCTGCTTAACACCCTCATAGCTGTATTCTAATACAGATGTAAGAATATCTTTAGCGGTGCTGCCAGACTGATTCTTCTTATCAATCTTGGCAATAGCTTTACTCTGAGTATTCTCAACAACAAATGTAGTACTGAAAGTTACATCCTTGCCGTTATTGTTGATGATAGTAGCCTCAACTTTATAAGTTCCTGTCTTGATATTATCTGCAAGTGTGATTGCACTGCCACTTGTTGCTGTATAGAAGTTAATCGCACCATTAGTACTTACGGTTGTACCGTCTGGATTCTTAATTGTAATCTCATCCTGAATATCAGCCTCAACCTTAGCACCCTTAATATACTTATCAACAGTAGCAGTTACCTGCTTACCAAGAATATCAGATTCAGATGTTCCGTATGCAACAGCAAGATCTGTCTTAGCAGTTGAAACATTAAGCTTGTATGAAGCAGCATCTTTAGTTGTGTCTACAGATACAACTTTGATATTTACGATACGTGAAACCTTGACATTCTTATCGCAGTTAGAATCAACTGTAGAAGCTTCGATCTTAACAGAGTATGTTCCCTCTTTTAAATTAGAAGCATCTACTTGGTATTTATCATGTCCAACAAGAGTTACGAAAGCATTTGCTGACTTACCCTTAGTATTTGTTGTATCCTTGCTTGGAGCACTTACGATTGTTGTATCAATAGAAGAAATATCGGTTTTCTTTCCATACTGATCATATGCTTCAAACTTTGCAGAATCTTCATTGTTAACACCTACTGTATTTGTTACAGTGATGTCATCACACTTAACAGTTGTAAGTTTTCTGATATCCTGAACAACAACTGGTAAAGATTTAATAACTTTTCCATCTGCATTTAATACATTGATGTAAGCGCTTCCTGCCTTCACGCCAGTAACTTCTACACCAGTAGATCCCTTGAAATCGCCAGATGACTGAAGATCCTGTTTTGCAAGAAGTAATACACTGTTATCGCTTGATTCAACCTTATACTGAGAAGTTACATCATCTCCATTAGAATTCTTGATGTAAATGAACGCGTATGCAGTATCACCATATGCAAGTTTATTGTTTGTCTTAACTTCATTGTTCCAGTTAACAAGTGTAGCTTTGTCGTTAATGGTATAATTGAAGTCAGATAATGTTGCATCGTCTTCAACTGCTGTAACTGTAATTTTCTTTGTGATCTTACCAGTTTCAGCACCTGTTGTCTGATCATACTTCAATGTGTGATATGTTACTTCCGCAGTAGCAGTATCGCCAGTATTTAATAACACAAGCTTATCACCGTCTGTATAACCTTTGTTTTCAGTAAAGCTGTAATCAACACTTCCCTCACTCTTAGCATCTGAAAGAGTAAATTCTTTAACAACAATATTGTTTTTGTCTAAGAACTGAGCCTTAACAACAGAACCAGCAGATCCCTTAACAATTGTTATTTTATCAAGGGCTACATCAGCAACAACGCCATCTGTAGCAGTAAATTTAACTTCCGTTCCGTCATACTTTACAGAATATTCCTTGGCATCATTCATTTCAGAGAAAGTGTCAATAGTTACAGTCTTCTTGTCAGCAGCAACGCTGATTGCCTTTACAGGATATACAACATTGTTAGCTGTATTTGTAATAGTGATATCCTTCTTATCAAGTTTAGAAGTATCACCAGCGAATGTTGCTACAATCTGTGAAGCCTTCTTCTGAGCAGCGGACTTTAAAATAATATTCTTTACTTCTACATCCTTAGTAGTTTCAGCTGAATCCTTACCAACGGTAATCTTAGCTGTGATTGTTGCCTTACCAGCCTTAACACCAGTTACTGTACCGTCAGCTGCTACTGTTGCAATAGAATCATCGCTTGATGTGTAAGTAATTTTAGCTCTTGAAGAATTTTTCTTAGTATTTGTTAACTTAGTTGTGCTTCCAATAGCTACTACTGAATCTCCAGATAAAGCAACGCCTACCTTAGCAACTTTCAGTGTGTAAGTAAGTTTCTTTGTCTTTGCTTTAGCACTCTTCTTTGTAGAAGTCTTGTAAGTTACCTTAACCGGAAATATGGATGGTATTTTCCGCGGAAGTGTTGGAAATACTGGGTTTGTGAAAATAAATGGAGGTAATATTAGCGCTACAAGTAACACACAATTAACACATAAGAAACAGATAAGTGACAAATTGTTTCAGTTGTAATCCTTGTGCCATATGCTATAATATAGGTAGATAAACAAAGGATTTTAACGAAAGGAATCCTAACGGTCAATGACAAAAACAAATGATGACATTCATGTAAATAAAAAATACAAGGATACCGTATTTCGGAAACTGTTTGGTGAAAACGGGGAAAATGCATTGAGTCTTTATAATGCGGTAAATCATACCTCATATACCGATCCGGATGATCTGGAGTATACAACTCTGGAAGATGTCATTTACATGAAATACAAAAATGATGTTTCATTTCTGGTTGACAAAACATTGAGCCTTTACGAACATCAGAGTTCCTATAACCCGAATATGCCGTTCCGGGGATTTTTGTATTATGCGGATCTGTACCGGAAACTGATTCACCGATCCGAGCGGCTGTACAGCAAGCATCTGTTGAAAATTCCGCGTCCCCATTACATTGTATTTTACAACGGAAGCGAAAAAGATATGGAAGAAGAAAGAAGGACTCTGCGGTTGTCGGATGCCTTTGAAACAGATACCGGAGCTGGTGAATATGAATGGACAGCCACAATGATCAACATAAACAGCGGGAAAAATGAGTCCATCATGGACAGCTGCCACGTTTTATATGAATACGCGGTCTTTGTTGCAAAGATCAAAAGATACCGGGATTCCATGGCATTAAAAGAAGCCATTGATCTTGCCGTCAGGGAATGCATAGAGGAAAATATACTCAGAGATTTTTTGGAACAGCATCGCAGGGAGGTGTGTGATATGTGTCTTACTGAATTTGATGAAAAGAAATATGAAGATGTCCTCCGCGAGGAAGGCCGGGAGGAAGGACTTGCAGAAGGTCGTAAAAAAGAAGTATTTATGTCCGTACAGGAAGGTGATTATGGAATTGTGCGTGGAGCCCAGAAACTGAATCTTTCTGTAGAAGAATTTGAAAAAGAAATGTCTGCGGCCGGATATCAAATCCCGATAGAGGTGTAAAATTGAATGTATAAGGTAAATTTTTGTCCAACGGCATATTGTGGTAGGTACTAACCGCATTTTATTTTTGATGTATCCGCCTACCCGATTGTGCCGAATCGGAATTAACCGCGGATTCTCAGCAGCGCGACCGCACGATGTTGTAGTCTTATTTTAGGAGAAAGATTACCTGCTTTTGAAATAAGACCATGTAAGTTTAGAATTTGTTGGGCTGCCCCCATAAACCTGGAAACTCTAATTCTCAGGCAATTACATTAAAATAATTACATTTTATAAAAAGAGGCTGTCGAAGCAACCTCTTTTTTTATGAGGTGGACACAACATGAGATTTAGTACTTTTATGCTTAGTTACAAAAAGAAACATAAACAGTTAAAATCAACCATTACTTTTCGAAAGTTACCGTTTTATCGAAAAATAATTGTAATAATAGGTTTTTGATGATTATAATAGGTTGTTGTTTTAAAATAGTAAAATGTGAGTTGGCATTTGGAATTACATTACTTATTGGTAGCATATTCACAATAATTTTTCTGCACAAAAGTTTGTCAGATACCAGAGATCTGTCTGTATTAATACAAAATAGTAAGGAATATTCAACAGACAGAATGAATATTTTACTTGATTTATTTAAAGAAAATAATTTGCCAATTACCACGCAAAAAATTGACTTATTGATTGATGAAGCTAATCAAGCCAAACAGGATGCTAATCTGTTTTTACCACTCAAAAAACCTGTTAAAGCTCTCAGTGTATTAATTGTACCAATCACAATATACATTATTCAACAACTATTTACTTCATCTAATGTAGGAGCTAGTAATGCTATATTATTATTGGTGTATTGTATATTTATATTTGTTGCAGTTTATACCTTGATTCCATTCATTGAAGGGATAATGTACGGAATATATGATGATTTAATTTATGATTTGCGACAACTAAAAATATTTTATGTAAAAGAGAAATAGTGCAAACTAAAATTTAGTATCAGCAGAATATCAAATCCCAGTAGAGGTATAACGGAAAATTTTGAAACAGTTAGTTGGCATATGAAATGAAGAGAGAATCTGTAGATGAGCATCGTTTAAACAGCGGATAGTCCATTTTATTCATCTTCCAAAATATCCAGCAGATATTTTGCATTATTTACCCAGTGATTTTTTAAGGTTGATGTTATAACGAAGATAAAGAGACAGAAAATATTAAAAACCAAAATATACTTAAGAGTTGACGTATAATCAGAAAATTTAATTCCATTTTCCGCGTCCTCATTACATTGTATTTTACAACGGAAGCGAAAAAGATATGGAAGAAGAAAGAAGGA
>OGPY01002158.1_pt1 | contig 12796 bp, 10 predicted proteins | sample 1553121 | NCBI WGS metagenome assembly OGPY01 (sample SAMEA2580004, study PRJEB22360) | human gut metagenome
AAAGAGCAGGACAAGTATTTCTACCTATTCTGCTCTTTTTACATATTTTAATTATTTAGATATAGATTATCTACCGGCTGTTCGCCATCTGCTTTACATAGTCGAGTTCCTTCTTAACCGGTGGGATTGATATCACTATGATTGTGATAATTCCTTCTACTGCAAGATATAAGCCGTTGTAGGTCACTGAATATATGAGCGCATCTATCGTCTTGTTTCCTATCGTGACAGGTGCGTATGCTGCAAAGAAAAATCTACTGGGCTGCACCTCCGGTGGTGTTACCGCTGTTAGCTCCAGCTGTGTTGTCCCCGGTATTTCCACCGGTGTTACCACTATTTCCGCCTGTGTTACCATCGTTGTTGTCTCCGGTATTTCCGCCTGTGTTGCCACCGGTGTTTTGTCCACCATTTCCGCCTGTGTTACCACCGTTGTTTTCTCCGGTATTTCCGCCTGTTGTTCCGTCTGTATTGTCTCCGGTATTTCCACCTGTGTTGCCACCAGCAGCATCTGTCTTATTCGGGTTTGTTGTGGTCTTATCCGGTGTTGTGGTTCCTGCATCAGGTGTGGTCACAGTCTGATCTGTAGGATTATCCTGCGTCTGGTCATCGGCAGGTGTATCCTGTGTATCCTGTGTATCCTGGCTGTCCTGATAATCATCCGATATTTGGGCATATGGCAGGAAATCTATTGGTGTAAGGTCAGCATGTATCTGATCCATGTAGTTCTTCCATATTTCTGCCGGGTAAGAGCTTCCTGTCAGTTTTTTGACTGTCTCAGGCATATCGCAGCCTACCCATACACATGTGGTGTAGTATCTGGTAAAGCCACAGAACCAGCCATCCTTCTTATCGTTTGTGGTTCCGGTTTTGCCGGCGCAAGGCATGCCATTGTCCAGATTAGCGCTACGTCCGGTTCCTGATTTCATAACATCTGTCATGACATCTGTCATCATACGCGATGCTGTCTCTGTATATATGACGGTATCCTTCTGCGATGATGTATATATGATATTGTTGTCAGAATCTACAATCGACTTAATACATGTCGGATTCCTGTACATTCCATCGTTCTCAAGTGTTGAATATGCAGATGCCATCTCCAGTGTGGATACACCTGTTGTAAAACCTCCAAGTGCTGTTGCTGTGACATAGTCATCCTTTACAATATTGGTAAAATTCATATCCTTGAGATACTGTAAGCCTACCTTTGGCGTGAGCTCATCATATAGCTGCCATGCTACAGTATTCAGTGACTTTTGAACGGCAAACCTGATAGTCACATCACCGTAATATGAATCACCCGAGTTAGACGGTCCTCCATCAAACTTGTGGTCATTTACGATGGTATCCGGTGTCTTACCACGCTCAAATGATGGTGTATACACAATGAGCGGCTTGATTGAGCTTCCCGGCTGACGATGGCTTTGGAAAGCACGGTTTAGCGTATGACTGACCGCATCCTGGCTTCGTCCACCAACTATTGCAACCACCTCGCCTGTGTCGTTGTCTATACAGGTTGCAGCACTCTGCAACTTAAATGTGCCATCATCGGTCGTGTCTGTAAAGTCCAAAAGCGTCAGGTCAATTGAATCCTGAAGTTGCTGCTGCATAGTCAGATCAATTGATGTATAAATCTTGTAACCGTCTGAGTAGAGCTTTTTCTGACAATATGAATACATCTCATCATATGAAGCATCATACTCCTTTTCTTCATCGTCTGAGTCAAAGTAATACTTGAACTTGAAGCCCTCATTCTCCATGAGCGCCCTCGTAGCGCAGTAATATGCATAGGTATCCACATAATTGTACTTGACCGTGTCATCCTTCTCAGGCATGTTGAGGGTTATCTCCTCGTTTATAGCGGCCTCATATTCCTGCTGTGTGATTTTGCCATCTTCCCTTAGATTTTTCAATATAAGATTGCGACGTGTCAATGTATGATCCTTGTTGTTTATCGGGTCATAGTATGTCGGGCTGTTCGGAATTGCACACAAAAAAGCAGTCTGCGACAAATCAAGAGCCGAAAGCTCACAGTTAAAATAGCCATGGCACGCTGCCTGAATACCATAATATCCGTTCATGAAATAGACATTATTCAGGTAGAACTCCATAATATCGTTCTTGGAATATTTCTTTTCCAGCTCCATCGCTATGAACATTTCCTTGACTTTTCGCTGCCAGTTCTTGTTCGTATCCAGATAAATATTTCGGGCGAGCTGCATCGTGATGGTACTGCCACCCTGGGTAATTCTCTTGTTTTTTATAATTGACTTTGCGGCACGCACTATTGCCTTTAGGTCCACACCATTGTGCTTATAGAACTTCTTGTCCTCGATACTGACCATGCAGTTTACGAAGTTCTGCGGTATATCCTCATACTTCACATAGTCAGCCTTTTTGGTAGTGGCCGTCTCGGATATCTCATCACCGTTTGTATCGTAGAGCGTACTCGTGCGCGCAGGTAAAAATGTGTTTTTGTCAGATTTCTGCACGAGCTCTACCGCCTCTGAGTGAAGCTTCGCCACCTTGTCTGCATAGCCTCCAAAGTAATAAAAGCATAATCCACCGAGAATCAGTACCATCAGAAAAATCTGAAGCTTTATGAAAAACCAGAAAACGCGATGCTGCTTTTTCTTCTTTTTCTTTTTCTGTTTTGCCATTTCTAAACGTTACCTCCAAACTATCGGTATACCATTGTATATCGGCATACTTTATAGATAATTGACAACTATATCCAATATGTACTGTCTATTATACTACAATGCCTCTACATCAGATAATTAATAATTGCTTAATTTTCTATTATACCTTTATAGCACAAAAGGAAGCTAATTGCTCCCTTTATCAAGCTATTTTACATCTTTATTACTGTTGTAGTCAAGTAAATAGTTTTTACAATGCTTTTTACTATCTCTAGCCAAGCTGGTCAGCCAGAAATTCTGCTGCTGCACCCGCCAGCTTTTCGGCAATCTCAGACTTATCGGCTTTTTCATCGTAAGCACACAGTATAACGGCTCCCGCACTATCACCATCATGCACTATTACTGCTATTGCCTGCGCTTCACAGTCAGCTTTATCGTCCTTTACCACAGGTATCAGGGTATCGTCTTTTTTACTGTACAATGCACTTTTTCTCTTATCCATAATATTCTCGAGCTCTTTTGACAAAGCCTTGCCTATATAATTTTTGTGGTTTTTGCCGGCTGCCGCTATTATCTCATCCCTATCCGCCACACATACCATGGCTCCTGTTACCTTTGACAGGCTCTGTGCATATGCCTGTGATATATTCTTCAGGCTTCCCACCTGCGAATACTTCTTTAGCACTATCGTCTCGTCCGCATCCATATATATTTCCAGTGGGCTTCCCTCTTTTATATGCAGCATCCTGCGAAGCTCCTTTGGTATGACTATTCTGCCGAGGGAATCTACTCTTCTGGTCAATCCTGTGATTTTCACTTTATTGTCCTCCGGTTACTTTTTTACATTTGCATTCATGCTTTGGAGGTAGTATATGGAAATCTGTATGAAATATGTATAATTCAAGGGGGAAAAGACATCATCTATGCATGCTTGCATGCAATTCGATGTATGTCTTATTGACCCGCACTACACCGAGAAAGTAGCAATTTACTGCTTAAAGGCAGTAAATTAGCGGATTAAATATGTATCTATATCCATCAGCTCTCTCTCATCTGCAATATCTACATATACACAGTCATGCTTCTTTGCCACACTTCTGCCACCCTTATCACCCTCCAGTGATAAAAGCTGCGGGATGAGCGATGAATGAAATACACACGGATTACCTACGGTATCTCCACAGCGAAGCGAAAATACTAATCGCTTATTCCCTTTATTTTCAAGCACTTTGTCTATTAATTTAATCACGCTTTGACTTTTTAAATATGGCTGGTCAGCTACTGCAAACATGTAATATTCCTCTTTTTCGGCAGTATGATGCGTCACTTCACTGCTTTTCTTAAGCTTTTTCTGCTCCTGCACCGCCATAATTCCTGCTTTTATGGTGTAGGCTATGCCTTTTTCGCTGTCAGGACTTAAGACTGCATGGCAATCCGGGATACATGCGCAGTAGTCCAGTATTTCCCGATAACGTGTAACAACGGTTATATCTATAACCGGGTTATTCGATTCTACATTTTTTAATTTATTATATCTATCTTTAATTTCTATTAAACGTTCAAGCAGATGCCTGTACATAGGTTTTCCATTCAGCTCATAAAACAGCTTGTTACTTCCAAAACGGCGGCTGTTTCCAGCCGCCATGTATATGATATGAATCATTTCACTCTAAGGTCCTTTTCGTGCCAGTTTGGGTCTACCATTCCCATAAGTATTTTTTCAGGGGTAAACGGAACTGTCCTGTGCCATACGCCTGTTGCGCGATAAATGGCATGTGCCAGCGCAGGAGCCGGTGTATTGATAACTATCTCACCGATTGACTTAACTCCGAATGGGCCTGACGGCTCATAGCTTGTCTCAAATTCGACATTGATATTGCCCACATCCTGTCGTGTCGGTATCTTGTACTGCATGAGGTCATTTTCTGCGATTTTTCCACCGGCATTGTAGGTGACATTCTCATAAAGCGCCATGCCTATTCCCTGACCTATGCCGCCCTCGGTCTGTACACGCGCGAGGTTTGGATTGACCGGAATTCCACAGTCCACAACAGCCTGATAATCAAGTATTTTAACTGCTCCTGTCTCCTTATCAAGCTCTATCTCGACCATTCCTACCATGTATGGAGGAGGTGAAACAGGTGATGAATATGTCGCTGTGACATCTACAGGTATCGTGTTGTTGACCTGTGATTTTGTTGCTATATCGGAAAGACTTACGCAAACCTCCCCATTGTCTGCACCGTCCGGATTTATGATATACACCTCTTTGCCGTCAAAATCCACCTCTGATGCAGCATGGCCCAGCATCTGTGCACCGATTTTCTTTATGTTTTCACGAAGCTCAAGTGCTGCATTCTGTGTGGCCATTCCTGTAATGTAGGTGGTTGATGAGGCATATGAACCTGAATCATAAGGAGAAGCATCCGTATCCGCTCCAAACACGGTTATATCATCCGGCTCGCAGTCGAGTACCTCAGCCGCCATCTGCGCAAGTATGGTATCACAGCCTGTTCCCATGTCTGCCGCGCCTATCATCATATTGTAGGTGCCACAGTCTGAAAGCTTTAAGGTACACGAACCGACATCTACATTGGATATGCAGGAGCCCTGCATTGCAAGTGCCATGCCTGCCGTACGAACCTTGCCATTTCCCATATCGCGGACAGGATACTTGTCTGCCCAATGGAAATTATCCGCACAGTGCATTATGCATCTGTCGAGTGCACATGCATTGGCTGTCTCGCCAAAATATGCCGGCATAAACATGCCCTCGCGTACAATATTTTTCAAACGAAGTTCAACCGGGTCTATATGCAGCTTTTCTGCGAGCTCATTGACGGTTGATTCAAGTGCAAATATACCCTGTGTGGCTCCATAGCCTCTATATGCTCCTGCCGCCTGCACGTTTGTGTACACAACATCGCACGAAAATCTGGTTGCCTCGCAGCCTCCTGTATAAAGAGGGAGCGATTTATGACCTGAGAGTCCTACTGTTGTAGTGCTATGCTCTCCGTATGCTCCACCATTTGACAGCGTATAAAGATCTATCGCCCTTATATGACCATCCCTCATTGCTCCAAGACGCACGGTGACCTCCATCTCATGACGCGGTGACGCGATAGTCTGGCACTCTTTTCTGCTGTAGATTATCTTGCTCGGACGCTTTGTCTTCCAGGTAACAAATGCCGGATACACCTCACAGACCGCTGTCTGTTTGGCACCGAAACCGCCTCCGATACGCGGCTTTTCAGCGCGCACCATAGACTTTGGAATATCAAGTGCATTTGCCAGTATTCGGCGCAGGTGGAAAACTATCTGTGTCGAGCTGATACAGTGAAGTCTGCCGTATCTGTCTATCTCACAATATGCCCTGCAGGTCTCCATATATGCCTGCTGCGCGGCCTTTATGCGATATGTGTGTTCAATTATCTCATCACACTCTGACAGAATTTTCTCCACGTTTCCATGCTCATCCTCCTCGTGATGAATGAGATTGCGCTTTACATCGCCTGTATCTATGCTGGATGACCAGTCATCCTCAGGATGCACAAGCACCTTGTTGTCCAGCGACTTTCTGAAGTCAAGCACCGGCTCAAGAATCGTGTACTTTACTTTTATCATGTTAAGAGCCTTGTCCACCGCCTTTTCAGATTCTCCGACCACTATAGCGACGGCGTCACCTACGCTTCTCACATGGCGATCAAGGATTAATCTGTCATATGGTGACGGCTCCGGAAAAGTCTGGCCTGCGATAGAAAAACGCTTTTTCGGAACATCCTCCCAGGTGTATACTGCGACCATGCCCGGTACCTTAAGAGCAATATCTGTCTTTACATCCTCGACAATTGCATTTGCATACGGGCTTCTAAGAAGCTTTATGACAAGCGCATCACGCGGTGTGATATCATCGGTAAATACCGGCTTTCCGAGTAAAAGCTGGCTCGAATCCTTTTTAGGTATACATTTTCCAACTGCGTGATAATCCCTTCTCGCGCGGTTGAAGCTGTTTACATTAGTTTGATTTGTGCTCATCCTGCCACTCCTTTCCGATATCCTCTCCGTAGACGCCTGCCTCAAGATTAAGAGGTGCGCCCTCCTTCTTACTGTTTAAGAAATTTCTGATTGAGCGCAGCTGACTCTGATATCCTGTACAACGGCACAGATTTCCTGAAAGATATTCAAGAATTTCCTCATCAGTCGGGTCAGGATTTTCTCTCAGAAGCGCCACAATATTTACAATATAACCCGGATTACAGAAGCCGCACTGATCCGCTCCCTGTGCAGCAAAAAATCCTGTAAACTGCTTAGCTTCCTCCTCAAGTCCCTCGAGGGTGTCCACCGCTCTGCCGTCTGCCCTGCCTATCGGCGTGCTGCATGACAGCACAGGCTTTCCATCCAGAAGCACTGTACAAAGACCGCAGTTGCCTGACTCACAGCCTCTCTTCACCGAAAAGCAATTGTGCTTGCGGCAAAAGTCTAAAAGGACCATATCCTGGTCTACCGAGTCGGTTATTAACTTACCATTTAATTTTATTTTAACATCCATATATATGAATTCCTTCCTACTTAATGCTCGTGCTTAATACTCGTTCTTAATGCTAATGCATTGACGCCATCGCACTAATAGAGCTGCCAAAATTCTGTTTACCTTACATATGACTGGCGACAATTACATTATATCATCGCAGATGTCAAGCGACTGTGTGACAGCGCGGCGTGTAAGCACCCGGCAGATCATCTCTCTGTACTCGGCTCCTGCTCTGATATTGCTTCCAAAACGGATATGCTCTGCAACATATTCTGCAAATTTATCTATTTTTGCATTGTTCTCGGAGTTCTCCGTCAAAGCTACATTACCGTGCGTCTTTGCATCTACTATACCATCGAGTATGCCGTCCTTATCCCACACAGGCTCTGCCATATATGGTGATGCTCCGATGACCGCCACATACCTGCCGTTTCTATTTGCCACTGCACATGTGAGCACAGGAAAGTCTGTTGACTGGTTTCTCTGGCTTAAGTATACTACGCCCTTTGCATTTTTCGGCACTATTACTGATACGAGCACATCGCGCGTGGTTCTTGGAAGTGCCGCAAACTCGTCCAAATCCATAATTCCTGCCTTGTGAAGCTGCACCTTTGCTCCCAGCGCCCTGAAAATCGTCATGACATCTGAAAATCCAAATCTGCCCCAGATGCTTCCTCCGACAGTTGCCACATTTCTAAATTGCACTCCGACAATGTGTCTGACCGACTCTGCGATTGCGCCGTGTGTATATGCATTCAGTGCTTCATGTGTCTCTATCTGCCTGAGTGTTGCATACGCACCGATTCTAAACTCGTTCTCATCCTCATCAATCCTGTCAAGCCCGAGGTCGCACAGGTCAATTGCCGTGCCAAGCGTCTTATTTTTCATTTTGAGCCAGAGCATGCCGCCCAGCACAAAATTCGGTTTTTTCTGATAAAGCTCATAGGCTTCATCAAGGCTTTGCGCCCTCACATACTGATTGTAATAAAACATATTTTTCTCCTATATCAATACATTTCAAGCTCATACATGGCTTCCCACCTAATGTCCTGCTCCTTCATAAAGGCTATGAGGCTCTCCCTGTCTGAAAGCTCTGCACGCCATGCCAGACCACAGCCCGCCGATATAGCAGACGGAAGAGGAATCGTGCGCCCCGGAATACCACATGCCTTGCTCTTGATATCCAGCTTTAACGGCGCTGTGGTAGTCTCGAAGGTAATGATTAGCCGCTTTTTCTTTTCTCTTACCAAATTATTATCCATCACATCACACTTAATATAACACTAAGGACTCACAATAAGAGAGGCTGCAGCCATTTTCTCGGCGATATCATACATGTTCGTCACCTCTCCGACTGCAAGCTTATCTGACAGCTCATAGTAATTCAGACATGTTCCGCAGGTAAAGATTTTCACGCCACGATTCTTAAGCTCCTTTAAATCCTCAAGGCACTCTGAGCCATCACAGGTCAGCTTTGCTCCTCCATTGTAGAAAAGCATGGTTTCAGGCGGATTGTCCTGCTGCGAAAGTGCATAGATGAAACCCTTTATGAGTACACTGCCCAGCTCCTCGCTGCCCTCTCCCATATATGAAGAGCGGATTACAACGACTCTGTTATCTGTAGCCGGCCTGCATGTGTACTGTGAAGCTTCGTCTGTATCCGAAAACGCTCCTATGTTAAGAGTCTCAATTGTCAGCTTTACACTGTAGCTTCCGTCGTCGAGCTTATTGCTGTCGCAGCTATAGCCCTTCTGTGCAGCCATCTTTTTTAAATTTTCTACTGCAATTTCATTGTCCACAAGTGTCTCCACTGTGTCCGGCTGTGTGAGAGCCTCAATTGCCTTCTTTGTCTTTACTACCGGGATTGGACATGTATCCCCGATTGCATTTACTGTAATCATATTTATAATCCTCCCTATGTTATTTAACTTGTCAACCCTCAAAATGCAGGGCATGCAGCCTGTCAGCAAATTTGCATAAGCTATGGCAGGTTAAAATCAGTTTACATATATCGGCACATCTCGCCGCTTAACAAATCGTCCCACTTTTGCAGCCGGAAGTCCTGCGGCTTTAAGCTCATGCAAAAATGCATCTGCCTCAGTAGCTTTTACTGCAAACAGCAGTCCTCCTGAGGTCTGCGGATCGAAGAGCACCTCCTCCATTGAGAAAGGTATATTTTTTGCAAAACGCACCTTGTCACCTACATGGTTTCTGTTGCGCTGCGCTGCTGCCGTGAGGAAAAACTCATCTGCGCATCGCAGTGCTCCGGTAATGACCGGGATGGAAATCGAGTCGATAAGTGCTGTTATATCATCATTTAACATCTCGCTCAGATGTCCTAAAAAACTAAAGCCCGTGACATCTGTGCATGCATGTATTTCGAAGCTGTGACTGATCTCTGATGCCGCGCGGTTTAGTGTGGTCATGGAGCTTACCGCATCCTCAATTGCACCTAACGGAGCTTCCCCGACACGGTTTGCGTTGCACACAAGCCCAACTCCGAGCTTCTTGGTCAGTATAAGCACATCTGACGGCTGCCCTGTATTGTTGCTGTAGATGTGTTTGGGATGAACTGTGCCCATGACAGAAAGTCCGTATTTCACATCGCTGTCTGCTATGGAATGACCACCTGCAAGTGTACCACCTGCCTCTATCACCTTGTCAGCGCCTCCCTGCATTATTTTACCGAGTATATTCAAATCCATTTTCTCAGGGAAACAAACGATGTTCAACGCACTCTTAACTGTACCGCCCATCGCATAGATATCACTGAGCGCATTTGCGGCCGCTATCTGTCCAAACGTATATGGATCATCAACCATCGGTGGAAAAAAATCAAGCGTCTGGACTATCGCCGTGTCATCTGAAATTCTGTACACTGCCGCATCATCGCTGCTATCATATCCGACGAGCAGATTGCTGTCTTTTTCGCCCTTTGGCAACTTTGCTAAAACATGACTTAACAAATCCGGACCAAGCTTTGCAGTACAGCCACCGCCTTTGCAAAACACTATTTCCTGTGGCATTTTTGCTCCTTTCAATTGTTTAATACTATTTATCGCAATGCCGCAATCTGCATAAGCGCTTCAGCGGCCTCATTTATCTCATCAACTGTATTATAATATGAAAATGAGAATCTCACCATACCCTGATTTTGTGTTCCAAAGAATTTATGCATCAGCGGTGCGCAGTGTATACCGCTCCTTGTTGCAATGCCATACTCATTCATAAGTATGTCTGACACCTCCGCCGAGTCCATATCAGCTATATTTACTGAAACAATCGCACAGTGCAGACCATTGTCGGGCAGCATATCGAAATCTCCATATATCCTGATTCCCGGGATTGTCTTTATTTTTCCCATAAATACCTGCATCAGCTCATGCTCTTTAGCGTATATATTGTCGAGGCCGATTTTCTCAAGCTCCATGACACCTGTTAAAAGCCCTGCGATTCCCGGACCGTTTAAGGTACCTGCCTCAAGTCTTGTCGGAAGCTCCATAGGCTGGTTCTCAAGAAAGCTTAGCACGCCGGTACCACCGCTCTTAAACGGCTTTATATCTGCTCTCTCTCCCACATAAAGTCCTCCGGTGCCCTGCGGTCCCATCAACCCCTTATGGCCTGTGAAGCAGAGCACATCAATATTCATGTCTTTTACATTTATCGGAAGTACACCGGCTGTCTGCGATGCATCGACTATAAATAAAAGGTTATGCTTTCGTGCGATTTGCCCTATCGACTTAATATCCACCACGTTGCCTGTGAGATTTGAAGCATGTGTGCAGACGATGGCTTTTGTATCCGGACGGATTAAAGCCTCTATGTCCGACGGGGAAATTATCCCCCTTTTTATGCCTACATCGCTGCATGGTACAATATCCAAACCCACGCCCCGCTCCCTTTGCATATAAAGAGGCCTGAGCACAGAATTATGTTCGAGCTGTGTTGTAATCACATGCTCCCCCGGCTCAAACAGGCCGTGGATTGCAATGTTTAGTGCCTCAGTGGCATTTGCCGTAAAAACGAGTCTGGCCGCATCATCTCCGCCGAAAAATTCTGTAAGACACATTCTGGCCTCATATATTTTCCTCGACGCATCAAGCGATGCATCCGATGCCCCGCGCCCGGAATTACCGCAGTGCTTCATTGCATCAAGTACTGCATCATATACCGCATCCGGCTTTTTAATTGTTGTGGCAGCGTTGTCCAGGTAAATCATAGTATGTCCTCATTTACTTCTCATCCAAGCAGATAAAAATTCTTTATATAAAGCTCATCATTTATATTTTTGCTAAGCATATTTGCTTCTGTATGCCTCGGAAGGCTTGCGTAAATTATTGAATCGTTATTTAATTTACACAATACTTCCCAGCTTTTCAGTTCTTCAATCATTTTATAATCTTTAATCCTGATTATATTTTTATTGTTATCTGCAAGTACCGATTTTGCTTTACTTGCAGATATTATTATATCCTGAGGGAAAACACCTATGTGTGATATGTTGTCCGTATCCATCGCAAGCTGTTCAATCTGCTCATCAGTGACCTCAAATACGCTATCCCATTCCACGGCAAGAACATGATGCTTATCCTGCCATTTCACCTGTGATATATTGTTGCAGCCCACAAGCAGTGCCTGCTCCACAGACATAGGCCGCATGAAGAAATCTTTTTTGTCGCGGACTGTACTCAGTACACCGCTCTCCATGCTTCCGATACGCTCGGCCAGGCGATACACCTCATCGCGATTGTGTGACACAAAGATAACAGGATTGTGAAAATCGGAAAGCATCTCCATAAGCTCTGATTCCATACTTCTTTTCACATGCTCATCCAGTGCCGAAAAAGGCTCATCGAGCAGTATACACTCCGGTTTAGCCGCAAGCATGCGAAGCATTGCCACGCGCTGCCTCTGGCCTCCCGAGAGATGATCCGGATATGTGTCTGCCATGCCATCAAGCCCATACCGCTTCAGCCAGACCTTCACCTTTTTTTCATCGCGATGTCCCATTGCTATGCATATATTTTCCATCACGGTCATTGTAGGAAAAAGTGCATAGTCCTGAAACAGATAGCCTACCCTGCGCTTACCGGGGTGCAGATTTATGCGATTTTTTGAGTCATACAGCACCCGGTCATTTAATGATATAAAGCCTGAATCAGGAGTCTCTATCCCTGCTATACACTTGAGTGTCATACTCTTTCCTGAGCCCGACATACCAATTACGGACACAATCTCGTCCGTAAGCTCCATGTCAACCGAGAGCATGAAATTATCCAACTGTTTTTTTATTTTTACTATGAGCGACATTATTTTTTCTCTTTCTCTTTATGCCCTTGCTTTTGCCGCATATCATATTTATCGATACAAGGCATGCAAACGAAATCGCTATGATTACTATGCACCAGAAGCCCGCTGTGGCATAATCTCCACTTTGGACGACCATTGCTATCTGCTGTGATATGGTCGAGGTTTTTCCTGCTATATTTCCGGCAAGCATCGATGTGGCACCATACTCACCGATAGCTCTGGCAAAAGCCAGTGTGACACCCGAAATGATGCCGGGCTTCGCCATCGGCAGGCGTATCTTTCAGAAAATCTTCCACTCCCTTATGGACTGCTG
>OGPY01002165.1_pt1 | contig 12770 bp, 10 predicted proteins | sample 1553121 | NCBI WGS metagenome assembly OGPY01 (sample SAMEA2580004, study PRJEB22360) | human gut metagenome
AGGTGGAAGCCGGTTCATCCGCTTATGATGTGGTATGTCCTTCCGATTACATGGTACAGAAAATGATCGAAAATGATCTGATTCAGGAACTGGATTACGATAAGATTCCCAATGCCAAAGAAAACATCGGTGCCCAGTACTACGAGCAGGCTGCTGCTTACGATCCCGGTAACAAATATTGTGTTCCTTATTGCTGGGGAACTGTAGGAATCATCTACAATAAAACAATGGTAGATACTCCTCCCACCAAATGGGCAGACCTGTGGGATGAAAAATATGCTGATAATATTCTGATGATGGATTCTATTAAAGACAGCTTTATGGTTGCTCTGAAGAAAAACGGCTTCTCTTCTAACAGTCTGGACGAATCCGAGCTCCAGATAGCTACCAATGATCTCATCGCCCAGAAGCCTCTGGTACAGGCATATGTTGTAGATCAGGTACGTGACAAAATGATTGGCGGCGAGGCTGCGATCGGTGTAATGTTCTCCGGTGATGCCATTTATGTGATCGGGGAAAATCCGGATCTCGATTATGTCATTCCTGAGGAAGGTACAAATGTATGGATTGACGGCTGGGTCATTCCCAAGAATGCTCCTAACAAGGAAAATGCAGAGAAATTCATTGATTTCATGTGCCGTCCGGATGTAGCTCTGAAGAATTTCGAGTACATTACCTACGGTACCCCCAATACCGCTGCAAGAGAGCTGATCGAGGATGAATCTATCCGAAACAGTGAAATCGCTTTCCCGGATCTTTCCAAGTATGACAATCTGGAAACTTTCCAGTATCTTGGAACAGAGGCGGATCAGGTATACGGAGATCTGTGGAACAAGGTAAAATCATCATGAAAACAAACGAAAAAGTATCCAATTATATAAAACTCTGCAACGAATGGGCAGAGAAATTCCTTCAGATGGACAAGGAAGAATTAAAGAAAAGACTTCCCGAACTGAAAGAAGAGGACGGTTATCTTAAGATCACACATTTCGGAGTCCCGTTTGGAGTCCGCCTGGATGATGGCAGGATCGACCGCCTGGATGGAAAAGGCGAAGCAAATGCGACGGAGATGCTGAATATCTACACCCTTCTCGGCTATGTCAAGGAAAATGCTTTCTTCATGGACAAATGGGTACCGTTTGCGGACCTCCGTGATGCGAGACCTTTTGGACCTGCATACAAGATAGGTGTGACGGATGTGTTCGCGGCGACTTTTTCCGGTCATGCGAAGGAACTTAGGGAGGCTTTTCTTAAGCTGAACGGTACAGAACTTCCGCAGGGAGATGTCGGCTACCAGATCAATGCCTTTGAATGCGAACCAATGCGGTTCTATTTCTGGGACTGTGACGATGAATTTGAGGCACAGGGAAATATCCTGTTTGATTACAGCGCGACAGATTTTAACCATGTGGAGAGCGCTGTTTCCACGGCAGAGATGGGCGTAAAGAGACTGGCAGAGCTGGCGGGACTCCCGCTTCGTGGGAAATCCTTCGGTATGCAGTAAGCTGCCATAAAATCAAGAAATATCAACAGACAAAGACACTGGAATGAAAAGAGACATTTCAGTGTCTTTTTGTGCATTATTTTGAAAAAATGCCGAGTTAGCTACAACTTACCGAGTTGTTTTGTAAAATTATACAAAAAATAGCTGCGAAATCAGGGATAAAATAAGCAAATTATACAAAAAATACTTGAAATATGAAAAAACATCTTCTATAATAAAAATATATGTGGGAGCAATGCAAAAACACAGTGAACGTGAAAAGGAGGGAACTGAATGTTAGACAAATCATACTATGATAAGGCAGATGAGATCATCGCTGTTTATGGACGCAAGCCGGATTCTCTGATCCCGATCATGCAGGACATCCAGGCTGCGTATCGTTATCTGCCGAAAGAACTTCTGAACTATGTAGCAGATGAAATCGGGGTAACCCGTTCAAGAGCATATAGTGTGGCAACATTCTATGAGAATTTTTCATTCGAAGCAAAAGGTAAATATGTAATCAAGGTATGTGACGGAACTGCCTGTCATGTAAGGAAATCTGTACCGGTCAGAGAAGCCCTGATGAAGGAGCTTGGACTGAATGACAAGAAGCACACCACAGATGATATGCTTTTTACTGTAGAGATCGTATCCTGTCTGGGTGCATGTGGACTTGCACCGGTCATGATGGTCAATGACGATGTTCATCCGAAGATGACTCCGGATCTGGCAGTAGAGCTGATCCACAAACTGCGAGAGGGAGGTGCCGAGTAATGTTTTTACATAACAGAGAAGAACTTCAGAACCTGCGTAAAGAAGCAGAGAAACGTCTGCATGCAGCGAAGCTCCGCGTCCTGGTCTGTGCAGGAACCGGATGTATTGCCAGCGGCTCCAAGGAAATTTATGACAAGATGGTAGAACTGTCCGAGGGAAACGGACAGGTTTCTGTAGAATTTGAAGGAGAAGTTCCGCATCCTGAGATCAGAAAGAGCGGATGCCACGGATTCTGTGAGATGGGACCTCTGATGAGGATCGAGCCTCTCGGAATCCTCTATATCAAAGTCAAAGTTGAGGACTGCGAAGAAATTTATGAGAAGACGATCTGCCAGGGACAGCCGATCGAGAGACTGCTGTATCATAAGGACGGACAGGTTTACCAGAGTGAGGAATCCATTCCGTTCTATGCTGGACAGATGCGTTTGGTACTTAAGAACTGCGGACATATCGACGCAGAGAATATCGAGGAGTATATCGCTGTAGGCGGCTATTCTGCACTGGAGAAGGTACTTTTTGACATAGACAAGGATACAGCACTGGATATGATGGAAGAATCCGGTCTCCGTGGACGAGGCGGCGGTGGATTCCCGGCCGGCAGGAAATGGAAACAGGTTGCCCGCCAGAAGGAAACCCAGCGTTACGTTGTATGTAATGGTGACGAGGGTGACCCGGGTGCATTCATGGATCGAAGCATCATGGAAGGTGACCCGCACAAGATGCTCGAGGGTATGCTGATCGGTTCTTATCTGACCGGTGCACAGAATGCATACATCTATGTACGTGCCGAGTATCCTCTGGCAGTAGAGCGTTTGCAGAAGGCAATCACACAGGCAGAGGAGCATGGTCTGATCGGTGACAATGTCCTCGGAACAGATTTCTGTATCCACTTCCACATCAACCGTGGAGCAGGAGCTTTCGTCTGTGGTGAGGGTAGTGCCCTGACAGCTTCTATCGAAGGTAAGAGAGGTATGCCGCGTGTGAAGCCGCCGCGTACAGTAGAGCAGGGACTTTTTGCAAAACCAACCGTATTAAACAACGTTGAGACTTATGCCAACGTACCGATGATCATCACCAATGGTGTTGAGTGGTACAGAAGCATTGGTACAGAGGGAAGCCCGGGAACCAAGGCATTTGCACTTACCGGTAACGTAAACAATACCGGTCTTATCGAAGTTCCGATGGGAACCACACTCCGTACCATCATTTATGATATCGGAGGCGGCCTCAAGGGCGGCGGTAAATTCAAGGGTGTTCAGATTGGTGGACCTTCCGGTGGATGCCTCGTAGAGGAGAATCTGGACGTTCCGCTTGATTTTGACCAGGTTAAGAAATACAATGCGATCATCGGTTCCGGCGGTCTGGTTGTTATGGACGAGAGCACCTGTATGGTCGATGTTGCGAAATTCTTCATGGGATTCACTCAGAGAGAATCCTGCGGAAAATGCGGTCCGTGCCGAATCGGAACGAAGCGTATGCTCGAACTCCTTGAGAAGATCACAGACGGCAAGGGCGAGATGGAAGACCTTGACAAACTGGAAGAAACAGCGAAATTCATCCAGGCGCGTTCTCTCTGCGGACTTGGCAAGAGTGCACCTCTTCCGGTCCTCAGTACGCTCAAGAACTTCCGTGACGAATATATCGAACACATCGTAGAGGGTAAATGCCGTGCCCATGTCTGCGAGGCAATGAAAGTTTACGAGATCGATCCTGAGAAATGTAAAGGATGTACGAAATGTGCACGTAACTGTCCGGTTGGTGCGATCGCAGGCGAGAAGAAACAGCCGCACAAGATTGATCCGTCCAAATGTATCAAATGCGGAAGCTGTATGGACAACTGCCCGTTTGGTGCGATCGGCGTGAAATAAACAGATGCAGAAAAGGAGGGAACGACATGATTCATTTGACGATTGATGGCAAGCCTGTTGAAGTCGAGAAGGGTACGACCATCCTTCACGCAGCCAAGAAGGTAGGGATTACGATTCCTACTCTGTGCTATATAGAAGATCTACTGCCGGACGGTTCCTGCCGTTTATGTGTAGTTGAAGTAAAGAATAATGGAAGAACAAAAATAGATACCGCCTGTACGATGCAGGTTTCTGAGGGTGACGAAGTTTTCACCATGTCAGAAAAAGTAGTCGAGTCAAGAAAACAGACACTGGATCTGCTTCTGTCCGACCACAATACTCACTGTTTCTCCTGCCCGGGCAACGGTGACTGTAAACTCCAGGACTATGCTTATGAGTATGGTGTAGAAACATCAAGTTATACAGGAGCAAAGAGCGGTGGAGAGATCGATGATTCCAACAAATTTTTCACCTATGATCCAAGCCTCTGTATCCTGTGCCACAGATGTGTCAACACCTGTAACCAGATCGTAGGAAGAGGCGCGATCGCAACTCTGGAACGTGGTTTCCAGTCTGTGATCGGAAACGGTGAAGGTCTCTGGGCAGACGGCACCTGTGAGTCCTGCGGAAACTGTGTACAAGCATGTCCGACCGGTGCGCTCACCATGAAACGAAGAAAGAAATACCGTGCTTACCAGGTTGACAAGAAAGTTCTTACTACCTGCCCGCACTGTGCGACAGGATGTCAGTATTACCTGCTTGTCAAGGATGGCAAGATCGTAGATACAGAAGCTTATGACGGACCGTCAAATAAAGGTCTTCTCTGTGTCAAGGGACGAAGCGGATGCTTTGATTTCGTACATCATCCGTCCAGAATCACAGATCCGTTAATTAAGAACAAAGAGACCGGTAAATTTGAGAAAGCAACCTGGGACGAGGCTCTTGATCTGGTTGCATCCAAATTTATGGAGATTAAGAAGAAATATGGTTCAGAATCTCTGGCTGGTTTTGCATGCTCCCGTTCACCGAACGAGGATATCTACATGGTTCAGAAGATGGTCCGTACCTGTTTCGGAACAAACAACACCGATAACTGTGCACGTGTATGCCACTCTGCATCTGTAGCAGGTCTGGCAATGACACTTGGTTCCGGTGCAATGACCAACCCAATCGAGGATATTACCAAGAAACCAGATGTGATCATGCTCGTAGGTTCCAACCCGGAAGAAGCACATCCGGTTGTAGGTATGCAGATCCGTCAGGCAGTACAGCGTGGCTGCAAGCTGATCGTTGTTGACCCGCGTGACATCGATCTTGCAAAACATGCAGACATCCATCTGAAACTGAAACCAGGTACCAACGTTGCATTTGCAAATGGTATCATGAACGTTATTATTTCCGAAGGACTCCAGGATGACAAATTCATCGCAGAGAGAACCGAAGGTTATGAGAAGATCAAAGAGATCGTTAAGGATTACACACCGGAGCGTGTAGCCCAGATCTGCCACATCGATGCAGACGACTTAAGAAAAGCTGCGATCATGTACGCAAAAGCCGACAAGGCTCCGATCATCTACTGTCTTGGTGTAACCGAGCATTCCACTGGTACAGAGGGCGTTATGTCCATGTCCAATATGGCACTTCTGGTTGGTAAACTTGGCCGTGAGGGCTGTGGTGTCAACCCGCTCCGTGGTCAGAACAACGTACAGGGAGCCTGCGATATGGGTGCATCTCCTGGAGACTTCCCGGGATATCAGAAAGTAGCCAACCCGGAAGTAATTGCCAAATTTGAAAAAGCATGGAACACCAAGCTGAACACGAATCCGGGACTTCATGCAACAGAGGTATTCCCGGCAGCGATCAAGGGCGACATCAAAGGCCTTTATATCTATGGAGAGGACCCGGTTGTTACCGACCCGGATACACATCATATCATCAAGGCACTGGAAAGCCTGGAATTCTTTGTGATCCAGGAACTCTTCATGACAGAGACCGCAGAATATGCAGATGTCATCCTTCCAGGTGTCAGCTATGCAGAAAAAGAGGGAACCTTTACAAATACAGAGCGTCGTGTACAGCGTGTGCGTAAAGCAGTGACAATTCCAGGAAATGCAAGACTGGATACCGATATCCTTATTGATCTGATGAACCGTATGGGATATCCGCAGCCGCACCTGACTTCCGCCCAGATCATGGATGAAATCGCATCTGTAACACCATCCTTCGGCGGAATCAGCCATGCACGTCTGGACAGCGAAGAAGTAGGCGGCAAGGGCCTCCAGTGGCCATGCCCGACCAAGGATCATCCTGGAACACCGATCATGCACGTCGGCAAATTTGCGAGAGGACTTGGATGGTTCTATCCGGCAGAGTACATTCCGTCAGCAGAGCTTCCGGATGAGGAATATCCGATCATCCTTATGACCGGACGAATCCTGTATCATTACACAACAAGAGCAATGACAGGAAAGACACCGGAACTGATGGAAATCGAGGGCAGATCCTTCATCGAAATGAATGAGCAGGATGCTGAGAAACTGGGAATCAAGAACGGCGACAGAGTACGTGTGACCTCCAGACGAGGACAGATCGAATCCACCGCCCGTGTGGGAACCAAAGTATCCAAGGGAGAATCCTGGATGCCATTCCACTTCCCGGATGGAAATGCAAACTGGCTGACAAATGCAGCACTTGATAAATATGCAAGAATCCCGGAATACAAAGTATGTGCGATCCGAATTGAAAAAGCATAAGATCAGATGTTATAAATGATTCAGAACAGAGGATATTTTCAGAGACCGGAGAGGTGTCGAAAATATCCTCTGCTTTTTTGTTCAAAAGAAGCGAAAAGGTTGAGCTTTTTTTGTCTATATGTTACAATAAATCGAAAACAGGATTGTAACATTTTGTTGAGAAAAAAATATCATTAATCAGACACCAGTTTGGAAAACGATGTTTGAAGGACAGGGGAGAAATGTTTTGGAAAATCTCAGGGTAGAAGAAGCAATTGAGCAATTGCTGATGTATACGAAAGCGGTACAGGAAGCGGAAACTGTGTCTTTACTTTCAGCAAACGGCAGGATACTGGCAGAGGACATGAAAGCAGAGAGAGACAATCCTCCATTTGACCGTGCACCGGTAGATGGCTATGCCTGTAAGGCTGAGGATCTGGCGGGAGCACTGCCGGAAAAGCCGGTCACACTCAAAGTGATCCGGGAAGTTGATGCCGGAGAATATTTTGACGGAACCGTGCAGCACGGGGAAGCGGTACGTATTATGACAGGTGCGGCGATTCCGGCAGGATGTAACTGCTGCGTCAGACAGGAAAATACGGATTATGGAGAGGATACCGTACAGATCTACAAGAGCATGGAACAGTGGGAGGACTACTGTTTTCAGGGTGAAGACTTTAAGAAAGGTACAGTTTTACTGAAAAAGGGTACAAAACTCAGTTTTATAGAGATAGGAATCCTTGCCAGCATGGGTGTGGCAGAAGTTCCTGTTATAAGACGGGCGAGAGTTGCGGTCCTGACAACCGGTGATGAAGTGATGAAGTCGGGAGAAGAACTGAAACTGGGCAAGATCTATGACTGCAACCAGAGTCTCCTTGCAGCGAGACTGATGGATTTTGGCGCAGAACTGACACGGATCGATAAGATCCCGGACAACCCGCAGGATATGGCAGAGGCAGTCAGAGAAGCGGCGGAGGTTTCAGATCTGATCATTACAACGGGCGCGGTATCCGTAGGCAAGAAGGATATCATGCACGAGGTAGTCCGGATCCTGGGAGCACAGAGGATTTTTTGGCGGCTTGAGATGAAGCCGGGAATGCCGACGCTTTTTTCTGTCTATGAAGGCACACCGATGCTCAGTCTTTCTGGAAATCCTTTTGGGGCGGCGGTATCTGTGGATCTTCTGATCCGTCCGATGATCCAGAAGCTGACACAGGACGACACACTTCGTCCGGTAAGGAAGAAATGTACTCTGACGAATGATTTTGGTAAGAGTGTCGGAGGACGCCGTTATGTACGTGCGGTCACAGACGGAGAAACCGTGACGATCCCTACCAAGATCCATTCGAATGGAATCCTTTCGACCATGGCAGGATGTAACTGTCTGATCGAGATGCAGAAGGGAAAGACCGGAAGTCATGCAGGAGAAGAAGCGGAAGTTCTTCTTCTGTGACAGGATGAGCGAAATGAAAGAACAGAAGGGTCAGCTGATACTGGCGGTAAGCGGAGTCAAAAATTCGGGAAAAACAACATTGATCGCATCACTTTTGTCGAAGCTGAAACAAAAAGGTCTTAAAGCTGCTGTGATCAAGCATGACGGGCATGAGTTTGAAGCGGATATACCGGGGACAGACACCTGGAGATTCGGGGAAGCCGGAGCCTGCGGGACGCTTGTTTTTTCCGGGACAAAATATATGATGGTCAAATATCAGCCGTCACCAGAGACGGACGAACTGATCGCCTGCTTTCCTGAGGCAGATGTGGTCTTGCTGGAGGGTTTTAAATATTCGGAATACCCCAAGATCGAGGTCATACGACGGGGAAATTCTTCGAGATCTGTCTGTGATCCGAGATTCCTTCTGGGAATCGTGACGGATCTTCGAAGGGAAGAACTGGATGCGGCGGGAAGCGCTTTGCCGGAAGAATTGTCATTTTTTGACCTGAATGAAACAGAAGTTCTGTCGGATTGGATTTATTGCTTATGGAGACAGAGACAGACCGGACGGCAATGACCAGCACAGCAAAAATGAGGAGTAACAAAACGCGGAATGAGTGAAAAAACAGAGAATATTACAACGGAGCAGCAGAACGAGGACGCAGTGCTTGGCATAAAGACCAAGATCGTTCTGTCGAAGAATATCGATTTTTTTGGACCGGGGCTTTTTCATCTTCTTCAGTATATTGATGAAGAAGGGACGAGCCATGCGGCATCCAAGAAGATGGGAATGTCCTATTCCAAATGCTGGAAGCTTCTGAACCGGGCGGAGGAACAGATGGAATTTACTTTTCTTGACCGCTATAACGGCGGACCGCACGGAGGAAATTCAAGGATCACGGAAGAAGGCCGTGAGTTTATGAGACGCTATGAAGCATTACTGGAAGAAATGAAAGAAATAAGCCAGAAGGCTTTTGAGAAATATTTTAAGGAATATTTTGAGGAATATTTGTAGCTATGAGGCTGCGGCAGGATGTTTCGTTTCGAACAGAAGCATCCTGTCGCAGTTTCTGCACAGATAAGAAAGATCAGACCTGACTGAAGACTTTCATCCGGTCTCTTCTGGCGGCACAGACGAGGGTCAGGCGATAGGCTTCGGTAAGCTCGTTTGCCTCTGTGGTAGGAGATGCCGTGCTGGAAAGAACCGGAATTCCGGCATAGATCGCTTTCATTGCCATATCGGTCGGGATCCTTCCGCTGGAATAGACCATGCATTCCGTAAGGTCGATCTGATGACGGAGAGCATAGCCGATCACTTTGTCAAGTGCGTTATGCCGTCCGATGTCCTCACAGGAAAAAAGAATCTCGTCTCTGCGGGCAAGGAGACAGCTGTGGGTGGCGAAGGTGACACCGTGAAGCGGCATCCCATCGGCAAAGGTGTCTGCCATGTGGAAGATCCATTCCGGTTTCCATTCGATCGGGGTGACAGGAACCGGCGGATAGTCAGATGAGAAATAATCATTCAGGATGTGGTTGCCGGTGCAGCAGGTAGGGGTGGTCTCTACGAAGGAAGTGTTTTTCTTTGCATCGGTTGTTTGAGACTGTTTGAGATAAACCTTGGCGCGCTTGCCGTACTCGCAGATGTAGATCTGCTCGACATCGTCGATGGACTGGATGATATGTTCCGTCAGGAGCCGTCCTAGGACGAGTTCTGTGAGATGCTGCGGGAGACAGATCAGTTTCATGGTAAGCTGGTCATTGAGATAGACATCGATCAGATGCTCATTGAGGACCTGTTCTTCTTTGGTAAGGATCTCACCTTCCCTGCCGATGAACTGATAGGTTTGTGTTTCCAGTAATGGAAGATCGTGGTATTGTTCGTTAATATGCATAATTTCTCCAATGCTAAAAAGTTTTTATTGTATATATTTATAGATAAGTATAGCAGAAATCAGAGAATTTCAAAAGAACAAATTAAGATATAAAACAATAAAAGCCTTTTTAACATAATATATAACAAGAATTCTCCTACCTCTGCAGGTAGTGAGATGAATTGTAGATCTGAGCATAAATGCTCAAAAGAATTTTATAAATAAAAAAGGAAACACTTGTTCCTGTAGATGACTTGTATTATAATGAAAAAAGAACGTATTGTTCAGGAATAGCAATTGAAATCATTTGTAAACAGGTAGGAATAAGGTGAGGAAAATAAATCGGGCAGTAAAAGTAAGAATCTATCCAAATGCAGAACAACGTGTACAAATAGAAAAAACAATTGGCTGCAGCCGATTTATCTATAACTGTATGCTTGCAGATAAAATGGAACATTATAAAAAAGAAAAAAAGATGTTAAGGAACACACCAGCCAGTTACAAGAAAGAATATCCCTGGCTGAAAGAGGTGGATTCATTGGCGTTAGCAAATGTACAGATGCATCTGGAAAGCGCATTCCATAAGTTTTTTCGTGAACCATCTGCAGGATTTCCGCGTTTCAAATCAAAGAAGTCATCAAGAAAATCTTATACAACAAACGTAGTGAATGGAAATATCTTTCTGGAAGGAAAATATTTGAAACTGCCTAAGATGACGGCTGTCAGAATGAAGCTTCACCGTCCGATATCAGAAAAATGGAAACTGAAATCTGTGACAGTCAGCAGGGAGCCATCCGGAAAATATTTTGCCAGTCTTTTATTTTGCTGTGAAAACCAAACAGCAGAAAAAAGACCGGCAGAAAAATTTATTGGGATCGATTTTGCGATGCAGGGAATGTGTGTGTTTTCTACCGGTAAAAGAGCTGAATATCCGATGTTCTATCGAAATACAGAGAAAAAGCTTGCACGGGAACAGAGAAAGCTGTCCAGATGTCAGAAAGGCAGTCAGAATTATAAGAAGCAGAAGAAAAGAGTTGCACTGTGCCATGAAAAGATCCGAAATCAAAGAAAAGACTTTCAGCATAAACTCAGTGCCAGTCTTGCTGAGAGCTTCGATGCAGTATGCGTGGAAGATCTGAATCTGAAAGGGATGGCAGGAGGACTTCATCTTGGAAAAGGTGTACATGATAATGGATATGGCCTGTTTCTGTCTATGCTGGAATATAAACTGGAGGAACGAGGAAAATATCTGATCAAAGTAGACCGTTATTTTGCATCCAGTAAGATTTGCAGTGTATGCGGAAATAAAAAAGAAGAATTGTCTTTATCTGATAGGATTTATTACTGTGAATGCGGTAACAGAATGGACCGTGATGTAAATGCAGCAGTTAACATCATGAATGAGGGAAAAAGAATCTTTGCAGAATGTGCATGACAGCACAATAAAAAGTCCGTAACCGGACTAATAAAAATCGCGGGGCACGCGAGGATAGCTTGTAGATACTTGGCTCAGTAGAGCCATTGAGCAAGAAGCCCCCACTTCAAAATCAGAGATTTAAGTGGTGGGAGCATGTCACTAAGCCCTTCAGATGATTTTGTTTTAGCTTAATTTTATCCAAGTTATGCTTATATTTAATTACGACTTTTCCAGTCTCGATAGACAGAATGTCAAGAAACTTGAAAAGAAAATAGTCATTGGCATATTCATTGATATGAGAGTATACATGGTCCTTTATAGAACGTAATTGCCCAACTTCTATATCATCGTCCTTAAATATATAAATTAATCTATTATTTGATAAAGTGGTATCATATCGTCCCGATCTGTTATTGGAAAAAAACATTTTGTGTCGTTTATCAATGAATTGTCCCTGATAAGCAGATATACCTATAGATTCCCAAAAGAATTCATTATTGTCATGATAATCAATGTCAGTACGATATACTTCGATTCTTGGAGGAAGTATTTCTTTATCATGGAGTACTAGCGGAAAATAGTGGCTTAATTCTTGTAAGAATTCCCATTCTATTTTACATAAATTCATATATTTTGTCTGCCTTTAGATAGTTATCGTTATAATGCGTTATTGAATAATTTTTGTAAGCACCGGAGGCGTTACTTTTTTTTGTTAAAGATTGAACAGCGAATCCACGTTTGTCTTTATAATTACATGAGATTAAAGAATTAAGTTCTTTCATTTTGAGCTCTGACAAATAAATATTAAATTGTAGAGACAAATAGCCTGAATTAATATTACATATTTTCAATGTAAAATAATCTATGCTTTTTTCGAGAGGGTGATTTTGGAATTCAAAAATACCACAATCAGTAGTTTCGTACCAACATAATAATGTTGAATCCATTTGATCTATTTTTTTACATAGTTCTTCTAATCCATTTGGGGCAGTCAAAAAACGGTTTGATGTTCTATTTTTTAAAAGATATTTTACACCAGATTGCAATTTGTGAATATCTTCTCTTCTAATCAAATCTGAAATAGTGACAAAATATAAATTGAACATTTTATTTTGTGGTATTGAATTATCGTGTTTATCCAGGTTATGATAATTTTTAAAAACATAGTCAAAATATTGTTTTTGAAATTTCCTTTTCTTTCCGGGTAA
>OGPY01002167.1_pt1 | contig 12764 bp, 10 predicted proteins | sample 1553121 | NCBI WGS metagenome assembly OGPY01 (sample SAMEA2580004, study PRJEB22360) | human gut metagenome
TACGCCCATATCCGCAATGATAAAGGCGTCTACCCCTGCCGCCCGGGCACTGCGGAGAAAGTCCGGCAGCGCATCCAGCTCATAGCTGCGGGGCAAGGTGTTGCAGGTCAAATACAGCTTTTTCCCGGCAGCGTGTACCAGCTTGCAAGCCGCTTGCAGCTGCGCCGGATCAAAATTGGATGGGTTGGAGCGCATACCGAATTGGGTTCCGCCCACATACACCGCATCTGCTCCGAACTTGACTGCCAATTCCAGCCGTTCCATATCCCCTGCCGGGGACAACAGTTCCACCCGCTTCATCATGCAGCCAGATAGGGGGCGTAGGTCTGTATCTTCTGCTTAAACTCAGCATAGGTCTTGGCAGTGTACAGGTTGCCCTTGGTGTCGTGGAAGAAGTAATAATAACCGGTATCCGACGGATGGAGCGCCGCCTGAATGGCCGCTTTACCCGGGTTGCAAATAGGTCCGGCAGGCAGCCCCACCACCGTAGAGGTGGTCTGCGTATTGTAATACTCCAGATAATAGTCCGCCGTGTGGGCACTGGTTGAGGACAAATTTGGCTTTACAAAGTTGGTAATATAGTCAGAGGTGGACTGACAGCCCAGGGACGGGAAGTTGGTTTTATCGCTCAGGCGATTATGAATGACAGAGGAGATGGTTTTCATCTGCTTCTCACTGCCGGCTTCCTTTTGAATAATGGAGGCAATGGTCATTACCTCATACATGGAATAGCCCAGCTTTTTAGCCTGGGCGCGATCTTTCTCGGAGATCTTGCTGTCGCCGTTAGACAAGAATTTCTTCACCACGCTGGAGGCGTTCTCACCCACAAAAAACTCGTAGGTATCCGGGAACATAAAGCCCTCCAAGCGGTAAGGCACATGCTCATTGGCCTTTAAGTCCGCCACCATGGAATAGGTGAATTCTGTGGAATCGATCACAGACAGCAGCGCCGTTTTGTCACACACATCGTTCTCAGTCAGTTTATTGACGATCTCCGGTACGGTCATACCCTCAGGAAAGATCAGGGTCACCGTCTCCGAAGTGGCAGAGGAACCCTGCAAAGTCTGGAGCATACCCTCCAGACCCATTTTTCCGTTTAAGTAATACACCCCTGCCGGGTACGGTCCGCCGATGGGATCGTTAAGCACCTTATCGTGCAGGGTGGCAAAAAACTTGCAAAAGCCCTTGCACTTGATCAGTCCCTGGTCCGCCAGCAGGTCAATGGCATCTGAAGCGGTCTTGACCTCCTCCTGCATAGACACAGTGACGGTGGACTTGGTCTTGGTGATCGCCAAAATATCATTCATACAGAACACGGCGTACACGGACAGTGCCATGGACACCACAATCACCACAATAAAGAACACATAAGTGGACTTTACGCCGTTGCCTTTTTTCGCCGGCTTGCGTTTTGTACCCACCGGCGTAGTGCGGGGGGTGCGCTCCTGCACACCGTTAGAAAAATAGTAGTCCCCTTTACCGCTGAGTTCCGAGGGATTAATACCGTTCTCTCGCTGATTCAAATCTCTGTTTTCATTCATACGCTGCTCCTTGCTCCACGGCGAACACCCGGTCCTCCGTAGCAATCTGCTGTACCGGCAGATCATAGTCCCCCACCGGCAGGCAGTCCTGCAAAAAATCATTATAGCAAAGTCCTAGGGTCACCCCACGGAATTTTGCCAAAAACCGGTCATAGTACCCCTTACCATAGCCGAGCCGATACCCTTTGCCATCAAAGCAAAGGCACGGCACCAGGGACCGGGCCTGACCGTCTAAATCCATATTGTATTGGGGCGCGGCTAAAGACGGCTCCCGTACACCGAAGCTGCCGCTTTCCAGATCTTCCAGCGCCTGCACCCGGTAAAAGGCCATTTGCCCGGCATCGTCCAGACAGCGTGGCAAATAAAGTGCCTTGCCCTCTGCCAGCGCACGGTGGAGAATGCCGTCGGTCTGTATCTCCTCCGGCAGGGCGGCATAGCCTAAAAGCACCCTTGCCTGCCCATAGGCGCTGCTGTCTAGCCACCGGCGGGCCATGGCGGCGTCCGCCGCGGCTCTGTTTATCTTATCCCGTCGCCGCTGCCGAAATGCGCGGCGCAGGTCACCCTTTACGGACATTGAATGGTCTTGCGCACGTTGGCTGCCATTTCACGACCCTCCAACTGGCACACAATCTCCAGCCCAAAGTCCACAGCCACACCGGCGCCCTTTGCGGTGATAAAGTCGCCGTCGCACACCACATGCTTTTTAGAAATGGTGGCGCCGGTCAGTTCCTCCTCAAAGCCGGGAAAACAAATGGCTTCCTTCTCATTAAGCAGACCCTTGTGACCCAAAATAGACGGTGCGGCGCAAATGGCACAGATCAGCGTGTTGCGCTCTGCAGCCTTGTCAATAGCGTCCTGCACCACCGGGCTTTTTTCCAAATTCTTCGTACCAGGCATACCGCCGGGCAGCACAATGGCATCTACATTCTTGAAGCGAAAAGCCTTGTCGCTAATGTCGCAGGTAACGCTGACCCCGCAGGATGCGGTGATCACGCTGCCGCCGATGCCAACGGTCATCACGCCGATTTTGGCCCGGCGTAGCATATCCACCGGCGCCAACGCCTCGATCAGTTCAAATCCGTCCGCTAAAAAGACATAAACCATAGTTATGTAACCTCCGTTAATCCATATACAGGCCAAAGTAGCCCGGTGGCAACGCCCGGCGGCTCCACAGCATACCCACCGGCTCGGCAGTCAGCACATTGCCACTCTTTTGGATATATTCGCAAATCCGACCGTCCCGCACCGCGGCGATCCCATCGTCTTTACAATAGAAACTGCAATCCAGCAGCACATTTTCCCGATACAGGTAGTCGCTATCTACCAGTTCCACCGCAGGCGTCGGTGACCAGGCACGGCGGCGGTCAAAATACACCTGTGCCCCCGCCGTTTGCCAGCTGTCGTCCAATTGTGCCGGCATGGCGGTACCAAACAGCAGAGGCTGAAAACCGAATTTGGCATACACATCGAAAAGATACGCCTCTGCCGGCACCAAACATAGAAAATCATAATCCAATGCCTGGGAATAGTCAATACATTTTTGCATAAAGCCCTGTTTTCTGTAATCCGGGTGGGTGGCTACCGCATACACATAAGCCCCCTGCTGTCCGTTATAGGTACAGTCCAGCAAAAACAGCATAGACACCAGCCGCTCCCCCACAAAGGCACCTACGCAGCGTTTGTGGCGGCAGTTGTCCAAAAAGAAGCGGATATACGCTTCATCGTCCCCAAACACCCGGTGCCAAAGATCAACGATCTGTGCGGCATCTTCCGTCAATTCAATTTTCGTCAACATAGGTGGCCACGCACTTCTCTAAGAATATCTCCGGGTGATAGGACTGCTTGGCCTTGCGCAAGCCCTCCAATCCTAAATCTTCTTCCCGATTCACATAGGTATAGCCACTTAGGCACTGCTGCGTGAATACCTGATTGATGATGGGGAACGCCCCGCGCATATCTGCCGGTGCCTTTTCAAAATGGGTCACAAAGCAGTCCTTACTGTGAGGCTCACCCATGGTGTAGGCGATCACCTTGCCGCCCACCCGGATCAGTCCGCCTACAAAGCCCAGCGCCTTGTAATTGTCAAAGGCGGAGAGCACCGCTTCAAACTCCAGGGAAAACTCGGCATCTTCTTCTTTTTGTTCCGTTTGATCTTTCTCGTCAATCCAGCTGGTATGCAGGGCAATGCACTCCCCCACATTCTCCGGGGTGAGCACTTCAAACTGCCAGTCCGGGTACGCCTTCATAAAGTAGGTAATGTGCCCCCGCTTGCCGTGATACTTCTTGCCGGACAAATTGGCCATTTTCTCTACACTGTAAATATAATCGTTATAATCGTCGGAATATGTGTAGTTGAATTTTCCCGGGAAATCCGCCTCCAGCAGTTCTTTATAGCTGGCGGTCACACCCAGCAGGCGCAAAGTGACACCATTTTCTGCCGCGTCCTGCTGTAACACCCGCACCGCATCGGCAAAATCGCCGGTGCCCACCGGGGGCGAATACGCAATATCTGCCCCTCTGCCGTAACGGATCAGCAAAAAGTCCTTGTAATGGCAAATGCGGGTCACATACGCCGTGCGCCAAACGAAAATGTTGCCAAATGTATACTCGCAGTTCATACTGTGGGCGTGGGACAGGCATTGATCCACCCAGGGCTTGTCCGTAATTTTCGGTTCCTTGAAATCAAGCATAAATGCGTTAATCTCCTTTGTTCTCGTTGCGTTGCAGCTTGCGCTTTTCACCGTTCGGTTCCACCACATAGGTGTTATCCAGTTGGCTGACCAAACTACGCTTAAACGAGTCAATGTAGCGACGGCGCAAAGCGCCCTGTTCTTCCTTTTCCGCCGGGGTCAGACCCTCCGGCGTTTTGGCCTTACGGGCCAGCGCGTTAATGCGCGCAATTTCTTCCGGTTTCATCAGTCCAAAAAGTCCTTTAATTTCTTACTTCTGCTGGGGTGGCGCAGCTTGCGCAGTGCCTTGGCCTCAATCTGGCGAATACGCTCACGGGTCACATTAAATTCCTTACCCACTTCCTCCAAGGTCTTGGGGTTTCCGTCCTCCAAGCCAAAGCGCAGACTCAGCACCTTTTCCTCTCTTGGGGTCAGAGTCTTAAGCACATCGGCCAGTTGTTCCTTGAGCAGGCTCATAGAGGCAGCGTCTGCCGGGGCCAGCGCGTCATCGTCCGGGATAAAGTCGCCCAAATGGCTATCCTCCTCTTCGCCGATGGGGGTCTCCAAAGATACCGGCTCCTGGGCCACACGCATAATCTCACGCACCTTATCTACCGGCATTTCCAAATACTCGGAAATCTCGTCCGCCGTAGGCTCACGGCCATTTTGGTGCAGCAGTTGGCTGTTGGCTTTCTTTACCTTATTGATGGTCTCCACCATGTGCACCGGAATGCGGATGGTACGGGCCTGATCCGCAATGGCACGGGTGATGGCCTGACGGATCCACCAGGTTGCATAGGTACTGAACTTGTAGCCTTTTCTGTAATCAAATTTCTCAACGGCTTTGATAAGACCAAGGTTACCTTCCTGGATCAGATCAAGGAACAGCATTCCACGTCCCACATAACGCTTCGCGATGCTGACAACAAGACGGAGGTTCGCTTCTGCCAGACGCTTCTTGGCAGCTTCATCACCTTTCTCCATTCTTTTTGCAAGCTCGATCTCCTCATCCGCACTTAACAGACTGACTTTACCGATTTCTTTCAGGTACATACGAACCGGATCTTCGATGCTGACACCTTCCGGCACAGAGAGATCGATCTTGTCAAGCTCTACCTCTTCTTCATCTTCGATTCCATCCATATCCATATCATTATCAAGGAGGAGTTCGTCACCGCTGTTGTCTGTGATACGGAGAACGTCCACACCGCTGGCCTCCAGGAAATCAAAGACTTTCTCCATCTGATCTACTTCCAGTGGAGAGTCCTTGAAGAAGTCACTGATCTCCTGATATTCCAGCACATTCTTTTTCTTTTTCGCAAGTTCAAGAAGCTCTACAAGTTTCTCGCTGAATTTTGCCATATTCATTTCCATAGGTGCTCTATACCTCCATATAGTGTTTATATTTTATCCTTAATTGAAAGAAATATGCAGCTGCTGCCTCTTTCTTCCAAGGTCTTCCAGTTCTTTTTTTGCTTTTATCAGTTCCTGAAGCCCTGCCATGTCTGACGGGTCCCAGGTACGGTTTTTTTCTTTGAGGCTCTCTTCCTTGATCCGCAGCAGCGTATCAGAAAAGGCTCTCTGCTGTTCTCCTTCGTTTTCCAGATGGATGGTGGCATTAAAAAGTGATGCCACTTCTCTCTGTTCCTCGCTGTCTGTAAATACATTGAGAAGTTTTCCCGGATTGGTCTCCCCTTCTTTATGCTGGTCAAACAGCATCTGGGCCACTTCTTTATACAGCGGCACCACAAAATCTGACGGTGAGATATATTTCTCCACCTGTTCAAAGATTCCCGGATAATTCACGAGCCAGGTAAGCATCAGCTTCTGGGCCTTATCTGCGGCGGATTCTTTTTTCTTTGTTTCCGGAGTCCCGGATTTCGGCTGGATCCGCTTCTCTGCAGGCGTTCCTTTCAGAGCCAGTGTGTTGACCCTTTTCCGGATATCTTCCGTGCCCACTCCATAGCGGCCATATTCCTTCACAATTGCTTCTATATAAAGATTCCTTTCCAGTTCGTCGGAAAGTTCCAGCAGCATTTCGGCGCACCGCTCAAAAAACTGATTCTGTCCCTGAGGTGCATCCATCGCAAATTCCTGCTCTGCAATATGCACACGGAACATAAAACTGTCCATCGCCTGGTTCAGACGCTCTTCAAAAGCCTCCGCACCCTCATTTTTAATAAACTCATCCGGATCCTTCCATGGTTTCAGGCTTACCACCCTGGATGTAACCCCTGCCTCCCGAAGGATCGGGATCGCACGGAGAGCCGCACGGATGCCTGTGCCGTCACTGTCGTAAAGAAGCAGGACTTCCTTGGTGTAACGTTTCACAAGGCTCGCGTGTCCGGATGTCAGCGCAGTTCCAAGAGATGCCACCGCATTGGTAAAACCTGCCTGATGCATGGCAATCACATCCATATATCCCTCGCAGAGGATCAGATAATTCTTCCTGGTGGTCCTGGCCACGTTCAGTCCGTAAAGATTCCGGCTCTTGTCAAAGATCTTCGTCTCCGGTGAGTTCAGGTACTTGGGCTTGCCATCTCCCATGACACGGCCTCCGAAACCAATGACCCGGTTATTTACATCCATGATCGGGAAGATCACACGGTTCCAGAACTTGTCATACATTCCCCGCCGTTCATCCACATTGAACAGCCCGGATTCCCGGAGAAGTTCATCACTGTAGCCTTTTCCCTTGAGATATTTGTACAGGTCATCGCTGTACTTGTCCGAATATCCAAGGCCGAATTTCCGGATGGTTTCCTCCGAAAGACCTCTGCCTGTCAGATAGCCGTAGGCAGTTTTTCCGCCTTCTCGCCGGAGCTGATAGTAAAAATACTGAGCCGCCAGCTTGTTGATCTCAAGGAGCGTGGCCCTCTCTTCTGCTTTTTCTCTTGCTTCTCTGGAATATTCGATCTTCGGAAGCTCTACTCCTGCCCGGTCAGCCAGATGTGACAAAGCCTCACCAAAAGAATAATTCTCATATTCCATGATAAAATTGTATACGTTTCCTCCTGCCCCGCAGCCAAAGCAGTAATACATCTGCTTGGACGGCGTCACGGAAAAGGAAGGTGTTTTCTCATTATGGAAGGGACACAGTCCGAAATAGGAACTTCCCTTCCGTGTCAGTTTCACATACTGGGATATCACGTCTACAATGTCATTTTTCATTCGGACTTCTTCTATGATGTCATCTGAATAGCGCATGTTTATCCCTCTTTTCCATTTAATAGACCTCCCAGGACTTCGGTATGTAGATCTCCCTGAATTTCTCCATGGAATACTGATCTGTCATCCCCGAAATGTAGTCACATACTGCCTGTTCCTTCGGTACGCCCCGGTATTCCACCAGTTCTCTGTATTCCCTGGACATTGCCTCCGGGTGATCTGTATAATATTCGTATAGTTCACTCAGCATCTTGATGGCTTTATCTTCTTCCTTCTTGGCAACCGGATTCTCATAGACATTCCGGAACATCAGGACCCGAAGTTCCATCATCGCCTCAAAAACATCCGGCGACATGGAGATGCTGTCTTTCTCCATACTGTTCTCTATAATATTATGTACGAAAGTATTCAGCCTTTCTCTCGTGGTATATCCGAGAAAAGTTCTCATCGTAACAGGAATATCATCTTCTGTGATGATTCCCGCACGCTGAGCATCGTCCATATCGTGATGGATATAGGCGATCTTGTCAGAAAAACGCACAACCTGGCCTTCCAGAGTAGAAGGATTTCCACTGGTACGGTGATTCATGATCCCGTTACGGACTTCCCAGGTAAGATTCAGTCCGTTCCCGTTCTTCTCCAGTACTTCCACAACCCGGACGCTCTGTTTATAGTGGGCAAAACCCCCAGGATGTATCTGATCCAGCGCTCTTTCCCCGGCATGTCCGAAAGGCGTGTGCCCCAGATCATGTCCCAGCGCAATGGCTTCCACCAGATCTTCATTAAGCCGGAGTGCCTTGGCAATGGTACGGGCGATCTGTGATACCTCCAGTGTATGCGTCAGCCTGGTACGGTAATGATCTCCCTGCGGTGCCAGAAACACCTGCGTCTTATCTTTCATGCGGCGAAAAGCCTTGCAGTGAAGGATCCTGTCCCTGTCCCGCTGATATGCGGTACGCACATCGCATTCCTCTTCCGGCCGGTCTCTGCCTCTGGTATCTGCGCTGTGAGACGCATAGGGACTTAACAGTTCCCGTTCTCTCTGTTCCATATTCTCTCTGATGTTCATAAGCACTTCCTCCACAGTCTGACAAACAGCGGCGATAAAATACCCTCTGTTAATTATATTCTACACAAAACCGCAAATTCCTCTTTTCTGAAAAAAAAATTCAAAAAATATTGATTTTATCGTCTGTTCCGACCTGAAGGTGTCCAAAATTCTCATATTGTATATGAAACGAGAACAAATATACAAACCGCTCTTCGATTTACTTTCATATAGCCAAAAACAGAGCTGCGATTCACAGCTCTGCCTTAAAGTCATGCGGAAGATGGGACTTGAACCCACACGAGCGCAATGCTCACAAGATCCTTAGTCTTGCTCGTCTGCCAGTTCCGACACTTCCGCATATCGCATTTCTTTGGGATTCTTTTGCTCTCCCTCGCGACAAGTGATACTATATCAAATGTAAAAGCTAATGTCAACACCTTTTTGAAAAAAATATAAAAAAATTTCAATTTTTTTTTGAAAAAAAGAGGAATTTGAAATTTTGTGTAGAATATAATTAATAGGAGGAAGATTATCGGCTTACCTGTCAGTCTTTGGAGGATAGAAGATATATGAATATCAGAGAGAGCATGGAAGAAAGAGAACTGGAACTGCTGAGTCCTTATGCCGCATACAGTGGACGTTCCAGAGGAAGAGACCGGGAGGAAGAAGAGTGTGACGTCCGGACGGTTTACCAGAGAGACCGGGACAGGATCCTGCATAGCAAAGCTTTTCGCAGGATGAAGGATAAGACTCAGGTTTTTCTGGCTCCGGAAGGAGATCATTACAGGAACCGGCTGACGCACACTCTGGAAGTATCCCAGATTGCACGTACTATAGCCAAGGCACTTCGCCTGAATGAGGATCTTGTGGAGGCAATTGCACTGGGACACGACCTTGGTCACACGCCTTTCGGACATTCAGGAGAGACCGCACTTAATACCGTTCATCCTGAGGGCTTTGCCCACTACCGTCAGAGCGTCCGCGTGGTGGAAGTACTGGAGAAGAACGGAGACGGACTGAATCTTACCTGGGAGACAAGAGACGGAATCCTGAATCACCGTACCAGCGGTCATCCGTCCACTTTGGAGGGACAGGTAGTCCGCTTTTCTGATAAGATTGCTTATGTTCATCATGATATGGACGATGCACAGAGAGCGGGAATCATTACAGAGAATGATATTTCTGCCAGTCTCAGGGAGTTTCTTGGACAGACCACAAGAGAAAGACTGAATACCTTTGTACATGATGTGATCGAGCACAGCATTGACCAGCCTTCCATTCAGATGTCTGCTCCTGTAGAGCAGGCACTCATGGATCTTCGATCAGAGATGTTCCAGAAAGTATATCTGAATCCCATTGCAAAGCGGGAAGAATCCAAGGCAATCAAAATGCTGACAGAACTATACGCCTATTACATAGATCACCCTGAAGCAATGTCCAGGGAGTACGTTGCTCTTATTGAGAAAAAGGGAGTTCCCAAAGACCGGGCGGTATGTGACTGGCTGTCAGGAATGACGGATCAGTATTCCATGAAAAAATTCAAGGAGATTTTCATACCAAGAGCCTGGGAGGTTTATTAGAACGTGGACAAAACTCTTGCAATAAGATATAATATTTGTTTACGCGAAAGATGTCGCATTCTCTTGGATATGCGGCATATTAAATCAAAGGAGGATAAGCATGCGCTATTCCGACGATATCATTGAAGAAGTGCGAATGAAAAATGATATTGTAGATGTGATATCCCAGTATGTAAGACTGACCAGAAGAGGAAGCTCCTATTTTGGTCTGTGTCCTTTTCATAATGAGAAGACCCCTTCCTTTTCCGTAACGCCATCCAAGCAGATGTATTACTGCTTCGGCTGCGGAGCTGGAGGAAATGTATACAATTTTGTAATGCAATATGAGAATTATTCATTTGGAGAAGCACTTTCCCATCTGGCAGAGCGTGCCGGCGTGGAACTTCCCAAGATCGAATATTCCAAGGAGGCAAGGGCGAAAGCAGAGAAGCGCGCAACCTTGCTTGAAATCAATAAGAAAGCGGCTCAGTATTTTTATTATCAGCTGCGCCGTGAAGGTGGAAAAAATGCCCACGATTATCTTACAGGCAGAGGCCTCAGCGAAGAGACAATCAGGAAATTCGGCCTGGGATATTCAGATAAGTACAGTGACGACCTGTATAAATACTTGAAATCCCAGAATTACAGTGATGACCTTCTTCGGGAATCCGGCCTTTTCAATGTGGATGAGCGCCAGGGCATGTATGACAAATTCTGGAACCGTGTTATTTTTCCAATCATGGATGTTAATAACAGGGTGATTGGATTTGGCGGGCGAGTGATGGGAGACGGCAAGCCCAAGTATCTGAATTCGCCGGAAACCCGTATTTTTGACAAGAGCCGTAATCTGTACGGATTGAATATAGCCAGAACCACCAGGAAAAATTACCTGATCCTGTGCGAGGGCTACATGGATGTAATCTCTATGCACCAGGCAGGATTTACCAATGCAGTGGCTTCTCTGGGAACGGCGCTTACATCCGGACATGCCAGTCTTGTAAAGCGATATACTCAGGAAGTGCTGCTTCTTTATGACAGTGATGAAGCTGGTGTAAAAGCCGCCTTGCGAGCCATTCCCATTCTACGGGAAGCCGGCGTGAATTCCAGAGTGGTGAATTTACGGCCTCACAAGGATCCTGATGAATTTATCAAAGCAGAAGGCGCAGAGGCTTTTGAGAAAAGGTTGGAGGCAGCTACGGACAGCTTTATGTTCCGGGTAAGTATTGCTTCCGGTGATTTTCCCATGGATGAGCCACAGGGACAAAACCGGTTTTTTGAGCGGTGTGCCCAGTATCTTCTGGAACTTTCTGATGAACTGGAGCGGAATCTGTATATTGAAGCAATTGTAAAAGAATACCGCAGATATGGAATCAGTGTGGAAGACCTTCGGAAGCGTGTAAACACCCTTGCTCTGAAGGGTACGCCTGCGGAGAAGCGCATTCAGCCAAAATCTGGCGGCTCTCCGATGAGAAAAAAGGAGAGCGCGGCAGATAAATCCCAGAAGCTGATGCTTACCTGGCTGGTTACCTATCCGGCAATCTTTGACACTGTGGAGAAATATCTTTCCCCTTCAGATTTTGTAGTTCCTCTTTACAAAGAGGTGGCAGAAATGCTCTGGAAGCAGCACGAAGAGGGACATGTGAATCCATCCAGACTTCTGAATGCTTTTACAGACAGTGAAGAGCAGAAAGAGGTGGCCTCTCTCTTTAATGCCACGATCCACCTTGAGACAAAGGAGGAACAGCAGAGAGCATTTTCCGATGCTTTGATCCGCATTAAGCAGGAGAGTCTGGCGGAGAAAAATAAAAACTGGGATCCTGCAGATATGGGGGCTTTACAGGAGCTTGTAAAGGCCAAGAAGGATCTGGAGGAGCTTGGAAGAAAAAGGCAGCAATTGCATATTTCTTTTGAATAAGGATAAAATATTAACACTATATGGAGGTTAGAGTACCTATGGAAATGAATATGGGCAAATTCAGTGAGAAACTGGTGGGACTTCTGGAGCTTGCAAAAAAGAAGAAAAACGTACTGGAATATCAGGAAATCAGTGATTATTTCAAAGACCAGCCACTGGATGCGGAACAGATGGACAAGATCTTCGATTTCCTTGAGGCAAGTGGGGTAGATGTGCTGCGTATCACAGAGAACAGTGCAGATGACCTTATGCTGGACGATGACATGGATATTGATGGTCTGGACGATGAGGAAGAAGTAGAGCTGGACAAGATCGATCTTTCTGTTCCGGAAGGTGTGAGCATTGAGGATCCGGTTCGTATGTATCTGAAAGAAATTGGTAAAGTTCCGCTTCTTTCAGCAGAAGAAGAAATCGAGCTTGCAAAGAAAATGGAACAGGGCGACGAAAATGCCAAGAAGCGTCTGGCAGAAGCCAACCTTCGTCTTGTTGTCAGCATTGCAAAGCGTTATGTAGGACGCGGAATGCTTTTTCTGGATCTGATTCAGGAAGGTAACCTTGGTCTTATCAAGGCTGTCGAAAAATTTGATTACCGAAAGGGTTACAAGTTCAGTACCTATGCTACCTGGTGGATCCGTCAGGCTATCACAAGAGCCATTGCGGATCAGGCACGTACCATCCGTATCCCTGTGCATATGGTTGAGACGATCAACAAGCTGATCCGCGTTTCCAGACAGTTACTCCAGGAGCTTGGACGTGAACCTACTCCGGAGGAAATCGCGGAAGAGATGGACATGCCGGTTGACCGCGTGCGTGAGATCCTGAAGATTTCCCAGGAGCCGGTTTCCCTGGAGACCCCTATTG
>OGPY01002173.1_pt1 | contig 12718 bp, 9 predicted proteins | sample 1553121 | NCBI WGS metagenome assembly OGPY01 (sample SAMEA2580004, study PRJEB22360) | human gut metagenome
GCCCGATTTCGCCCGCGCAGCAGACGCCCTCTCCCACGGGACGGTCGTAGTAGGACGAGATCACCGCCGCCACGACCGCGAGGTCCAGCCCCGGGTCCGCGACCTTGAATCCGCCCGCGAAATTCAGGAAAACGTCTTTCTGGAACATCTTCATCCCCACGCGCTTCTCCAGCACGGCCAGCAGCATGTTCATGCGCCGTGCGTCGTATCCGGTCGTCGAACGCTGGGGCGTGCCGTACGCCGCACCGCTCACCAGCGCCTGCACCTCGATCAGGTAGGGCCTCACGCCGTCGGCCGATGCCCCCACGGCGATGCCGCTCAACGGCTCCTCATAGTGCGTCAGCAGGATTTCCGACGGATTGTCAACCCCCCGCAGTCCGGCGTCGAGCATCTCGAAGACCCCGATTTCGAACGTCGCTCCGAACCGGTTCTTGATACCCCGCAGGATGCGGTAGATGTTGTTGCTGTCGCCCTCGAACTGCAACACCACGTCGACGATGTGTTCGAGTATCTTGGGACCGGCTATCGAGCCGTCCTTGGTGATGTGGCCGATGATGAAGATCGACGTTCCGGTCGATTTGGCGTATTTCAGAAGCGTCGCCGCGCATTCGCGGATCTGCGACACGCTTCCCGCCGACGAGTCCAGGAGGTCGGTGTAAATCGTCTGTATCGAGTCGATCACCACCAGGTCGGGACGGTGCTCGGCGATCTGCGCCACGATGTTTTCCAGCAGCGTTTCGGGATAGATCAGGCACTCGTCGTTGCCGATGCCGATGCGCGCGGCGCGCATCTTGATCTGCTCGGCCGACTCCTCGCCCGAGACGTAGAGGGTTTTCAGTCCGTTCGCCGCCAGTGCGATTTGCAGCGAGAGGGTCGATTTGCCGATTCCCGGCTCGCCGCCCACGAGGACCAGCGACCCCGGGACCATCCCGCCGCCCAACACGCGGTTTACCTCGGCGTTTCCCAGATCGAGGCGGACGTGCTCGCTTTCGCGGATGTCCCTCACGCGCTGAGGCTTCGCCGCGGGCAGGGGACCCGCCGCGACCGCCGGGACCGAACCGCTCTCGCGGGCGATGATCTCCTCGGCGAACGTGTTCCATTCGCCGCACGAGGGGCAGCGTCCCAGCCATTTCGGGGCTTCGAACCCGCAGTTTTTGCAGAAAAATGCCTTTTTGACCTTTGCCATACGTCCTCCTATTTTGCGTTTGCCGAGGTGTACTCCCGGCGCACGGCCTTCGTGATTCCGGCTTCGGGGTAGAGAGCTTGGTACTCTTCGGTCAGGTCGACCGTCAGGAGGGTCTTGCTCGTGCCGTCCTCGGCCTTGTAGGCCGAGACGACGCAGGTGTACTTCATCGCCGGTTCCGGACAGTAGACGAGGATGTCGGTTGCGCCCGGGTCCTTGAAGAAGACGCCCCGCACCCGGTCCGCCTCCGCCGTCTGTCTGATCCGGAGGCGCCCGCCGTTGTATTTGGTGAATTCCAGCACGTAGCTTCCGCCCGCCTTCACGGGAGCCGCCGCTTCGATCTCCTCCCTGATCCGTTCGACCACGGGGTCCGTTTCGTTTTCCCCAGCCTTCGTCTCCGGTTCCGTGGGATCGGTGGGGTTCGTGGGGTCTGTTGGGTCTGTTGGGTCTGTTGGGTCTGTTGGGTCTGTTGGGTCTGTTGGATCGGTGGGATCAGTGGGGTCGGTGGGATCGGTTGGGCCCGGTTCGGGGTCCGGAAGGGTGATTTCGGCCTCGACGCGCACGACGGGATAAACCGCCGTGTAAAATGCGTCGGAATCGTCTCCGCAGGCGGCTGCCAGCAACAGCAGGCAGGTCGTGCCGTATTTCAGTTGTTTCATCATAATCCGGAATCTTCGTCGATCAGTATTACCAACACCCGTTTGTCGGGCCAGCATCGCAGCATTTCCATCCGGGTGTTGCAGATGCGGTCCTGCGAGTTGCAGTCCGCGCAGACGCCCGTTTTGGCGCAGGGGGTGCGGAATCCGGGGTGTCGCGCTACGTTCTGCGGGGCGGCGATCCGGCGGATGCGCTCCTCGGCCTCGTCGCGGTCGGCCACGATCTTGTTGCGTCCCGCCACGATGATCACCTTTCGGGGACCGAATGCCACCGGTGCGATGCGGTTGCCCACCTTGTCCAGCCAGTGCAGTGTTCCCTGCTCCGTCACGGCGTTCACGCCCGTGATGAAAAGGTCCGACAACAGCGCGCGGCGGCGGATTTCCAGCCGCTCCTCGTAGGGCTTCGAGGCGTCGAATCCGTCGAGCAGCGTCAGCCGCCCGTTGCTCCGCAGCCACTCGACGATGCCCGTTCCGCGCATCGTCATGGAGTCGCCGAACGACACGAGTTGCGGGTTTTCGGCCTCCACGACGGCCTTCATCAGGGCGAAGGCCGCTTCGGCGTCCTTCACCACCTCGGCCTCGAAACGGTGTCTCCGCAGCGCCGCGGCGCAGGCTTCCGTTTTTTCCGCAGTTCGGTTTGTCATCGGCTCCGCATTTATTTGATAAAGAACCGGTAAATGTCGTTGCCGTTGGCGTAGAGCAGCAGGAACAGAATGATGATCAGTCCGACATACTGCGCCGCTTCGAGCACCTTGTCGCTCACCTTGCGGCCCGAGATCATCTCCCAGAAAGTGAAGATCGCGTGCCCGCCGTCGAGTCCCGGGATCGGCAGAATGTTCATCACCGCGAGGATGATCGACAGGAAGGCGGTCTTCATCCAGAAGTCCTGCCAGTCCCACGTGGAGGGGAAGATGCTGCCGATGGAGATGAATCCGCCCAGCTCCTCGTACATCTTGGTTTTGGGCTGCACGATCATCTTCAGCTGGTCCCAGTAGGAGGAGATCACCTTGCCCGTCCTTTGAATACCGGCCGGAATCGCCTCCAGGAACGTATATTTCTGCGTGCGCAGCGCGAGGCCCTTGCGGATGACTCCGAGCGTGCCGTTCTCCGAGACGGGCGCTTTGAATTCAAAGAGCATGTCCCCTTCCCGCAGGACTGTCAGCAGCACCGAATCTCCGGCGTGCGCCTTCAGGTATTGGCCGTAGCCCGCAAAGTCGAGACCCGAAACGTTGTCGATGGCTACGATCTCGTCTCCCTTCCGCAACTGTGCGACGGTCGGGTTTACGACGCTGTCGATCAGAAAGGGGATGCGGGGCAGGAGAAAATTTTCGTATCCCTTCTGCTGGCGCATCGAGATCAGCTCGTCGAGCGGGAGGATCAGTTCCACCTGCCGTCCGTTGCGTTCGACCACGACGCTGCGGTCGCTTTCGGTGATGATCAGCGAGTTTACGACCTTGTTGATGTCGTCCGCCTCTTCGCCGTCGATGCTCACCAGCCGGTCTCCGTCGTGGAATCCGAGTTTGTGCCCGGCCTCGTTGAAGTTGTAGCCCCACTTGGCGTCGGCGTTCGAGAAATAGGTGTCGCCCCACGTGTAGCAGATGCCGATGTAGATGGCCACGGCCAGCACGACGTTCATCACCACGCCGGCGATCATCACCAGAAAACGCTGCCAGGCGGGTTTGGCGCGGAACTCGTCCTGTTTGACGGGCTGTTTCATCTGTTCCGTGTCCATCGACTCGTCGATCATGCCGGCGATCTTGACATATCCGCCCAGCGGCAGCCATCCCAGACCGTACTCGGTGTTTCCGCGTTTGAATTTGAACAGCGAGAACCATGGGTCGAAGAAGATGTAGAATTTCTCGACGCGGATTTTGAACACCCGCGCCATGATGAAGTGACCCATCTCGTGAATGCCTATCAGGATGGTGAAACAGAGGAAGAACTGAATGATTTTTACAAGAATGTCCACAAGCTTTAATTTTTAATTTTTTAATTGTAGGAACTCCGCCGCCAGCGCGCGGGCTTCGGCGTTCGCCTCGGCGTAATCGGCCAGGGTGGGCGAGGGGACGAATGCGGCGTGCTCCAGCGCGTAGCGGATGGCGCGCACGATGTCGAGCCATGCGCATTTGCGGGCGAGGAACGCCGCCACGGCCACCTCGTTGGCGCCGTTCATCGTGCAGGCCGCCGTGCCGCCGCGCCGCAGACAGTCGTAGGCGATGTCGAGCGCCGGGTATTTCGCGCGGTCCACTTCGGCGAAGGTCAGCTGCGGATGGTTCAGGAAGTTGAACCGCTCGCCGGGACGGTTCGCCCGGTCGGGGTACAGCAGCGCGAAGCTGATCGGCAGGCGCATGTCGGGCGTTCCGAGCTGGGCCTTGATCGCGCCGTCCTCGAATTCGACCATCGAATGGATGATCGACTGCGGGTGGAGCAACACCGAAATCCGTTCCGCCGGGGTCCCGAACAGCCAGTGGGCCTCGATCACCTCGAACCCCTTGTTCACGAGCGTCGACGAGTCGATCGTGATCTTCGCGCCCATGTCCCACTGGGGGTGGCGCAGGGCCTGCTCCACCGTGACGTTCGCCAGCTCTTCGGCCCGGAAGTCGCGGAATGCGCCGCCGCTGCACGTGACGATCAGCCTTCTGACCGGGGCGCGCTCGCCCACGAGACACTGGAAGATGGCCGAATGTTCCGAGTCGATCGGAATCACCGGGGCTTTCCGCTCCCGGGCCAGCGGCATCACGCAGGCGCCGCCCACCACGAGCGACTCCTTGTTGGCCAGCGCGAGCTTCTTGCCCGCCTCGATGGCCGCCACCGTGGGAGCGAGTCCGGCGTAGCCCACCAGGGCGTTCACCACCACGTCCGTGCCGCCTCCGGCCGCGACCTGCGCCACGGCCTCCTCTCCGGCATATACTTTGGTGTCGGTTCCCGCGAGTGCGTCGCGCAGCTGCGCGTAGTGCTGTTTGTCGGCGATCACCGCCGCGTCGGCGTCGAATTCCCGGGCCTGCCGGGCCAGTCGTTCCCAGTTGCGGTTGGCCGTGAGGACGCGGACCTCGAAGCGGCCGGGGTTTTCGCGGGCGATGTCGAGCGTCTGCACGCCGATCGAGCCGGTCGAACCCAGTATTGCGAGTCTTTGTTTCATGCGTTTGTCAGAAGACGATGTACCCCTCGGGGTCCACGGGTTTGCCGTTGTTCCAGAGTTCAAATTCGAAGAGCCGGACCTCTCCGTCCTGCACTTCGGCGTTGTAGCCGATCAGTTCGCCCGAACGGATGGTCTGGCCGGTCGTTACGAGCGACTGCGAGAGGTTCTTGTAGACCGAGATCAGGTTCCCGGCGTGTTGCAGGACCACGATGTAACCCGTCTCCGGGGTCCAGAGGCTCTGAACCACCGTGCCGTTGTCGATGGCCGTGATGCGGTCGGCGGCGGTCGCGGCGATCTTCACACCGAAATTTCCCTGCCGGATGTCGAATTTTCCGGTTATGATTCCCTCGACGGGCGTCGCCAGCTCGATGGCCTCGCGCACCTTGCGCCGCGAGCCGCCCTGTCCGGCGATGGCGTATTCGCCGTCGCCCTCCATCTGGGCCCGCAGGAGCGAGTCTTCGTGCGAGGGCATCACCAGCACCTTGCTGATGCGCGACGAGTCCGACGAGGCGAGCACGCGCGCCACGGGCGTGCGTCCCTCCATGATCAGGGCTATGTTCTCGTTGTAGGTCAGCATGTCGTTCATCATGCGCTCCATCGAGTCGAGCCGGATGATGTTCTGCACGAGGCTTTCGCGCGAACGGTCGGCCTCGGTGCGGTATCCGGGCAGGAATTCCAGGATGGGGGAGTACGCCACCAGCGACAGCGTGAGGATGAAGAGCATCAGCATGAACGCCACCAGTCCCGCGAGGATACTCGCCGGCGAGAGGTGCATGTGCCACTCTTCGGTGTTGTCCGTGGCGTTGAGCATGTTGAACCGGCGTTTGCGGAACAGGCCGCGCCACCATGCCCGTATGGTTTTCAGAAATTTCATCTCTCCGGGTACGATTTCTCTTTGTTAACCCTACAAAGATAGGCAAATTTGCATAAATCCTTTGCGGGGCGCGCTTAATTTTTTACCTTTGTGGATGTTTTGAACCAATGTCATAAACAGATAAAATAACATGGTAAAACCCACATTACTGGTACTCGCCGCGGGCATGGGCTCCCGCTACGGGTCGCTCAAACAGATGGACGGTGTCGGTCCCAACAACGAGGCCATCATCGACTATTCGGTCTACGACGCCATCCGCGCCGGTTTCGGCAAGGTCGTCTTCGTCATCCGCCACTCCTTCGAGAAAGAGTTCCGCGAGGTCTTCTCGGCCGACCGCTTCGGCGGCCGCATCGCCGTGGAGTATGTCTTTCAGGAGCTGGACAGCCTGCCCGAAGGGCTGACGGTCCCCGAAGGCCGCGTGAAGCCGTGGGGCACGAACCACGCCGTGATGATGGCAGCCGATGCGGTTCACGAACCCTTCGCCGTGATCAACGCCGACGATTTCTACGGCGCCGAGGCCTATAAGACCATCGGGGACTACCTGGCGCAGCTTGGCGAGAGCCGCAACAGCTATTGCATGGTCGCTTACGACCTGAACAAGACGCTTTCGGAGAACGGTACGGTTTCGCGCGGCGTCTGCGGCGTCGATCCGAAAGGCGACCTCACGTCGATGGTCGAGCGGACGCAGATCGAGCGGATGCCCGACGGCCGGATCGTCTTCCACGACAACGGCGCCGACGAGCCTCTTGCCGAGGACACTCCCGTTTCGATGAACCTCTTCGGCTTCACGCCCGACTTCTTCACCTACTCGAAGGAGTACTTCAAAGTCTGGTTCGAGGCCAACAAGGACAATATCAAGTCGGAGTTCTACATCCCGACGATGGTCAACAAGCTGATCGGCGACGGCACGGCTACGCTCCGCGTGCTGCGTTCGGCCGCCCAGTGGCACGGCGTCACCTACAAGGAGGACAAACCCGCGCTGATGGCCGCCATCGAGAAGATGATTGCCGAGGGTAAATATCCCCGGAATCTCTGGGCGTAGTTTTCGATTCTCACGGGCATCTTTCGCCCTGCCTTGTCCGGCCCGAACGGGAAATACTTCGGTATGTCCCGTCCGGGCCGAACTGCGTTATGGCAAAATCTGCTCCGCGATAATCAAAAACCGGTTCCGCTTCAGATGCAGTCATTTCCGTAATTCCCTCGAACGGGACGAATGGGACGTACTCGAGTACTACCCATCCGTCCCGTTCTTCGCGATGCCCGGAACTTGCCAGCTCCTATTGTCTCTGTCATTATAGGCCTACCTCTGCCTGTTTTTGCCACCGCCTGTATACTTCTGCCCGCCGCTCTGCCGCTCTGCCGCTCCAGCCCGCCTGCAAAAAAAGCGAGACTTTCCAAAGTCTCGCTTTTTTATTATCCGGTTTGGGCCTTCGTCAGCCCCCCCCCCGACTTTCTGCGCGTCAGTCCAGAAAACCTTCCCGGACGAGCTGCTCGCGGATCTTGGCCCAATCGGCCACGGGATGTTTCTCTCCGTCGACGAACCGCAGCGGACAGCCCAGATTGCAGTCGTCGATGTAAAGGTCTGCATGAATCTTCGGCGACGAGGTCCAGCGCTTCTGCGACGGATTTTCGTTCACGGCGTAGAGCGGAATGCCCCGGACGCGGAACCATTCCACCGCGCGGTCCAGCAGTTTTCCATGCCGCATCGAGTAGAGGATCAGTCGGCAACCGTTGTCCGTCAGCTCTTTCAGCACGGGCGCCGCTCCCGCATCCTCACCGATCTCCGGGTAGGCATGCGTTACGACCGTACCGTCGAAGTCGATGGCTATTGTTGCGTCGTGAATGGCCATCGTTACCGTTTTACTTTATGTGCCAGCGACCGGAAGAAGTGCTTGATGCGTTTGCGGTAGCTTACTTCCTTGTAATCGTCTCCGTAGCCGTATCCATAACCGTAGCCGTAGCCATACCCGTATCCATATCCGTGACGGCGGGCGCGGGTGCTGTTTAGAACGATGCACATGTTGTGGAGCTTCTTCTCGCGGTAGAGCCGCTCGATGTCGGGCAGCTGGCGCCGGTCGAGCACACCCTCGCGTACGATGTATATACAGAGGTCCGCAAGCCGGTCGGTGATAATTGCGTCGGCCACCGACATGGCGGGCGTACTGTCGAGGAAGACATAATCGTATCTGCCGCGCATTTCGGCGATGAGCTTGTCGAGTTTGTCCGAAAGGAGCATCTCCGCCGGGTTGGGCGGCTGCACTCCTGCGTAAATCACGTCGAGATTCTGGTGGAATCCGGAGTTCTGGATCATGCTCTCCACATCGGAGACCGTTCCTGCGAGATAGCTCGTGATGCCGGTTTTGCTGTTGCTGTGGCCCAGCTGGGACGACAGGGCATGGCGGCGCAGGTCGAGGTCGATCAGCAGCACGCGCTTGCCGGCCATGGCGAGGGTCATGGCCAGGTTCGTCGCCACGAAGGTCTTGCCTGCGTGCGGGTCCGACGAGGTGAAGAGAATGGTGCGGATGTCGGTTCCGGCCGAGACGCTCATAAACGTCATGTTCGAGCGCAGAATGCGGAAAGCCTCCGACAGGGCGTCGCGGCCCGTTTCGCGCACCACGATCCCGGCCTTGCCGCCGCCCTCGTGGTAGGGGATGTCGCCCAGGAACGGGGCGTTGACATTGTCCTCGATGTCCTTGCGACCGCGGATGGTCGTGTCGAGCATGCCGATCAGGTAGAGCAGGCCGAAGGGAATGGCCAGACCCACGATCAGGGCGATGCCCAGAATCATCATCGGTCGGGGCGATACGGGAGCGTTGCTGCCGTAGGCGTAGTCGATCGACCGCGAGTTGCTCTCTGCCACGGCGTAGTTGAGCTGGTTCTCCTCCTGCTTGTTCAGCAGGTAGAGGAACAGTTCTTCCTTGATCTTCTGCTGGCGCGTGATGCCCAGGATGATCTTCTCCTGCGAAGGCATGGTCGAGATGCGGATGTTGGCCTGCGTCTCCTCCTTGCGCATGGCGTCGCGCTGGATTTCGAGCGTCGAGATGTTGGAGTCGAGCGACGAGATGATCGAACGCCGCACGGCGGCCAGCAGGTTGTCGAGGTCCTGAATGACGGGGCTGCGCTCCGAACTGTTCTCCAGCAGTTTCTCGCGGCGCAGGATCGCCGAGTTGTAATCTTCGATTTGCTTGGCGATGGCCGTGTTGGTTCCCGCGGCCGCCATCGCCGGAATCAGTTCACCGACGTTTTTCGGGTCGTTCAGGTAGGTGCGAATGTACTCCGCCACGTTGATCTGGTTTTCGAGCGAAAGACCTTCCGTCTTGTAGCGCGAACTTTCCGACACGCTGCGCGCGGCCTCCGAGGTGATGTCCACCATCCGGTTGTCCTTCTTGATGTCCTCGATATTGCGGTCCACGTCGCCCAGCTCGCGTCCGATAACGTCCAGACGGGCCTTGATGAACTTGCCCGTGGCGACCGACACGCGGCGCTTGTCCTCGATGGCGTCTTCGTTGTAGGCCTCGATCAGCGTGTTGATCACGTCTTCGGCGCGCCGGGGGACGGTGTTGTTCATCGAGATGGTCACCACCGAAGCCTGCTTGTTGGCCACGTCGCTTTTCACGGCTGCGCGGTAGGCGTTAGTGGTCCGTCCCAGCGAACTCTTGGTCACGCGGATCGGAACCCCGATGTAGTCGGGGGCCATGTAGAGCGACTTCTGCACCACGACCTGACCCACGGGAGTCGGGATCGTGTCACCGTAAGCCGCCGTGATGACGCTGCGGCTCTCGTGCTTGGTGACGAACTGGTCTTTGAATTCGCTCAACCGGATTTTGTCGTCGTCGATCGGCGTGATCTCCATTGCGAGCGACTGGTTGTCGTTGTCGTTGATGAACTTCACGTCGATCGGGGCCTGGCCGTAGAGGTCGCGCCGGCGGAGCCCGTCGCTCACCGAATAGTTGACCGTCAGGTTGAGCTGCTTGACCACGTTGGTCATCAGACGCCGCGACTGGAGGATGAATACTTCGTTGTCGACGTTGCGGCGGTTCTGGAATCCCGCCAGATCGCTGAATGCCGTGAGATCCACGTCTCCGCCCTTGCGGCTGTCCTTGACCAGAATGGTCGCCGTGCGGCTGTAAATCTTCGGGGTGCTGGCCAGATAGTAGTAGGCCGCGCAGAGACAGCATACGGTCGAAAGCACGAACCAATACCAGTTGGCGATCACCATGCGGATGATGTCGTGCAGGGTGATCGTGTTCGTCAGTTCTTCGTTGTTGGTCTGTATCTGTGAATTGATCTGTTGTTCTGCCATGGAGCCTTGCTATTTGGTGAGGGTTACGATGAGTGTCGCCACCGAAATCGCCGTTCCCACCAGCGAAAGGTAGAAATTGCGGTTCTGGCTGATCTCGCCCGTCTGCGCCTTGTACTTGTTGGGTTTCACGTATACCACGTCGTTCTGCTGGAGGTAGAAAGCCGGGGAGTTGAAGATGTCGGTCGATGTGAGGTCGAGGTATTCGATCGTGCGCACGCCGTCCACCTCGCGCGTCACGGCCACCTCCGAACGCACGCCGTATACGGTCATGTCGCCGGCCATCGCCAGAGCGTCGAAAATCGAAACCTTGTCGCGTGTGACATCGTAGAATCCGGGGCGGGCCACTTCGCCGATGACCGAAATCTTCATGTCGGCGAACTGTACGTTGACCGTGGGGTCGTTGATATATCCGCCGTCGATGATCTTCTTGGCGATGGCCTGGGCCAGTTCGCTGCGGGTCTTGCCCTTGCATTCGATCTTGCCGATCACGGGCATTTCGAGCATGCCGTTCTCGTCGACGGTGCGCATCTGGAGCGCCTGCGAGTTTGCCGCGCTGGAGACGTTGGTTCCCGTGAGCGAATTGTAGGAGGTCGCCGAGTTGAACGGCACTGCCAGTTCGGGGTCCTTGCTGTTGACGACGATCGTCAGCCGGTCGAGCGGCTTGATGCGGATCTGTCCGTTTTCGGCGATTTGTTCGGGTGTGAAGGGCTGGGCGTCCTGCAGATACCATACGCGCTTCTGTGCGGAGCACGAAACGAGCAGTATGCCGAGGACCGCTGTCCCGATGAGAAGGCAGAGTTGCTTCATTTTTAATAAGGCGTTGATTGTAATTACGTGCGCAAAGATATAAATTAATTCTGAAAAACAGCCGCTTTTCGAAGGTGATATTTTACAAGTATGTAGGTAATGCGTTGCCGGATACGTGTTTTTTTTGCAAAAAAATCGTATCTTTGGTATCCGAAATTCAAAAAATGATAGACTGCTGCATATTCGATTTGGACGGAGTTGTCGTCGATACGGCCCGCTACCACTATCTGGCGTGGGCCGCGCTGGCTCGTGAACTGGGCTTTGAATTCACGCCCGTGCAGGGCGAAGCGACCAAGGGTGTGAGCCGCATGGCGTCGCTGGAGATCGTCCTGCGCGCCGGAGGACTTGAGGGGCGTTTTTCCGCCGCCGAGAGGGAGCGTCTCGCCGCCGAAAAGAATGCGCGTTACCTGCGTTTTGTTTCGCAAATGACACCCGCCGAGGTGCTTCCGGGCGTGGCGGCGTTTTTGCACGACGTGCGCAGCCGCGGCGTGCGGACGGTGCTCGGCTCGGCGTCGAAGAACGCGGGGACGATCCTCGACCGGTGCGGCCTTCGGCCGCTGTTCGACGCCGTGGTCGACGGCAACGAGGTTTCGCGGGCCAAACCCGATCCCGAGGTTTTCCTGAAGGGTGCCGCCGCCGTGGACGCCGCGCCTTCCGTGTGCGTGGTCTTCGAGGACGCCGCCGCGGGTATCGAGGCTGCTTCGCGTGCGGGCATGCGTTCGGTGGGCGTCGGGGGCGGTGCGTCGCTTTCGGCCGCCACGATGCGGCTGGAAACCTTCGCGGGGTTTACGTTTGAACAATTGGCGATGAAGATCGACCGGGACTGATTGCAACCCCGGCGCAACGCCGCGGAAGGCTGCGGCCGGGGCGGTGAAACGAGCGATAAAGAGTATAGATTATGAACGACGGATATGTAAAAACCGATCCCTGGCGCCTCGTCGAGGATCGCTTCGACCCTTCGCGGGCGCTCTCTTCCGAGTCGCTCTTCGCGCTGGGCAACGGCGTGATGGGCGGCCGGGCCAATTTCGAGGAGCGTTACTCGGGCGAGACGCTTCAGGGCAATTATATCGGCGGGGTCTATTATCCCGACAAGACCCGCGTGGGGTGGTGGAAGAACGGCTACCCGGAGTATTTCGCCAAGGTCCCGAACGCCGCGTTCTGGATCGGGGTCGATGTCGCGGTCGACGGCGAGCCGCTCGACCTGGCGACCGTCGCGGAGGTGAAGAGCTTTTACCGCGAGACGGACATGCGCCGCTCGGTGCTGACGCGCCGCATGAGGGTCGTGCTGAAAAACGGCGTCGAGGTGGCCGTCGAGACGGTTCGTTTCCTCTCGCTGGCGCGCCGCGAACTGGGCGTCGTGAAATACGCCGTCACGCCGCTCAACCGGGCGGCCCGGATCACCTTCTCGCCCTATGTCGACGCCGACGTGCGCAATGCCGACGCCAACTACGACGAAAAGTTCTGGGAGGAGGTCTCGACCGAGGCCGACGCCACGCAGAGCCGTACCAAAAAGAGCGGTTTCGAGGCGGCCTGGGCGCAGGCCGTCGAGCTGGACGGCGCCGAGTGGCATTGCGAAACCCGCCCCGAGAAGGTCCGGGCCACCGCAGCGGTCAGCCGTGAAAAGGGCTGCGCCGCCGTCTTATATAAATATGCGGGCATCTGCTCGTCGCTCAACCACGCTCCGGCGGACCTTATCGCCGCGGCGCGCTGCGTCGCGGCTTCGGGACAGGAGGCGGGCTTCGAGGCCCTGCTCAAA
>OGPY01002176.1_pt1 | contig 12704 bp, 10 predicted proteins | sample 1553121 | NCBI WGS metagenome assembly OGPY01 (sample SAMEA2580004, study PRJEB22360) | human gut metagenome
GCAAACTACCGACCGGATCCTTTCGATCTGCTGAATGCCAATATCGAGGCTTTGGCGCAGGATGAAACAGATCAAGGAGAAAGTGGTTCTTGCGGTTATTGTTATAGCGGAGGTCCTGGTGCCACTTCTTGTTCTATTGAAGCAGGAACAGAAATTTTAGGTCTTGGAGCTTCTATGGGATGTTCTGTAACGTGTTCTGGTAGTTATTATGCATGTTGTTCACTTCGTTGTATTTGTTGTTAAAGATATGAATCGAGCTTTATTATCTATTTTTTGGAATCTTTTTTTGATTTTTATAATGTGTGGATGTACACAAGATAAGATCGAGAAAGGGACCGAAATTATAGTCAATCCAAATTACAGTCAGACCATATCATGGTCTGACTGTAATAAATTTAAACTTCAGCAAGACAGCTTGATGATTGGAAAAATAAGTAAATCAATATATTATGATGATAAATTTTTAATAAGCACACAAGGAAAGCTATTATTGTACTCACGAGATGGTAATTTCATTGGTCAAATAGGGCAACGGGGTAGAGCTGCAAATGAATATATCGGGTATACAGACTGCTGGATACAAGATAATCATGTATATTTATATGACATGAACGGGAAAAAAGTATTAAAATATACTTTAGATAATCAGTTGGATAAAATTTATCCGCTAAAATCAGAAGTATCGCCTAATACTTATCCTTTTGCATTTATTATTCCATTTGGAGACGGATATATTGGGCAGTGTGTATGGAATGGCTCTATGAAAGAATCACCAGCTTTAGCCTTTTATGATAAGAATTTTGCATTTCATTCAGTGATTGGGCATTTAACAATAAGGAGCGGTTTACGAATAGGCTATCCATTAATACAATCCGTCAATAATACTGCATTATATTGGAATCCATTGGATAGAAGGATATTTCGGATAACACCTGACCAAAATATCAAACTCGCATATACCTTATCATTTGGAAATAAAAATTATCCGGAACTCACAACAGTTAAAGATGATTATGAAATATTGGGGCTATATCAAGATAAAACTTGGCGAAAGAATCATGCGGGGATTATAACCTACGTATGGGAAAATGCGGAAAATTTATTATTTCTATATTCATATGCTGATAATTTGCATATTGGTATATACACCCAAAACACAGTATCCAATTATAGGCTAATAGATTCAAAGCAATCTAATATTTTAAGTTCTGCATTTGACGGAACAAGTCTATATTTCTTTGTTGAAATTCCCGATGGAGTGGAAGTATATTCAATAGATCTTAAGAATTTATGAGGCTCTATAAATTTATACAGGTTACAATAATTCTTGTTCTATTAACAAGTTGCGCCAATAATCAATTTGATAACATCTCAAAACTTATAGGCAAAGAAATAAGATTTCCCAAAAGGTTATATGCCACATACAACGGAAAAGACACAACAACATCGTCAATCCCTCCTATTAAGCTTCTAATTTATAAAAATAATCAAAATTGTTCGATATGCAGTACTACTAGTCTATCTCAATACAAAGCGATAATTGATTATACCCGGGAGAATAAAGATTTTGGTGTTGTTATTATCTATTCATCAAATGATAGTAATTATTTGGATTTAATATATGGATTGGAAAAACACCCTATAAATTATCCTGTGTATCTCGATAAGTTGAATGAATTTGAAAAATTAAATTCAAATATATTATTAACATCGCAGTACAGTGCATTTTTATTGAACGCTCAAAACAAGATAGTATTGGTAGGAGATCCCAAAAAGAACTCTAAATTATGGAATTTATATAAAACTACCATCGAAACAATAACAGATCATGAAGTCAATCAATAAATTTTGTATATGTCTGTTATTCGTCTCCTGTCGTGGCGCAGCGGACGGGTCTCGAGCTTTGGCCACTGCCAACCTCGCCGCGCTGGAGGAGACGGTCGATATGGAGAGCCGCGAAACGGATGCCGACGAGGTGCTGCTGTTCGACGACGGGACGGTCGATCTGGGCGAGCTTCCGCTCGGCGGGAGTCGTGAGGTGCGCGTCGGAGCGAAGAACGGTTCGGACAAGCCCGTCGTGGTGGTAGAGGCCTACTCGTCGTGCGACTGCACGCAGGTCACATACGACCGCAAGCCCGTACAGCCCGGCAAGAAGGTGTTCTTTACGGTGCGTTTCTCTGCCGAGCAGCCGGGAACCTTCTTCAAGAAGATCGCCGTGCGCCACAGTGCGTCCGACAAGCCCGTGACATTCGCCGTGCAGGGAATCGTGACTGACAAATAGGCGCTCTCTTGTCTCTCCCCTCCCGCCGAAACTGTCGGACGGGTATTCGTTCTGCAGCCAGCGGCTTCGGACCGAAAAGCAAAGACACCGGATCACCCCGGTGTTTTTTTGTGCGAGCTCCGCAAGAAATGATTGCAAATAATTTTATTATATATGTAAGGTTGCCGTACTTTAGACATCTTTTGATGATATTGATATACGATGTATTTTATGTAAGAATTTTTGTCGAAATATTTGTGCTTTCAAATAGAAAAATATATAACTTTAGAGTGGATTTACAGTCGGCTTGGTATGTATTTGGACGCGAATGTCGATTGTATATAATTAAATTCAAAGCGCCTAATAATTTTATTGGGCGCTATTTAAAACCGTATTTATGAAAAAAAGTCTGGCTATCGTACTGATAGGTCTCGTCTTGTCCAGTTGCAGCACGAATCCCGAAGCCCACATGGCCTTCGAAGAAGTTCGTTATATCCGGGAGTTTCCCCACACTTATTCGCTTACGGCACAGGATGCAGAAAGTGTGGATTTCGGAATCATCGGCACACAGGATTTTATTGTCCACGACTCCCTGCTGATTCTCTCCACGGCAAACAAAAACGGATTCCTGACCTTTCTTTCCTTACCGGACCACCGAAATCTGGGGAGTTATCTGCTATTGGGGAATGGTCCTCAGGAGTTCATCATGCCTCCGTGGATCAGCCAGTCGGTCTTCTATCGGGAAAAAGGCGATTTATGCTTTACTTTGCACAACGTGGTCCGGAAACGGCTGGAGTGTTTCAATGTCACCCGAACACTTGAAAGCAAGCGGTTGCATCTATCCACGATAAAGGACTCTTTAGTATCCACGGCATTCCGATTCCTGTATATCAACGACTCAACCTTCATGTGCCGGGAGATAACATCGGACGAAACCCGGCAAATCCGATATTTCATCGAAAACGGCCGGCGTACGGAGCCCTTGTGTCTCATTCCTCTGAACGAATCCCGAGTCGATCCCGGCAATGGGAACTACAACATTCTGGCGACATTGATCCAATACAATCCCGACCGGCGGCGAGTTGTGGAGGCTCCTACCCTGCTGAACCACATCAACCTCTATGCTCCGGACGGTTCGTTCGCCCGGACGATCTGCGTCGGAAAGCGGCTCGATAAGACGAAAGACATTCAGGCCCGGGAGTACGGAGAGAGAATCCGCACCTACATGCATCTGCTGGCTTATCCGGATTTTTTCGGAGCCTTATATTTCGGGGCCACTGAAAAAGAGTTCGAGTTGGAACCCGGCAAAATTTCACCCGTTATCCAGTTATTCGACTGGGACGGTGAACCTCTGGCTGAAATTCGTCTTCCGTATATGGCTACGGCATTTGACTTTGACTTGAAAAACGGCGCGCTTTATACATTTGACCGAACTTCAGAGCAATTTCAAAAATATGATATAACGGATTTAAATTTTTGATATGCTCTTCGTGCTGCTCATTGACGCTCGTCGGATATTCCCGCATGCAGGCTTGTAAAGGATTGCGGTAGTGAAGCCGGATTGAAATTTGCATTCCTGCCGATCGGCCGATGCGCTGGCCGACGGGCCTATTGGAACCTACGGGATGCACCTCGTGCCGGATCAACCGTCTTGAGTCCGCTCGCGCAGGATTCGACCGGCTGCCACCCGAAAAGCGAAGACACCGGAGCACCCGTATGGCAACTACCGACCGGCTCCTTCCGATCTGCTGAATGCTAGTATCGGGGCTTTGATGTAGGATGAATCTCTCAATCCGGTGGCAGTCGGTTGTGATTGTAGAAACGGTTGCAGATATTTTAAATAATAGATAGAGCCTTTCTAAAAAGGAAATACTCTAAAAATGATTATGAAAAGAATATACGCTTTTGTTTTCGCTTGGTCGATAATTGCCGTGGCATGTACCGATACGCGGTCCAATTGTCCGACGGTCATCAAAGACCCGCAGGTTGTAAACTCGCTGGAAGGCGATCTTGTGACGCCCGATTCGGTAATCTCTGTGCTTGATTGGAAATTGACGGACCGATATATTGTCATATATACGTCTCAGGCCGATGGTGTCCTCCAATTGTGGAGCCTTCCGGAGTTGAAATACCACGGAAGTTATATCCGGAAAGGGCGGGGGCCGGGTGAGCTGATTGCGGCAAACTGGGGACAGACCGTTGAACGTAATGCGGTAATACTCTATGATATTCCGGCTGGGAAATTGACACGCTATCTCGTACGGAATGATTCATTGGAGACCGAATGTGTATTGGATATAGTCGGTCGCCAAACCCAAGACAAGTCACTTTTCAAACCGTATGTCGATATTTTGCAGATGAACGATTCATTCTATGCGATGCGGGCCTCTGACCGCCAAAAAGATGAATTGTCGATCGTGAACCTGCGACATGGCGATGTTGTATCTTATGCGGAAGAACTTTTACAACGCGATCCGGAGAAAGATCAATATTTGGAGTACGACTATCTTCTTGCAACGGATGGCCGTCATCTCGTTAAAGCCTATATGGAGTCCGATCGAATCGAAATCTTCGAACTCTTGGGGACGGATCTGCTGCTCCGATGCGTGATAACCGGTCCGGAAAATTCTGTGGCGTCCGGTTATAACGATATTATCTGTATGGGCGATCGGTTTGTTTGTCTGTTTGCGAGCGATGGGGCCGGAGAAGGAAACATATTGGAGGTTTACGGATACGATGGCAGCCAGTTGGACCGGATTGCTCTTTCGCATCCGCTGACCCATATTCTCTACGATGAAAAGAATAAAATATTCTATGGATACAACGCCTGTTCTGAGAAGAATAACTTTTATCTGTTCCGTTATCCGAAATGAATTTCGCGGATAAGTTTTCCCCGTGAAGGGATACTGTAGATTGCAACGTTCTGAATAATAAAGAATGGCTATTAGAAACGACTTCGAATCCGTGTGGAAGGAATTGATATCTTTCTGAAAAACAGCTTGCTAATATTTTATTTGTAGGTAGTCGCCAATAATATAAACGGATCGGCCTCTGAATGCGTATTAAGACAAACGGGGTTTTGTTGATGAATTCATTTTGTCTGCGTATTTTTATCCGGCGAACCCCATGCAGATTCTGACCGCTTATGAAAACGGTAGGGAAGGAAATTATCGATGGACTTAATCGGGGCAGCGAATCGGCGTTCGCCGCCTTGTATGACTCCTATTTTTCCTATCTGTGTGCCTGCGCGGCGACCTATGTCCCCGATCCTGTGAGCGCCGAGGAACTTGTCAACGACGTCTTTGTCAATATCTGGGAACATCGCGGCCGTTATCGGGTCCCTTTGCACGGATATCTCGTCAACAGCGTCCGGAACGCTTGTATCAGCCATCCGCTCGCAGTTGTTCCGCCGTCGGCTGCGGGAAGGCTACGAACGGGAGTTGTTGCTGTTTGCCGAGCAACGATGTCTCACCGACGCTCATCCGCTCGAGGCTCTGTCCGCACAAGAGGTGGAGACACGTATCCGGGCTGTCGTCGAAACGCTTCCTGAGCGCTGCCGGGCCGTCTTCGAACAATACTTCTACCGGGGAGAATCCGCCCGGCGAGTCGTACTTTCCAGCCTCTACTGCTCGTCGCCTTACGAAACATCCGAATCGCTGACCGTGTCCGGTACTGCGGTGCGGATCATCGAGATCACGCTGGGTTCCTACGATAAGGTTCAGTGGCTCGATATCACGGGGTGTCCGGCCATTCAAAGCGTTACGCTGAACAGCTACTATCTTAAAACGCTCTATGTCACGGCCGGGCAGAAGAGTGCGATCGACGCGCAGCGGATCGTGATCAACGACCAGAATTATCCGACGTCGCAGTTGGAGATCAAGGTGCGTTGAATTCGGAAAGGCGCTCTGCGATCTATTCGGATGCAGACCGGCTTTCCGACAAGTCGATTCTCGTAATTTCCACTCTCGTTGAAGAACGCTTCAACGAGAGTGTTTTTTTGAGTCTTCTATCGGTCTTGTCCGGCGGTTACTGTCCGGAAGCGATTCGGGAAGTTTTCGGACTACCCGCAACATTGCGTTTTCCACCTCCGATGATCCGTTCGGTGTCGATGAGTTACCGAAACCGGACGATCCCTATGAGCAGTTGTTCCGGGTTATGAGGCTGCTTCCTTTGCCTTATGCGCCTCTGAACAGGGGCTCCGGCGGATAGCACGAATCTATGGACTCGTGTGCTCTGCAATTTTATTTTGCAGCTGTTGGCTGGGTATTTTGGCCAAGGGGACCAGAACACCGTGTGCAGCCTGATCTCGGTATGACATCGCTTTTCGGGCGGCAACCGTCTGTTCCGGATATCTATGCAGGAGGTTCCATCGGCAAGAGTCGTAAAATTCATTCCCGGGCCGGACGATGCGACGATACGGGTTTCGGCAGCCGCCGGAGATATGTAAGGTCACCGCACTTTAGACATCTTTTGATTATATTGATATACGACAAGTGCTTTATGTAAGAATTTTTGTCGAAATATTTGTGTTTTCAAATAGAAAAATGTATAACTTTAGAGTGGATTTTACGGATTATTTCACGGCAACTGTGAAATTCGAAAAAACTATGATCTTTTTAACCTGAAATTTTTATGTATTAAAGAGAGCCTGATTTTTGCGGATGCCGTCGATTGATTGCTGCCGCGGCTGTGACTGCCTGTATGGCAAACTACCGACCGGATCCTTTCGATCTGCTGAATGCCAATATCGAGGTTTTGGCGCAGGATGAATCATTGGATCCAGGGGAAGGCAGAGATTTTATATATTGTATCTATAATCCAAATTATGGAGGTCCTGGAATTTTTGTATGTTCTGGTAATAACGAATGTCGGTTTGAGTATAATTTAACTTGGCCTACAAAATCACAGACAGGTATATGCTACCAATAAAAAACAGCAAAATTTTTACATTTGTTTTGGTCGTTTTACTATCGAGTTCTTGTCGGTCCGATAATATCTTTGATAGCAAATACATCCGAGTGGAGCGTCCCCGAAGTATAGCATTGCCTTGTGAAATAATACCTTGTGATGTGCCGGGGGCGGTGCATGGCTTTGTTGTAGATTCATTCTATGTTTTCTATACGATGTTGCATCCTGAACATCGTTTTGCTGTATATGATCGGCGTACGATGACTCCTCTTACTAACTTGGTTCGAGTAGGACGGGGACCGAATGAATATAACTATCTCACACCCGGACAAAGGACTTGTAATGATGAAGGGAGTGGATTTTGGTTCTATTCCGGCAGTAAACAGGAATCCGCAAGGCTTAATTTGACGAAAAGTATAACCGAGGATAAGGTTTGTATCGATAGTCGCCTTTCATTGACCGAGCTTGATATTCCAGGTAACGTTGGCTCTCCAGGACAACTATTTGCTTTTGATCGAATAAATGATACGCTTGCGTTGTACCAAATCATTCGGGGAACTTATGTTTCAGGAGGGATTTATGATTTTCAGAAACGAATAGAAATTCAGCGTTTTAAACTTAGTATTCAGTCTAATAAGGAACCCAATCTTACAGGTGGCCCGATTGCCATAAGTCCTGATCTCACTCGTATGGTTATGTTGCCGGTTTATTTCGATCAGATAAATATCTGTTATGTGGACGGGAGTGATCGTAAGAGCATTTCAACATGTTCGAAACCTCTCTCCCTTACGCAGATTGAATCTAAAGCTCCCGAGACGCGGCCAATGTACTATATTGATGTTGAAACGACCAATGAGCGAATAGTGGCTCTTTACCAAAATCATCAAACAGGTTTAACAGAAATACATCTTTTTGATTGGGCCGGTGATTTACAAACAATTCTTACGACTGCAAATTCTATACGGAGTATTTCGTTGGATACCCAAGCAGGTTTTTTATACGGGTTCATTTCGTCTGAAGAAATTTGCAAAATGGATATCAATACTTGGCTGCAATAGATCTCCTAAAAGAAGACCTATCTGTGTATTAAATGAACTTATATGAAGATATTTAAGCATAGTTGTATTTTATTATTTCAAATGGCAATAACATGAAAAATCCTTGCGTTGCTATTTTTGTTTGTTTTATTTTCTTGGGTGCATGCACCCAAGAAAATAAAAACATCTTTGAAGATATAAAAATCAAAAATGCATTATGTCAAAACATTACCCTGCAACAAATGGACATGCACTATCTGTTGGGGAATCCTTCTAAATTGTGTATTAAAGATAGTTTATTATTCATATCTGATTTTATTAAGGGTAAATTTATTACCGTCTATAATTTAGCAAATAAAGACTCATTATTCAGCACACTTCATGAAGGACGAGGTCCAAATGAAGTGATCGGTCCAATTGACGTGAGTTTTTCTGAAAATAATTTGGTTGTTTTAGATCGCCAAAAAGCAGTATTCAGACATTTTTCTTTGGACCTTTCTTCTGAAAATCCTTTACTTTGCACGGCACATATACAACTTCCTTTTGGAACAGATCGGGGTATATATCTATCGCGTGATTCTAGTTATTTCGTTGGCGGTTTTTTCCAAGATGGCCTTTTGAAACATTATAACAGTAAAGGAGATGAAATTGCGTCTTATAATCCTTGTGCAGATTTCATAAAGACAATTTCAGATCCTTCAATGCGTTATAGGTTGGGGCAAAGCCATATAGCTACAATCCAAGATAAATTAGTATTAGCCTCTTCCTTTACTGGCGAGATTCGATTCTTTGATATAAAAAGCGATAGTCTATATCAATACAAATACTATGCTATTAATAGAAAAGAGATTTTTGATAAAATACGTCAGCGGGTAAGTAAGAGTGATTTCCAGATTTACCAATCGGATATAGTGGGTATTAAAAGTATATATACTACGAATAATCATGTCTATATTGCTTTTAACAATAATACAATAGCCAATAGAGCGGCAGACGATAATAACTATTTGTTAAAATTCAATCGCAAGGGAGATTTAATTAAAATATACGAAACGGACCGGAGATTTTTATGTATGGCTATTACCCCTGATGACCATGATCTATATACCGTCATATTAAACGATAAACAAGAAGCAATAATAGCCCGCACTAATTTGGATTAATGTAATTGATATCTATAACTTCGGGCCAAAATTGACTGTCTTGAGCCCGTTCACGCAGGATTCGACCGGTTGCCGCGGCTGTGACTGCCTATATGGCAAACTACCGACCGGATCCTTTCGATCTGCTGAATGCCAATATCGAGGCTTTGGTGCAGGATGAAAATCCAAATTGTGAAAATGGATGTTTAGATAATGGAAATGGATGTTATTGTAATTTCTTTATCCGTATTATAAGGAAGCAATTTGGTAAATTAATAAACCTTGGTCAGATAGTTATGCCGACCAAGGTTGTAAAACTTGAAACAGTGAAGAAGCTATGGTTGCTGTTGTCGGTTTTGGTCCTCGCAGGATGCGAGAAGACTGACCGGACGGAAAAATATCAGAAGAAACGAGACCGAGTCGTGGATGTTCACTCTCGAATCCGGGAAATCGACCTCGGTAATGAATTGCTGGTCGGAGCAATGCCCCGATTGTTTCTAATGGGCGACTATCTACTGATTTTGGACGTGCGTTCCTACGACAATCTGTTGCATGTCATCGATAAAAATACGTTCGCACATCTCCGTAGTGGCATAAAAAGAGGTCGGGGTCCTGGAGAAATTGTCAGTCCGGGGAACCTCATCATAGACGAGTCCCGTTGCAAATTCCTCATTCCCGATTACGGAAAACAAGTTATCTATGGTTTTGGATTCCATGATTTCCTCAAACAGTCCGATTACAAACCGGAAGTCGAGATGCAAATGCAGGCGAAATCGTTTCCAGCGGACTCCTACCTTCTTGGGGACGATTTGCTGATGGGCATCATAATAGAACCTATCGGTACGAGTAACTTCAGGGAATCGCTGGCCAAATGGAGTCTGAAGAGCGGAGATATTTCACCAATGCCTTACGAACATCCGGATATCGAACGGCGGCGCATTGATTTTGCTGTATCCGTCGAAAAAGGGCTGTATGCGGAGGTTTATCATCATCACGATCTGATCACGATTGGTAATATGGATGGAACACTCCGGTACAACATCTACGGGCCCCGATGGGACGCGGCCACGTCAAATGCTTACTTGTATTATGGTAAACCGTTATTCTGTGGGGACCGAATCATCGTGGCATACAGTGGAAAAGCTAACGATTCCGAAGGGTGCGAACCCACGAATTTTGTGGTCTTCGATCTCGAAGGAAACTACTTGCAGACTTGGAAAACCGGATACAGATTGAGCGACTTTTGCTATGATGCGGAGAACAACCGGTTGATCTTAGCTCTCGATGAAGCCGTGCAATTCGCTTGTTTGGATTTAGATAATAATCTATAATTTTTTGATATGTATCGAAAAATTCTATTGCTGAATCTCTGTATATTTATTGTTGGTTGCTCCCGATGGCAGATGAAAGATGAGATAAAATCTTTTCTTGGAAAAACAGTTTGTTTTCCTAATAATTTGATTGCAGTGCAAATGGAATCGTAAATGGGGAATGTCCGATTAAATTCGCCGTGCAGGGAATCGTGACTGCTGACGAATAGGCGTCCTGCCCGCTCCCGCTTGCGAAAACGGCCGCCGATACTCCATCGACCGTTTTTATCAGACGATTCATACGGCCGGGGCAATCGGGCTGCGGCATGAGGCGGCGGAAACATCCGGTGTGCCGACGCCGTGTCCGAAGACGAAAAAGCCGCACCCCGAAAAGGTGCGGCCGTTCGCTTGCAAGGAGAGACTCCGAACGGAATCCGATCAATAGTTCTCCTTCTTGGGCTCGAAGTAGGCCTGGGGATGCTTGCAGGCGGGGCACATCTGCGGAGCCTCCGAAGCCTCGCACACGTAGCCGCAGTTGCGGCACTGCCACCAGATCTTGCCGTCGCGCTTGAAGAAGTTGCCGTCCGTGAGGCGGCTCAACAGCTTCAGGTAGCGGCGTTCGTGCTCGGCCTCCACCGTCGCGATCATCTTGAACGCCGTGGCGATCTCCGTGAATCCCTCCTCCTCGGCGACCTTGCCGAATTCGCGGTACAGCACGTCCCACTCCTCGTTCTCGCCCTTGGCGGCAGCCAGCAGGTTCTCGGCCGTCGTGCCGATGGGTCCGGTGGGGTAGCTGGCCGTGATCTCCACGTCGCCGCCCTCGAGGAACTTGAAGAAACGCTCGGCGTGCTCCTTCTCCTGCTCCGCGGTCTCGGCGAAAACGCCTGCGATCTGTTCGTAACCCTCCTTCTTGGCCTTGCTGGCGAAGAATACGTAGCGGCTGCGGGCCTGGCTCTCGCCGGCAAATGCCTTCAGCAGATTCTGTTCGGTACGCGTACCTTTGATGCTCTTTTCCATAATGTCGTATTGTTTAATGTGTGTGCATTCTTACTGTTACAAAGATAACGATTTCCGGAAACAATCTCCAAAAAAACGCCATCGTTTCTTCCTATGGAGCCATTCGGTTTACCTATAAGCCGTTTCCCGGCAGCGCGTCGAGGTCGGCGCGGAAAATCCCGTAGGCCGCGGGCAGCGTCATCGTGTCGGCGGCCTCGGGCGTCAGGATGCGGTAGCCCGGCACACTGACCCACACGGGCGTCGTTTCGAGCCGGTAGGTCATCCGCCCCTCGGGATGCCGGACGGCCTCCACCGTGGCCACCAGACCGCCGTCGGTGTAGCGGCGGCGCTGGCCCGAGACGAGGTTGCCCAGCGAGTAGAGCACCACGTGCGACGAATCGGCCACCCAGGGCTGAATCACGTGCGGATGACTCCCGACCACCACATCGGTTCCGTGACGGCGCAAAAACGCGGCCAAACTCCGCTGCGCGGCGTTCTCGCGCCGCTGGTATTCGTCGCCCCAATGGACGCACGCGACGATGAAATCGACCCCCGAGGCGCGTGCCGCCGCCAGGTCCGCGGCCATGCGCACCGTGTCGATCAGGTTCACCACCGTACCCTCGGGAACGGGCATGCCGTTGGTTCCGTAGGTGTAATTGACAATCGCCAGCCGTATGCCGCAATGCGTGAGGTAAAGCGGGTTATTTTTGTTGTAATCAGCGCTGTCCGCGAACGCGCCCGTGTGGCGTATTCCGCAGCGGTCCAGCTCCTCGACGCTCGTGCGGATGCCTTCGGCGCCGTTGTCGCAGCAGTGGTTGTTGGCCAGCACGGCGACATCCACGCCTGCGTCGCGCAGGGCGTCGGCCAGCGCCGCGGGCGACCGGAAAAGCGGATAGCCCGTATAGCGGCTGCGGCGCGTGAGGGTGGTTTCGAGGTTCACCACGGCCAGGTCGGCGGCCCTGATGCGGGGCGCGAGCGTCCGGAAAACGGGTTCGTAGTCGAAGCCGTCGCCGCGGCGCACGGCATCGACCTGCGGCATGTGCTGCATCAC
>OGPY01002196.1_pt1 | contig 12590 bp, 7 predicted proteins | sample 1553121 | NCBI WGS metagenome assembly OGPY01 (sample SAMEA2580004, study PRJEB22360) | human gut metagenome
TTGGCTGGTCCTTTTTTAGTACCCTTTCTTAGACACACTCAAAGAAACAGTATCGTATGGTCAAGACGTTCCCATTTATAAAGGCGATGCAGTAATTGATACCCCAATTCCTCAAACCGCCTTGGTTCGAGGTCTTCAAAATGGAGTCTATTAGTTGTAACGCTTGGATTAGGCATAGCTTTATATCTTCCCCGAGATTTCGAGTTCAGTGATAGAATGAGCTGTGATGTAAAGATAAAGTGTCGTGACGATACGTGACGACGCCATAATCTCTTCCTCGGAAGCATCCGGAGTGACATGGCTCTCGTCATTACGCAGATTGCGCATGGTGTCAAGGTATCCATACATTCGCTTGTATTTCTCACGCTGCTTGAATTTGAGGGATTTCAGTTCCTCAAATGCGAAGATACAATCTGCCAATGCAGGTGTTTTCTGCGGGTCGCGAGTGTTGCGCAGTTCTTCGCCATGAATCAGCCAATAGAGTTTCTTCAGATATGTCTCAAACTTGGTGAGAATGGTGTTGAAATGCCGGCGACGGTCAACCAGTGTCAACTTCTTATCGGCAAACAGGCGGTTGAACGAGTCTATTAGCAAGTCATTCGCTCCGTCAAGGCTGGGGAGAGAAGACGCCTGAAGAACTTTCACAAAGACATCTATGACTTCATTGAGAGGTCGAAGTCCGAGGAAATCGGCAAATTCATCGCTAAATGCCATATAGAGCGATTTGCGGAATGCCTCGGGGTCAAATACCAATGGAGCATCGCGGAAATGGTCGTAAAGAGCCGCTGCCATCTGCGACATTATCTGACGGTACTTCTCGCCGTTGTCAAAGAGCGACTTGAATGCCTCGGTCTGTTCTTCATAAAGCGTTGTCGCAATATCATCGAACACGTTGGGGAAGACCGCTTCCATAAACTGCTGCTTCCCGTTGTTGTTAGCTTTCTTTGAAAGTTTCTTTGCCTCTTTTGTCGTGGTAAGCCTGTTGACGATAGCCTCGACAATCACCCTGTCAGCTTCGGAGAAATCTCCTTTATACAAGATGTTTATCTTGTCTATGATATTGCCGAGTAGGTCACGTTTTGTTTCCGGTTTGGCTCCACCATTGCCGGATTCACCTTTGACAGACTGGTTACCTTCAAGAGTAATTGCTACGGTGTCGCCCTGCTTGAACTGAGAGTTGACCAGCATTATTTTCTTAGACAAGTCGGGCCTTTCATGCGGAGTCTTCGGTAGAAGTTTATAAAGGGTGTCTGCAAAGATATAAGCCTTGTAGAGTGACTTGTCGAAAGTGCGGGCAATCTGAGCCATATATGAATAAAAGCGGACGAAGTTCTTTACTTTTGACCTTAGTTCAAATCTCTTTTCTTCATCCAAGGCATCGAAACGGCTCATAATCGGTTTGAAAAATCCGGACAGAGCTGCCAAAGCATTCTTTTTGCCTCTATATTTCTTGTAAATTTCGTAGAAGGCTTCCTCCTCGTTCTCGCTCCAGATATGGTATTGCGCTATATCTTTTCTGAATCGGTAAACGTAATTGACATCTACCGGTTCCACAAGATCGGTAGCTGTATAAAACGGTTCAAATGCCTTTTTAATCTCATCGGCAGTATTTGAAAAATCAAATACAAACGTATCTTTCTTCAACTTCTGCCAGCGGTTGAGTCGTGACAATGTCTGCACGGCTTTTACATTCTTCAACCGCTTATCCACAAACATTGTATGTAGTTTCGGCTCATCAAAGCCTGTCTGATATTTATCGGCTACAATAAGGACATTATAAAGGTCACTTGCGAAATACAGTGGCAACCTTTCCTCGCTTATTCTACGCGCGGGTGTGGAATTGAGCTGTGACTCAGTGTAGGTCTCGCCTCCAAATTCCAACTTCCCTGAGAAAGCAACGAGTGGATTGACATCTGTATATCCTTTGCGATTGCAGTATTCCTTCATTGCCATATAATAGCGCAGAGCGTGGGCACGGCTGGCGCATACAATCATAGTCTTTGCCTGGCCCTCCATGCGCTGGAGTGTCACTTCGCGTATTTTCTCGACCATAATCTCAATCTTTTGGTCGATAACGTGCTGATGATTGTCGTGGAATGCCTTTATTGCCCTTGTTGCAGGTGTCTCTTCGTAATCCGGATTTTCTGCGATATTCTTTGCAATCTCGTAGGCTGTCGCTATCGGAGTGAAGTTCAACAATACATCTTTGATGAATCCCTCTTCAATTGCCTGTTGCATCGAATAGATATGATACGGCTTGTGTTTCTTCTGTCCGGGCTTTTCGGGGTCCGGATAGGCTATGCCGAATGTCTGCAATGTCTTGGGCTTGGGGGTAGCGGTAAATGCGTAGAACGAGAGGTTGCCATGCTGACCTTGGGTCAACAGGTCTTCCATCAGAGCATCTTTCTCCTTTTCAAGCTGCTCAACTTCTTTTTCCTCGATTTCGGCAAGTTCTTTAAGAGCTTCGTCGGTATCGGCGAGTGCGGCTTTAGTCTTTTCCGCGTTCTTACCGCTCTGGCTGCTGTGGGCTTCATCAACAACTATGGCATAACGTTTGCCGCTCTGGATGCCTACTTTGTCATAGATATAGGGGAAACGATGGAGTGTGCATATCACGATTCGTGCATTGCCGTCACGGATTATGTCGCCGAGTTTCGATGAAGGGTCGCCATCGCGGATTATCTCAACCTGACCGAGTTTGTGGTCGAATCCGAGCACGGTGTTCTGCAACTGTTGGTTGAGCACGCGACGGTCGGTTATAACAAACACTGTATCGAAAACGTCTTTCTGATTTGTATCGTGCAGCGAGGCAAGTCTGTATGTCAGCCATGCGATTGAATTACTTTTGCCGGAGCCTGCCGAATGTTGGATAAGGTAGTTCTTACCGGCACCGTTGGCTGCGGTGTCTGCTGTAAGCTTCTCAACCACGTCGAGCTGATGGAAACGGGGGAAGATTATCTTTGTCGTTTCCTCTTTAACCTCTTTCTCTTTGCCGGATTTGTTGACAACAATCTTTATCTTTTCCTCTTTCTGAACGGATATATAACGTTGGAGAATTGAAAGCAACGCATCACGTTGAAGCACCCGTTCCCAGAAATATCCGGTCACATATTCACCTTCGGGCACTGCCGGGTTGCCTGCTCCTCCTACATTTCCGGCTCCGTTGCTACCTTGATTGAACGGTATGAAAAAAGTCTTCTCCTTCTGAATCTGGGTGGTCATTGCCACTTCATAGAGATCAACGCCGAAATAAGCCAGTATTCGATTGTTGAAGTGGAAAAGGAATTCCGCCGGGTCGCGGTCTTCCATCCATTGCCGCTTGCTGTCCTCCACGCTTTGACCTGTCAACTGGTTCTTTAATTCCAAAGCGACAACCGGGATACCGTTAAGCATCAGCACCATGTCAATGGTGTTGCGGTTTTTGGATGAGTAGGCGAACTGACGTATAACATGAAGCCGATTAGCGCGATATTTGCGCATAAGTTCCTCGTTCAATTCCGAAGCCGGAGCGAAATATGCGATACGAATTTTTACACCGTGGTCATCAATACCGTTGCGAAGCACGTAGATCAAGCCATAACGCGATATGTCATCCTGAAGGACCTTATAGAACTGGCCCGAAGCATTCTCCACTCCATATATTTTCTGATAACGTGCCCATTCTTTCGGCTGGGTCTCGGTTATGAAATCTATGAGAGCGGTCAAATCAATTGCCTCGTCCTTATTGTATGTCATTTGGAAGCCACGTTCATAGCCGCCCTCATCAAGCAGCCATTGCTCAATGTCTTCCTCGAAGTTCTTCTCTTTCAGATTATTGTTGTCCATACGATTTTACTTTTTCAAGACTTTCCTTCAGAATCGCAAGCATTTCATCGGAATGTTCGTTTTTGGCTATTACTGTCCATTCTGCTTCACTTTTCTTTGCCTTCAGATACATGAAATAGAGTTTGATGCTTTGAAGATTTTTATTGCCAATCTGAACTTCAAGATTCGCAAACTTTACATGTACCGGAAGATTGCTCTGTTGAGAATTGAACCCACTTGAAATCATTGCGAGATTGCCAAATGAGTTTACATCCTCCCACGGCCATGTATCATTGTTATCCTCGTTTTGAGGATGTAAATGTTCTATAGACCGATTGTTTCTAAACTCATATTGACGAATTGCATCTGCCTCTAAATTCCCATAAGGAAAGGCGTTTTTGCCTTCCAAAATGTATTTTTCCCATAAAGCATAGTCAAGTCGCGCCAACCAGTATCTTGGTTTGGAGCCATAATCAAGGCTGCTGATTTGAGGACATTCGTTATGCCCGCTTCGTTGCATATCGTTAACCATAAGGAATTTCAAAAGTTCCATTTGAGTCGGCTCATGGTCAAGTGATTTCAGATATTTCAACAAAGGCAATACCCATATGTGTGGTTCTGTAGAAACATCAAGCATAGCCTGAAACTGTCTTAATCGAGCATGTTCATCTTTCTCACACTCATCCTGATGCTTAAAAATAAGAGTGTGAGAGCTTGAGGATGAACTATATTTTATACGGACTACGTACATATCCAGCATAAGCCTATACATGAATAATTCATAATAGAAATCAGTGATTTCTTCCTGCGGAATAGGATTGTTTTTGAATGTGTCATATAATTTTGTTGGATGTACCCTTGCTAATTCATCCTTCCCGGTATGCAACGCTAATACAAGTAACAAAAATTCCTGAAAAGATATGATTCCGTCTTCCTTGTCTCGGTATGTTTTATTGCTGAAATCATATTTCTTCACCTCAATTTCTGCAATCGATGTTCTGACATTCGCTTCACTTGTTTCTCCATAAAGACGTTGAGTCAAATTTATAGAGTCGCCTACCATAAACGAACGGATACTTTGCCGATAAGACTCGCATTGCTTTCGTCTGGCATCGTCTTCGTTTTCATTTAACGCAAACAAAGGTTTTTCAAAGTTCGAAACGGCGTTCCATAGGCGAGTTAGCATTAACTTGTCCTCTTTGTCATAATCTCTTAGCAACTCCACTTTTAGAATTTCATGCTGTTCAAGCGACCTCCCACTTGAGTTCATTGCTTCAAAGTATTCATTTAGCGAAGTGGGATTCTTAACATAGTCATCCGACAATTCAGTCACAAATAGTGTTAGTTTCGATAACACCATTTTCCCGAACTGCTTGATGTCGTTGACATCAATTATATTCCTCAAATAATCATTTATGCTGGCAAGTCCTATAGCCATATTCGGATTGGAATATCCCGTTGGAGTATCTTTCAACAATGCTTGGAGATATTCTCTGTCCTGTTTTCTGCCATTGAAAAATACACGCTCTGACTGCTTGAAGAATTCGCTCCATTGATATCTTTCTTCACATTCGGGCAGATTTCTTATCAGACCTATGGCAAGGAGCATCAACACAGTGGTGCGCTGCTGTCCGTCAATAAGGTCAAATCTTTCTCCCTGCTTTACCACGGTGATCATACCAAGATAATACGATTTATCCTGATGCTTCTTAAAGTGGTTGTACAGGTCATCCATAAGCTGTCTAACTTCACGCTCTCCCCAGGTAAACAGACGCTGGTATAATGGAATACGAAACAGCAGATTCTTTTCGACAATAACCTCAGGGTTAATCTTGTAAGATATATTATCGGCCATACTCTTCAATAATCAAATTGCGGATTGTATTTTCAGTTATTTCGGGAAGCAACTCTCGATTCATAGCTTGCAGAGCCTTGTACATACCCCATTTTATACCTTTAATCTCTGGCAAATCTACACCACTTACTATTGGCTCTTTGTCTTTCCATCTTTTAGGCGGCAGTTGTACATGCCGTGCCAATGCCTCAGCCAAAAAGAATGTGGGTGATGAGGCTTGATCTATCATCATAACAAACTCAGAATCATTGCCGATGAAAGAGCGTATCCCGCTACCATCACTTGCATCTCTCGGTTCATTATATCGGTAGATAGCTGCCAACTGAGATATGCAATATAGGGCTTCAGCTAAATACTGACGTCCGAACTTTAGATAGTATGCAAACAACACGGTCTCGATAGCATCGGAATATCGTTCATAACTCCCCCAAGCAAGATTACGCTTAAGGTTTTCTACTAATGGAGTTTGTATGAATTCCAGATAACGGTTGATTAAAGTCTCGGCATACACGAAGAAGTGCGTCCCACCTTGAATTTTTTCGTAGAAATCAAACTTTTCTCCGAATGGCGGTATCTCAGACATTGTGGCCGCTGATTGATATTCACGCTGAATGTAATGGCCATGACCTTCGTGAGACCGATTCTTTCTCATCCATCTACGCAACCGATAAATGTGCGTGCCCAGTGTCCGATATAGAGCGTTCTTCTCCTTATAGATTGGAGGAAGCATAGTGAGTTTGTTCCACTTTACCGCCATGTGTTCTGCCTGTTCGTCATTTGGGATAAAACGCAGATGGTGCGCCTTCAGCAGGTCAAAATCAGATAGAGGCACGCCTTTGGAGTTTTGATTAGAAAAGAATGTATAAGCTAAATCAAGATTAGCTTCATTTACTGTTAAGACTGCAAAGGATATATTTTCGGCTAATCGTTTTACCAAATCAGATATGTTCTTTTCTTTCGCCACGAGGGTCTGCACAAGATATTTACAGTTTGCCACGTGTTCTTGCGCATCGGTTGAGTCATACGATTCGTTAAGCAAAGGCAAATATCCATCATAACCCATTGCAAGTAACAAAATCGTAAGCGTAATCAATCGTTGCTGCCCGTCTATTATGCCATAACTGTTATTGTAATCGTGCAGAATGATTGTGCCCAAATGATAAGGACTGCCATCTTTAATCTTTTTAAGATTTTGCCATAGGTCGGCTATATTCTTATCTTCCCAGCAATATTCACGCTGATAATCCGGCAGAGTCATATTCAGTTCCATAATTTCAGATAATGACATTATCCTAACTGATACTTCCTCGCCATCCGCTTGCAGTGGTAGATATCCTATATCCCTCTTTTGATATTTGACTTGAAGAGGTAGTGCTCCTTTTTTTGTATTATATACTTTCAGTACAGAATCATAGGCACACTCGTAAAAAAATCTGAAAGTGCTTATAAATTCTTCAACATTATGAATACCGGATATACGGAAACAGCCTATTGGTAAGCGCCATCTTTCACTACATTCTATCCCATTTTCTGATAGTATGTGCATTAATTGTATGCCAATGCTGCGAAATACTTTCATCTCATCTGGATTATCCCGATTCGGTTCAAGATGCAAGTCGAGAAAACCTTGACTTCTATCAGCCCAGTATTCAAAATGAATTTGGGACGGGAATTCTTTGGGCTTTATTTGAATATAGTAATCCGTATAATATCGTAACTTTCCTCTGTCAGGGCGTACATCCCCAACTTGCACATCGCTGAATTCTTTCGCAATTCTTTCCCGAATTTGCTTTAATTCAGGATCGTGTTTATTATCAATCCATTTAAGGTGTAGTATGCCCATAATTATGCGATGGTTGCTTTACCGGTGACGGCTTCAAAAATGAGACTCTGGCGGTATTGTTTAAGGGTTTCTATTTTCTCTTGCTTGACCTTGATAAGTTCGTCGATCTCGTATTCTTTCTCTTTCAAGAAAGATACGATTGCATTTTGTTCCTCTATAGGAGGAACTGGAACTTTTATTTGACTAAATTCATAATAGTCAACCTTCAATCGGCAAGTATTTACTCGACCATCTCCTCGCTCTATGGCATAAATGCCCTGTCCAAGTTTGTGATATACATCACGAATAATTGGCGTATTAAGAAGATAACCATAAAAATCCATATTTACATTTGTGCCTTTTGAGTAAATAACATAGTAAACAGGACTAACACAGCCATAATAAGCGGATTTCCCAACAGCTCCTACAATCATATTCATACTGTTCAACACAATATCATTTGGATGAGCGAGTTGATATTGAGTAAAATCATCCTTAAACCTATCAAGATTCGTGGTTTTATCTGCATACAAGGTAATGCCTTTGTCAATGGACAATGAAAGGCGTTCCTTGGTTTTAATCGGACAATTTTTCTCGGTACGTTTGACAAATAAATTTCTGATTTTTTCCGTATGCCAATGCGACGGATGAGAAGCAAACCAGTCACAGTCAGATTCAACCATGCACGTATCAACGTTTAGACCGTGGGTGACGGCTTCTGTGATTACGGCTTGACGATAGGCTTCGAGGTCGAAGATCATTTGCTGCTCAACCTCAATCAACTCATCTATCTCCCCACATTTCTTGTCAAGAAATGCCGCTATCGCCTCCTGTTCTGAAAGAGGTGGAACAGGAATAAGTGCATTCTTGATTAACTCCTGATTTAATATAGGAGCTCCATAAATATTCTCATTCGCATTAAAAATTATAAATATAGGAGCTATATAATATAAATATTTAAGTTCTGACTCATTGCCAATAAATGTCGCAATAGCTTCATTGGTGTACATATCAACACCGCAGAACGCTACTTGTCCTACAGATAATTTGAATGAGTACAACAAACTTCCTTTGGGTGAAATGGACATAGAGCAAACACTGACTCCTTCATCGCTAAGATGTTTTGAAGTTTCAACCAAAGTTTTTCCATTCAAATCTCCAATATTAGCCCATAAGTGGTTCCCATCATAATAACTTTCGGTCTTAGATGGCGGTGTTGCTCCCGTTTGGAATAAGTATTTATCTTTAATTCTTGCAATACTCCAATGCTCCGGAATCTGTCCAATCCAAGGGATGCCGCTGTCTTTGAGTTTACGTTCCATCACTTGCCTAAGATTTTGGTCATCAACTGCTGTTCGCGTTCACCGAGGACGCGGAAATGCTCGAAGATTTCAGCAGCCGGACGCGGTGATGTGTAGCGATAGAACTCGCGGGTGAAGGGTATCTCGTAACCGATTTTGGTTTCGGAGGCATCGTACCAGAAGTCAGGGGCGTATGGGCGCACGTTAGCTTCGAGGAACTCGTCGGGGTCGGTCTTCCACGGAATAATCTCGCTGTCTTTAAGTTCGGAGTCGGGAGCAAATCCACTCGTCTTGTCGGTTGGCTTGACGTATGCCTCGGGCATTGCGGGATTACGCTTGCCGTAGAAATTGCGGATCATGGCAACCTTTCCCTGTGCAATCTTTACTTTCTCTTTTTTCAGGTGAGAGAAAAATTCAAAGTCGCTCATTGGCTCATTGCAGTCCGAGCAAGTTGCGGCAATCTCTTTGAGAAGAGCGATGTCGGGAGCCTTCATTCCGGCGGCACGTTGCTCATCAAACTGTATGTCTGCAAATTCGAGACGTAGAGGGCGATAGGTGAACACCTTGCGATACTTGAAGTCTTCAACATCTTTGATGCGGCTCTCTACACGGATTTCGCCATCTTCAATCTCCTGATTGGCAAAATCTTTGTAGGCTTTTACTATAAGTTCCCGGCAGCGGTCTGTTATCTCAACTCGCTTATTGCCTAAGCTCTTGCGCCGTTTCTCATAGCATTGGCTGGCGTCGATAAGCTGCACTTTGCCAATGCGTTCAGGTGCTTTATCTTTCGACACTATCCAGATATATGTAGCGATACCGGTGTTGTAGAACAGGTCGTTGGGCAACTGGATGATTGCGTCGAGCCAGTCGTGTTCCATCAGGAAGCCACGGATATTGCTTTCACCACCACCGGCATCACCCTTGAAGAGTGGCGAACCGTTCTGGATAATAGCCATTCGACCATTATCTTTCAGCTTGGCTATACCGTTTAGTGTGAAAAGCATCTGCCCGTCGCCAATGGCGGGGAGTCCTGCGGCGAATCGCTCGCCCTCACCGGTCTCTTTCTCCACCTGACTCTTGGAGGTTTTCCACTCGATGCCAAACGGAGGATTGGAGATTATGTAGTCAAACTCGTAGCCTCGGAACTGGTCATTGCCGAGAGTGTCGCCCTGACGCATATTGTCGGCGTTACCACCTTTGATCAGTGTGTCGGCTTTGGCAATGGCAAAGGTCTGGTTGTTGAGTTCCTGGCCGTATGACGTAACATCGGCTTCGGGGTCGAGTTTGGTAAGACGCTCTGTGAGGCAACCGAGCATCTGCGAGGTGCCCATTGCCATGTCGTATATAGCAACGCTCACGCCTTCTTCGCTGAGTCGTTCCTCATCGCCTGCTACAAGAATATCGGACATCACATATATTATGTCGCGGGCTGTGAAGTGTGCTCCAGCCTGTTCGTCATAACTCTCTGAGAATTTGCGTACCAGTTCCTCGAAAATATAACCCATATCCACCGACGATATTCTGTCGGCACCGAGATAAGCCTTGTCGCTGTTAAATTCCTTTATGATAAGATATAACAGCCCATTGTCTTCAAGTTTGCTAATTTCTTTGTCAAACTCAAAGCGGCGGATTATATCTATCACGTTGTCCGAGAAATGCTGAAGATAATCATCAAAATTGTCGGCGATGTTATCCGGATCAGCGAGAAGATTCTGGAATGTGAACTTACTCGTATTAAAAAATTGCTGACCGGCTTCCCTCCTTAAAAAACGTCCCTTCAGTACGTCATCCATTGAACCTAACTCTTCATTCTTCTTCCATACCGCTTCGCGTGTCGGAGCAAGTGTATCTTCAAAACGTTTGATAACACACATTGGTAGAATGACGTTGCCATACTCATGAGGTTTATAAACACCCACAAGTTTATCGGCAATCGCCCAAATCAGAGCTGCTTTCTCTTGACGGTTTATAGTAGTGAGCCTTTCGACTGATTGACTGGTCATGGTCTTATTTGGTATTAACGAGCAATTCTCGGATATTCACATTAAGTATTTCGGCTATTTCAGCAAGCGTTTTCAAATCAGGCTGTATGGTATTGGTACACCACTTTGAGACCGTTGTGGGGTCTTTGCCAAGTTGTTGAGCCAACCATTTTCCCTGCTTGTCTGTCTCGGCAAGCACAGCCTTGATTCTATTTAGTTTAACAACTTCCATTTTCAATAAATTGGTATATGGTGCAAATTTACTAATAATTTTTGAGGCATCCAAAATAACCGTCTTTTTATCGGTGCGAAAAATTTTTTGAAGATTTTTCTTGCTACGCAGATAGGCTGCATCAGGGCTATCTAACTTTGCAGTGTCAAACAAAAGGAAGTATGGGTGAGCGGTCGAAACCAGCCCTCTGCTAAGGGGCCGAGCCTCACAAAAGGCTCCGAAAGTCGAATTGCAAATCGACGAAGACCGCTGAAATAAACTCAATCTGAGCCAATCTTTCTGCTTCCGCGAATACTGGGGTGTCGCATAGCGGCTATTGCCGGAGACTGGAGCTCCTTGAGCCGGATGGCGAAAAAATCTCCCGTCTTCGGACATCGTAGGTTCGAGTCCTACCGCCCCAACAAATATATGCTTCCGTAGCTCAGTGGATTAGAGCGTCACGCTACGAACGTGAGGGTCGCAGGTTCGACTCCTGCCGGAAATACCAGTGAATGCTTCCGTAGCTCAGCGGAATAGAGCATCCCACTTCTAATGGGACGGTCGCAGGTTCGATTCCTGCCGGAAGTACCGAAATGAATAACGGCTTTGACAATATGCCGAATGTCGGTTATGTCAAAGCCTTCTTTTTATGCGTCTTCAAGCAGAAGTTCAAGCTTATGTTTTACCTTTGATAAGACTTCGCCGAGTTCATGGACGGGCATGACTGTCTCAAAATGTCTCAACTTGTCGATTGCGTCGGAAATGAGGTCACACATATTTGAGTCCAACGGCGAATTTGATATAGAGTAGTCCTCATCGGAGTATCTGTAGAACTTGCCTTCGTAAACCTCAATCGGTGCTTCGTAGCCGAGTTTATCAGACCTCATCACTTGTATGTCGGCCTGAACGGTTCTTACTGAAACGCCCCTGGTTATTCCCTCCATTTCGTACAAGGCGTCGGAACAAGCCTCGACGAGATCATCCAGAGTCCACCGCCTGTACTTGTTCCTCAAGCACCGGTCTATGGTTTTGTATCTTATTAGTGCATTTTTGTTTACTGGCATGGCTGCGATAATAATCTTCTTTGTTCATAATTGAATTGTTTTTGGGTGCCATGCCGTGACAATAGGATAAGCCATAACAGGGCACAAAAAAGTCGGAAAGTGTTGTGGACCTTCCGACTGTTTTATCCTGATTGTCTGTGGTTACATTATTTCAACATATACAGACCGCATTGGTATATCGTCGGAGCAATCCACCGGGCACACTTCGGTAGCCTCTATAGTTGATGCGATAGAGACTGCTGTCGAAGTTGCGATAGCTACGGCGAAGCATTGTGGACGATATGTTGAGTTGCGTTGTCTGCATTGTTTTCTTTTTAGTATGCGCTCGAAAGCGAGTGCAATTATTTAATCGCGAGTGGAAACTTAGCGCATGTCGGCTTTAGCCGGTGCGCGATGCCTAAGGCAAAGTTATCCACTGCAAAGTTAGCTGATTTTCAGCAAATAGCCAAATGGCTTCTGAAATCCGGGCGCAAAATTACAACATTGCTACGCAGTCTGTCCGTTCCTGAAAATGGTTGACTCGGTTTGGTATGTTTACTGATATTGGTTTA
>OGPY01002197.1_pt1 | contig 12585 bp, 10 predicted proteins | sample 1553121 | NCBI WGS metagenome assembly OGPY01 (sample SAMEA2580004, study PRJEB22360) | human gut metagenome
ACTCCTCCGAAAGCAGCTACCCATATTCCCGGATCAGCTGGATCTTGCCAGCCTCCTGATAGGAAAAAATTTTTTCCACATAAATCTGCTCTTCAGAAAGGATTTTCCCCAGAAGCTGCTTTAAATCCTCCAGACCTTCCCCTGTTTTGGCCGAAACCTTAAGAGTATGGTCTGCCATACTGTCGCGCATGCGGATTGCTGCACCCACATCGACCTTGTTAAATAAAGTAATCGTCTTTTTGCCCTGGACACCAAGCTCCTGCAGGGTATCATAAACAACCTCCATCTGCTGTACCGCCTGAGGATTCGAACAGTCTACCACATGAATAATATAATCTGCATATTTCGCTTCCTCCAGGGTACTCTTAAAAGCTTCAACCAGATTATGCGGCAGTTTACGGATAAATCCAACAGTATCTGTAAGCAGGATCTGCTGTCCGTCATCTAATGTCAATGCTCTGGTTGTAGGATCCAATGTGGCAAACAGCTTATCCTCTGAAAGCACTCCGGCTCCAGTGAGGGTATTTAACAATGTAGATTTACCTGCATTGGTATAACCTACAATAGCAACAGTCTTCATCTTTCCCCGGGTACGTCCGGTACGGAGCAGTTCTCTGTGCTTCTCTACCTGGGAAAGCTCTTCCTTCAGCGCTGTGATTCTCTTTCGGATCAGACGTCGGTCACTCTCCAGCTTCTTCTCTCCAGGACCTCTGGTTCCGATTCCTCCTCCAAGTCTGGACAAAGACGCACCTAGTCCTACCAGTCTGGATGCTCTGTAACGGAGCTGTGCAAGCTCAACCTGTATCTTTCCCTCGCTGGTAGTGGCATGTTTTGCGAAAATGTCAAGGATCAGAAGAGTTCTGTCCATTACCTTACATTCCAGCTCATGCTCCAGATTGTTCATCTGTGCCGGGGAAAGTTCATCGTCACAGATAATTCCTGTAGCATCCGTGGCCAACATAAGAGCACGTACCTCCTCGATCTTTCCTTTTCCAATATAAGTTCCAGGATGTACAGTCTCACGGTTCTGGATAATTTTTCCCACTGCCTGGGCTCCGGCAGTATCTGCAAGCTCCTCCAGTTCATCCAGAGATTCTTTCACATTGTCGTTCTCGTCCAGCTGAACGCCAACCAGAATCACCTGCTCCTGTATTTCTTCAATATATTCCATAAATCCTCCTTCCGGATCATCCATAAACTAACTTTCAGTTACTTTTCTATCTGAAAATCATCTGTTAGAGTATAACACAAACCCATCCCTTTTGGGAGAGGTATATTTCAGATCTGAAAACAACAACTACAGTTCAGATCTCATATAGTATATAATAATAGTAAAAGACCAAAAAAGGAGGAACCTATGAAAAAGAAAAATCTCAAAACTCTTGCAGCATGCCTTTGCCTGTCCTGTACGCTCCTGGCAGGTACTCTTCCCACCCAGGCAGCCGCCCGGACATCTGTTTCCCAAACTGCGAAATCTTCTTCCACTGTCACCAATAAGAAGACCCATTCCGGTAAGGGACAAGCTTCCAGTTCCTCTTCTGGTACCTGGAAGACCATCAAGGGCCGCCACTACTATTACAATGCCCGCGGCAAGAAAGTCAAAGGCAAAGTCAAAATCGGATCCCGCTATTACTTTTTTGACAAAAATGGAATTCAGCGTTACGGCTGGAAAAAAATCAAAAATAATTACTACTTTTTCCGTATCAGCACAGGAACCACCGGCGCATACATGCTGACCTCCACCACTATAAATGGTATCGCCCTTGATGCTTCCGGACGTGCCAGCAAATCCGGTTCTAACCTGCGCAAGCTGAAGCTAATGACAGAAGCGAACAAGATTGTAGAAAAGATCAGCAGACCAGGAATGAACAAAATGCAGCGTCTCCGTGCCAGCTTTGATTACGTCAAGAAGCAGTACACCTACTATTGCTGGCGTGAATTCAGAAATACACAGGACTGGGAAAAGGATTTCGCTGAAGATATGTTTTTCCGCGGCGGACGAGGTGACTGTGTTTCCTATGCAGCAGCTTTCGCCTACCTTGCAAACGCTGTAGGAATGAAAAAAGTTTATGTAATCTGCTCCGGCGGTCACGGCTGGGCTGAAATTGGTGGAAAAGTCTATGATCCTGACTGGGCGCTTGTAAGCAGCGTGGATTCCTACTTTGCAATGTCCTACGATCTCAGTGGCGTGAACGGCCGCCCCATGTATCGTGGCAACCGCCTTTATGTAAAAAAGATCTGAGTATATTACCAAAAAAGGATTTGAAATCCGGCATTCAATATTGCCTCAGATTTCAAATCCTTTTTTGATTATAAAAATAGCTTCAAGAACCTTCTCTGTTTCCTATTCATTACTTCCAGTCCTGGATTTCAGGAAATCAAGCTCTTTCGCAGCTTCTTCATCCTCCGGATACATTCCGACATAAGACACAGCTTTCTCCTGCGCTGTGGAAAAATCCAGTTTCTTCTCATAAGCTACAATTTCATTAAATAACAAGCTCTGCATTTCATCATCGGAAGCAATGGTAATTCCGCTGCTGATATTTTCCAGGGCAGAATCATAGTTTCCTTCTGCCATATCGCACATTGCCAGTCCATTGTATCCCTGTGCGGCAGTCTGTGTCTGATTCCCGGACGTATCATCCAGCTTCTGATTGATATACTGCTGGTACATTGCCCGGGCATTTGCGTAATCTGACTGGGCGCCATAGACCATTCCAAGGACCAGAAGTGCCTCTGTACTTCCCTGATTGGAAGCATCTGTCAGCTCTTTCTGGGCATTGGTATAATCTCCCATATAGTAATAGATTCTTCCCCGGCTGCAAAGATCCTCTGCTCCCTTTGCCTCTGTAGACAAGACAGCCTCCAGATATCTGGTTCCATCCGCTTCCATGTCCTTATTCAGGTACGTCTCGTAAATCTGGATGGCCCGGTCATAGCTGGAATCTTCCCCATATGCCTGCTCAAAATCAGAGGCAGCTTCATCATAGCCATCCATTTCCAGGGCAACCTTTCCAGTAAGAAACCAGGCATCTGCATCCATCTCATAATTCTGGGCAAGCACCTGACAGTCTGCCATGGCATCATCCAGATACCCAGCCTGCAAACGTGCTGTAGCGCGATACAGATACAGGTCCCGGGCCATACTTTTACTTACTTTCTCCTCGCCAAGAGCACTGGTAAAAGCAGTAATGGCATCATCATAATTTCCCAGACGCAGCTGACAGATTCCAATCCCGCGGTAAGACACTGCAGGCTTCACACCATTATTCACAGAAGTAGTAAATTCATCCAGCGCATACTCATAGCTGCCCTGCTCCAGATCTTTCTCTGCTTCCGTAAAAATCTGCTGTTTTTCATTATCACAGCCAGCCAGAAGGGAAAGCCCCATGACCGCTGTCAATATTAATGCTGTTTTTCTGATTTTCATTCTCAACCAACGATCAGTCCTTCGGCTTCCATTACTTCCACAACACTGTCTACATACTGATGGCAAAGCTCATCTGTCTCGGCCTCCACCATAACACGGATCAACGGCTCTGTACCGCTCTCACGGACCAGAATACGTCCGGAATCGCCAAGTGCCTTTCCTGCTGCTTCGACTGCTTCAACCACCTTCGGGTTCTCACGCGCAGTCTTCTTATCTGCTACACGTACATTTCGAAGAACCTGCGGATAAACCTTCATCTCTTTGGCAAGATCACATAAAGTAGACTTCTTATCTACACATGCTTCCATGACCATAAGAGAAGTAAGGATACCATCACCTGTAGCTGCATAACGGCTGAAAATAATATGTCCGGACTGTTCTCCACCAATGCTGTAGTTATTTGCCATCATATTCTCGGCAACGTATTTGTCACCAACGGCAGTCTGCTCATAACGCATTCCTTCACGCTCCAGAGCTTTGTAAAGTCCCATATTGGACATCACTGTGGTAACAACAGTATTTCCATTCAGTTTCCCCTGCTCTTTCAGATACTTACCGCAGACATACATAATCTTGTCACCATCGATGATATTTCCACGATGATCAACTGCGATACAACGGTCAGCATCTCCATCATAGGCAAATCCAATGTCCAGGCCATTGTCTACCACATATTTCTGAAGGACTTCAATATGGGTGGAACCGCAGTTTGTATTGATGTTAGTTCCATCCGGCTGATTGTTGATCACATAAGTTTTCGCCTGAAGTGCCTCGAAAACACTTTTTGCAATTGCGGATGAGCTTCCGTTGGCACAGTCAAGTCCGACTTTTACATTTTTGAAATCACGGCTTGGAATGGAGATCAGATATCCGATATAGCGGTTTCGTCCGGAAGCAAAATCAACAGTACGTCCAATGTCTTCTTTGCGTGCAAGAGGAAGCTCCTCGATCTCGCCATCGATGTAGGCCTCAATACGCTCCTCGATCTCAGCCTCAATCTTCTGTCCGTTTCCATTCAGAAGCTTGATTCCATTATCATAGAATGGATTATGGCTTGCGGAAATCATAATACCGCAGTCAAAATCCTCTGTACGAACCGCAAAGGATACACTTGGAGTAGTGGTTACATGCAGAAGATAAGCATCTGCTCCGGAAGCGGTAAGTCCTGCAACAAGGGCATACTCAAACATATAGCTGCTTCGTCTGGTATCTTTTCCGATTACGATCTTCGCCTTATGGTCACGTCCATAATACCAGCCTACATAACGTCCTACTTTAAACGCATTATCAACTGTCAGCTGAACATTCGCCTCTCCACGAAATCCGTCTGTTCCAAAATATTTTCCCATATCTAATTATCCTCCTTGTTTATTACACCTGAAAGAATATATGAATCATACATTCTTTTCCATATTTTCAGACAAAACTGCAAACAATTACAATATACAGTATCTGATAATCTTATTTGTAAAGTCCGTTTGGATATACGCCAGCCTCGGTAAGCTCTTTAAAGGCTTTGATCACAACCTCTTTATCTTCTTGATAAGTTACACCAAACCAGGTATCCTTTGTCTCAAGCACATCTACCTGGGCAGTTCCCTTCTGGATCAATGCATCAATCATAACCGGAAGAAGATACTCTGCCTTGATATCACCAGCTTTTACATTCTGAAGAAACTCTACAAATCCATCGTATAAAGTATCCATAAACGCAGGAGTCAGTCCCCACATGTTCATGGAAACAAGCTCGTTTAAGTCAAGTTTCTCTGCCGGCTGGCCATCTTCGCGGCTCTCAGCGCCATCTGCTGTTTTAAAAATATTGTGTGTCTCGGTAACACCTGTAAGCTTGCCGTCTGTAATGTGGCAAAGTCCTCTTGTAACACTTCCATTATCACTTAAGGTGTTTCCAAGACGGAAGCCTGCCATGCAAATATGCAGGACATCATCTGCCGGCTGCTCATGAACCAGATAATCATGTACTTTTACGTATGCTTCCTTTCCATAATAGTCATCTGCATTGATAACTGCAAACGGCTCTGTAAGGAACTCTCTTGCACAGATAACAGCATGACCGGTTCCCCATGGTTTGGTTCTGTCTGCCGGTTTCACAAAGCCTTCCGGAAGCTTCTCCATTTCCTGATATGCATACGCAACTTCTGCGATCTTCTCTACTCTTGCACCGATGGTGCTTTTAAATTCTTCTTCCAGATCCTTACGGATAATGAATACAATTTTATTGAAGCCAGCCTCCAGTGCGTCTCTAATGGAATAATCCATAATGATCTCACCGTTTGGTCCAACTGGTGCAAGCTGCTTGATTCCATTTCCAAATCTGCTTCCAACTCCGGCTGCCATAATTACAAGAGCTGTTTTTTTCATAGGTATATCCTCCCAATTTTCACATGATTGTTATTTTGCTACTGCCCATAGCCTGGTCAGCAACTTTTACACAAAAGCAGTAACTTTAAGCTTACTGCTCCTGCAGATTGCTCAATTTCGCCGCCTGGTCTGCTGCGATCAGACTGTCGATGATTTCATCCAGATCTCCATTCAGAATGTTATCCAGTCTGTGAAGTGTAAGCTTGATACGATGATCTGTCACACGTCCCTGTGGGAAATTATAGGTTCTGATTTTCTCAGAACGGTCGCCTGTACCAATCTGGCTTCTTCTTGCTTCTGCTTCTGCATCATGCTGCTTGGCCAGCTCCATCTCATACAGACGGGAACGAAGAACCTTCAATGCCTTATCCTTATTCTTCAGCTGGGACTTCTCATCCTGACAGGAAATTACGATTCCTGTAGGAATATGGGTCAGTCGTACTGCGGAGTCTGTAGTATTGACGCACTGTCCGCCATTTCCGGAAGCACGGAATACGTCGAATTTACAGTCGTTCATATCCAGATGGAAATCAATCTCCTCAGCTTCCGGCATAATTGCAACCGTACAGGTGGAAGTATGGATTCTTCCGCCGGATTCCGTCTCCGGAACCCTCTGTACCCGGTGTACGCCACTCTCATACTTCAGTCTGGAATAAGCTCCGGCACCGTTTATCATAAAGGTAACCTCTTTGAATCCGCCGATTCCATTCTCGTTTAAGCTCATCATCTCTGTTTTCCAGCGCCTGGATTCTGCATATTTTACATACATTCTGTAAATCTCAGCTGCAAAAAGAGCAGCCTCATCTCCACCGGCACCGGCACGGATTTCCACGATAACATTCTTATTATCGTTAGGATCCTTAGGCAGAAGAAGAATTTTCAGTTCATGCTCCAGCTCTTCCACGCGCTTCTTGGCATCGGAAAGCTCTTCCTTGAGCATTTCTCTCATATCCTCATCTTTCTCCTCTTCCAGCATGGAAAGGCTGTCCTGAATTGTTTCTTTATTTTTCTTATATTCCTTATAAGTATCCACAATTGGCTGCAGGTCGCTCTGTTCCTTCATAAGCTTCTGGAAACGATCTGGATTAGATGTTACATCTGGCTCCCCCAGCTCATTCAGAACTTCCTCGAAACGTATGAGCAAATCGTCCAACTTGTCAAACATGGTTTTCCTCCTGTTATGTTCTTCTCTTTACTTATATAAAACTATCGTCTGCCCAACACAACTCTGTCAAGTCCCGTCAGGTCTTTAACAATCTGTACATCAAAAAAGCCATTTTCCCGCATCAGACTCTTCACAGCTTCGCCCTGATCATATCCGATTTCAAACAGCATCCAGCCATTTTCCTTCAGGAAAGCCCTTCCCTCCGATACGATTTTTCTGTAAAAATACAGACCATCTTCATGGCCATCCAGTGCAAGTCTTGGATCGTGATCCCGCACTTCTTCCATAAGTGCTTCAATCTCTGCACTTCTGATATAGGGGGGATTCGAAATAAGGATATCATACTGAGGCATATCTTTGCCAGTGTTTTGTTGAAAAAAAGCTGACGAAAACAAGTTGCTTTCCACGAAAACAGCTCTGTCTGACACTTCCAGGCTTACCGCATTCTTATCTGCCACCTGAAGAGCAAGTGGGGAAACATCAGCACCCACACCATATGCATCCCCGGTAAGTGCCAGAAGACTTAAAAGAATACACCCCGATCCGGTGCACATATCCAGAATCCTTGGCGTCTTTTTCCCTTTCATGACTTCCAGAGCCTTCTCCACCAATGTCTCCGTATCCTGCCTCGGAACCAGTACGTTTTGATTTACATAAAATTCAAATCCCATAAAATATGCCTGGTGGGTAATATGCTGCAATGGAACATGAGCTGCTCTTTTCCGGATCAGTTCCCGGTATCTGTCTGCTTTTTCCTCATCCATCCCGTCAGCTGAATGAGCGAAATAAAAGGCTCTGTTCATCCCGGTCACATACTCCAGAAGAAGCCAGGCATCCAGCCTGGCTTCCTGGATCTTATGCTGCTCCAGAACCTTGGTTCCTTCTTTTAATAATGTTTCCAGAGAAGTCATTGTGCATCTCCTGTTTCCGGCACATTCCCGGTGCATGCTTCCCTGTCCCCGTTTTCAATTTGCGCGGAAGCAGAGGAAGGATCACCGTTTTCTTTGTTCTCATATGGAATATCCAGATTGAATTCTGTCTTTAAATATGCTCTCCAGTCAAACACAGCCTCCACAGCCTTGATGGCAACCTCTGCCATATCAGCTGTAGGTTCTTTTGTGGTAAATTTCTGCATTGCCATACCAGGTTTGCTCATCATCAAGGCAAATTTACTGTCTGTCCTGCCTGCCCACTGGATAATTTCAAACGAAATTCCAGATACTACAGGTACCATGAGCAGACGTCCGAAAAGACGAAGCCAGTAAAACGGTACCAGTACAAAAATAAAATGCAGGAAAATACTTACTATCATAACCAGGAACAGAAAGCTTGTTCCGCAGCGTCTGTGGAATCTGGAGCTCTCAAGCACGTTCTCTACAGTAAGCGGCTTACCATTTTCCACACAGTTGATACATTTGTGCTCAGCACCATGATACATAAAGGTTCTCTGAATATCCTTCATTCTGGAGATCAGGATCATGTATCCCATAAACAGTCCCAGCTTCACAAACGCTTCCACAATGGTAACCACCACTTCCGAAGCGCCTACCTTACGGCAAAGACTGGCCAGTGCATAAGGAAGCAGCATAAAGGCTGCAACGGAAATTACAATAGAAACGGCCACAGTTACATAGAGCAAGGCTTTAAATGCCTTGTCCTCTTTTTTCTTCTTGGCTTCCAGTTCTTCCGGAGAAAGAGAAGCATTCTTTCTGGTCTCTTCCTCGTCCTCCTCGTCACCTGCAATTTCAGCTGAATACATAAGGCATTTCGTTCCGGTTACCAGAGAATCGATAAAGCTTACCATTCCGCGGATGATCGGTTTCCGCCAGATCCTGGCTTTCCCGAAAATGCATTTATAGTCTTCCACTTTTACTTCAATTTCTTTATCAGGACGTCTTACTGCAATGGAGTATTTATCCTTGTGGCGCATCATAATGCCTTCCATTACAGCTTGTCCACCGATATTGGATGGTTTCATTTTATCCTCCAGTTACAAAGAAAGGTTGAGATTTCCCAACCTCAACCTTCTCATTCAGTAATATTCAAATTATTTATTCAGGCCATATCTCATTGAACTTATTGATACGTCCACGAGCCTGAGTAGCTTTCTGCTGTCCTGTATAGAACGGATGACATTTGGAGCAGATTTCTACGTGGATGTCCTGCTTGGTAGATCCTGTTACAAAAGTATTACCGCAGTTGCAGGTTACAGTTGCCTGATAGTAATTCGGATGGATTCCTTCTCTCATGATTTTCACCTCTCTATATTTATTCTATTTTATTTGCGTTGAATCTGACGAATTCACACTTTACACAGCCTATTGATTATAGCATGGGGTTCTGAGAAATGCAAGTTATTTATAAAAATTTCTAAAACTAATCCCAGATAATATTCTGCACGGTGTTTTTTGTGAACATTACAATTTCTGTTTTTTTACCATTTGCACAAATTCAGCATTATTTGCAGTACGTGCAAACATGTTCAGGATCTGTTCCACTGCCTCATCGGACTTCATTCCGTTAAGAGCCTTTCGCATAATATATACAGCTTCCTGCTCGTCTTTGCTCAGAAGCAGATCTTCTCGTCTGGTACCGGATTTCTGAATGTCGATAGCCGGGAAAACCCGCTTCTCCTGAAGCTTGCGGTCAAGAACAAGCTCCATATTGCCGGTTCCCTTGAATTCTTCGTAAATAACGTCATCCATTTTACTTCCGGTGTCAACCAGTGCAGTGGCCAGAATGGTAAGGCTTCCTCCCTCACGCATATTACGTGCTGCACCAAAGAAGCGCTTCGGCATATGAAGTGCTCCCGGATCAAGACCTCCTGACAGCGTTCTTCCGCTTGGGGGAACAACCAGGTTATAGGCCCTTGCCAGTCTGGTAATGGAATCCAGAAGGATCACAACATCCTGCTTATGTTCTACAAGGCGGCGTGCACGCTCTACGACCATCTCGGATACACGCTTATGATGCTCCGGAAGCTCATCAAATGTGGAGTAAATAACTTCCACGTTCGGTCCCTGTATTGCTTCCCTGATATCGGTAACTTCCTCAGGACGTTCATCAATAAGAAGAATGATAAGATGCATATCCTTGTTATTCTTAAGAATAGATTTCGCAACATCCTTGAGCAAAGTAGTCTTACCTGCCTTAGGAGGGGAAACGATCATACCACGCTGTCCCTTTCCGATAGGGCTGATCAGATCTACGATACGCATGGCAGTAGTTCCGCCAGGCCGCTCCATGATCAGACGCTCGTCCGGGAAGATCGGGGTCATATTTTCAAAATTGTATCTCTTCTGTCCCTCACTTGGATGGAAGCCATTGATAGATGTCACATACAAAAGGGCACTGAATTTCTCCCCCTGTGTTTTAATACGAATATTTCCCTGAATAATATCCCCTGTCTTCAGATTAAATCTGCGGATCTGTGACGGAGAAACATAGATATCATTCTCTCCCGGAAGATAATTCTCACTTCGGATAAATCCAAACCCATCCGGCATAACCTCCAGGATTCCATTGGCCTTTTCGCCACTGTCAAGCTGGACAGTTTCAGCCGGAACATTGTAAGCGTTGCTTACATCATCTGTACGGTTCTCACTGACTGCGCCTGTACGGGGCTGTTCCGTTTCCTCATCTCTTAATTCGGCTGGCGGAACCACTTCTACAGGTTTCGCTACAGGAGTGCGCTTCACGAAGTTCTCCGGTCTGTTTTCCCCATTATAACTGTTCTGACGTCCCGTATTTTCACTTCTGCTATAATTATTGCTGCGGTACTCAGGATTGCGCCGTATAATGGTACGGGATCTGGTTGGTGCTTCTCTTCTCTCCGTTGAAGAAACACTTCCCGTATTTTCTGTTTTTTCTGCTGCCACAGGCTCTGGTCTTGCAGGTATGGTATTCTCTTCTGCTGTTTCGGAAATAGTCTGCTCATTTTCTGCAGTCTGTTCTTTTCTGTCCTCTTCCAGCATACGTTCAATTAATTCAGGCTTTCTCATAGTAGAAATGCCCTTCAGTCCTCTGGCTTTTGCCAAATCTTTCAGCGTAGCCAGAGATAATGATTCATACTTTTCTTTCATCAATCATCTACCTCTTCGACTAATACAATTCTAAAACACATTTCAATTTTGATTTAACGGGATACAAATGTCTGATTAGACAGAAGCTATATACTGAATTATAAAAACATCCTTCAAAAAATTTATTAAAGTTTATTTTAACACATTTCAGGCGCCGTGTCTACATCCATTCCAAATATAGATTACGGTTCACTTCGTGACCAGTAACACGCTTTCACGACCTGACCAGTAACCTCAATATGTCTATCCCTGCCTGCAAGAAAGTGATAACCTTTGTTTTGTATTATACACACCTAAGGTTTTTCATTGCAAGAATTTTCTGTCGACACATATCCGGACTCTTCGACATATATAAGATCGCTGTTCTCCCAGTGACCAAAAGCTATATAAGTACCGGCTGGCACTTACCTTTTTGTAAAGTACTGATTTCCCGCGCCTGTGGTATTCACAGTAAAATACCCGGAGACATTTCTCCGGGTGCCGGTCATCTTTAAAATCATTAGTTCCAGAACGCTCCATAAATCTTCTGGATCTTAGCGATCTGTGCATCTGTAATCTGATTCAGTGCATTCTGAACAGCTGCATAAGTCTGTGGTCTGGTGCTCTTCAGGGAAGCATTGTTCAGGATGTAATCCTTAACAGATTCTGCAAAATATTCGGAAGCATTCTGTGTTACATAGGCTTTATTGAAGGCTGTAACATTTGCCTTCTCAGCTGCAAAAATGCTCTGGAAGCTTGCTGTCTTATCTGCATTTCCTGCGATGAATGCAAGGAAATGACCCAGCTCATGATAAACAGAATCATCAATCTGCTTCATTGTAATAGATCTTGATCTTGCATCAAAATATCCGGAATAGTTGACGGATGGATCAACAACAATCTTAAATCCCAACTGCTGATATGCTGCAATTACACGATTGTCCATCTTGCCTGCAACACTTGCTACATTTGCCTCGTATTTGCTCTTGTTCTGTGAAGAGCTTGCTGCTGCAGTTGTCTGGGCAGCGGAAGTACCAGAAGAAGTAGTGCTTACAGCGGTCTCATTGTCAATTGATACCTGCTGTGTAGTTGTTGTCTGGACAGTTGTTATGATCTTGGATGTAACAACTTTCTTTTTGGATTTCTTGGTGTATTTCGCTGTTGCATTGGTAACAACGGTTGTCTTGGTATCTACTGTTGTGTTGCCGGATTTATTCGTTTTATTGGTTACTTTTGTTTTGGTTTTCAGTTTCTTGGTGTAGCTCTTCTTGGAAGCCTTTTTTAATTTAATGGTCTTCCTGGTTGTCTTGGTACTGGAAGTAGTCTTCACAGTAGTCTTCGGCTGGGAAGCCAGTGGAGTTTCATCCTCCATGATGGAAGTCTCCATGATCGGATCTGTGTAACTGGGGAATTCAGGTGTTTCTCCTGCTCCTGAGAATAATGAAACGCCGCCGATCACTGCTGCTAATGCTATGGCAGCGCAACTGGAAACAACTTTTTTATTTGCGAGCCACTCTGTTAATTTCTTTCCTTTCATAAATAACACACCT
>OGPY01002206.1_pt1 | contig 12522 bp, 10 predicted proteins | sample 1553121 | NCBI WGS metagenome assembly OGPY01 (sample SAMEA2580004, study PRJEB22360) | human gut metagenome
CCGTGGCGTTTGTCGATAGGAAGAAGGTGCGGCCGTAACCGCCGGTTGCCAGAACAACGGCGTGGGCGGCGTAACGCTCAAGCTCGCCGGTGATGAGGTTGCGCACGATGATACCGCGGGCGCGGCCGTCGATGATGACGAGGTCGAGCATCTCGCGGCGGTTGAACGAGCGCACGGTGCCCTTCTTGATCTGGCGGTTCAGCGAGCCGTAAGCGCCGAGAAGGAGCTGCTGGCCGGTCTGACCTTTGGCATAGAAGGTGCGGCTTACCTGAGCGCCGCCGAACGAACGGTTGGCGAGAAGGCCGCCGTATTCGCGGGCGAAGGGAACACCCTGGGCGACACACTGGTCGATGATGTTGTTCGACACCTCGGCCAGACGGTAGACATTGGCCTCGCGTGAGCGGAAGTCACCGCCCTTGACCGTGTCGTAGAACAGACGGTAAACCGAGTCGCCGTCGTTCTGATAGTCCTTGGCGGCGTTGATACCGCCCTGGGCTGCGATAGAGTGGGCGCGGCGCGGGCTGTCCTGGATGCAGAAGTTATAGACGTTGAAGCCAAGTTCGCCCAGAGTCGACGCTGCCGATGCGCCGGCAAGGCCGGTGCCGACTACGATGATGTCGAGGTTGCGCTTGTTGGCGGGATTGACAAGTTTCTGATGGGCCTTGTAGTTGGTCCACTTTTCGGCCAGAGGGCCTTCGGGGATCTTCGAATCAATCTGATATTCAGGAAGCTTCGACGATTCGATGTCGGCGTAGTCCTTCATGATCGGGGTAGAGTCAATCATACCCTCGAGATTCTTATGTTCAGCCATAATAATTGGTCGGTTTTAACGAATTAATGAAAAATACGGGGGTAATAATCAGTCCTCGACGTTGATTTCGGTCTCTTCCTCTATGGCAACGATGCCGGCGGCGTCGTCAGCTGCGACAGGATTGTCGCCCGAATAACATCCGGGAAGTTCGGCGTTGAACTCTTCATATTGCTCCTGAAGAGCGGGATTGGTTACATAGTAGTTGCTGTGGGCATTGACGGTGAAGACGATAGCCTGTGCAATGAAGAGAAGAATAACGATCGAAGTCCACCATGCACCGATCTTCTTCATACGGTTCATCCAGATTTTGTTGTTGAAGCCGACCGACTGGAACATCGACCAGAAACCGTGGTTCATGTGGAACCAGAGAGCTATGAAACCGATAATGTAGACAATCGGAGTCCAGACCTGTTCGAATGCGATCTGAATGAACATCGTTCCGGCAACGGGCGAAACGACCTGACCCAGATACTCGTTATGGTAGCCGCAGATTTCGGCGAGCTGCATCTTGGCCCAGAACTGAATCATGTGGACAGCCAGGAAGGCGAGGATTACGATACCGAGAACAAGCATGTTCTTCGATGACCATTCTACCTGAGGCGGACGCGAGGTGACGGCATAGCGGTCGGTGCCGCGCGCGCGGCGGTTCTGCACGGTCAGCCACAGGGCATAGATAATGTGAATAATGAACAGCAGGCCCAGACCCATCGAGGCTACCAGGGCATACCAGTTGGCGCCCAGAAAAGCACAGATGGCATTGTAGGCCGTGGGCCATACAATAGCAACCGAGTTCATCAGCACGTGAAATGTAACAAACAGGACGAGGCACGCGCCGGTCAGAGCCATAACGAACTTACGTCCTATAGATGAGCTTGTTAACCACATAGGAGTGAAGATTTTAATGAATTATGATTGGATAATTATTGTGAACGATGCAATGCTTTTGCAAAATTAGTGAAAAAAATCGTTAATCGACAAACTTATTCCGGCATTTTCCCCGGCGGACGAACCAATTAGTCTAATCAGGCCAATCAGCCTGATTAGGCTGATCGAGCATTTTGTTACGCAAAATGCAGTTTTGTGTGAATTTTTTATTACTGTCCGCTAAAGTTTTTTGAGCGATTGAAAAAATAGGGCTGATTCCATTTGCAGGAGTCAGCCCTTAATGGTTACTTTGGTGTCGCCAAACAAACCATTATAACCATTAGCAATGGTAGCAATTTCTTCGGACAGCCGATATATGGACAGCTGATAAAATCGCTTGACCGCGAAAAAATTGTTGAAATCAGCCGAAAACACGGCGGAGAGAAGTATGTAAAGAGCTTCGACTGCTACACCCATCTTCTGACAATGCTGTATGCGGTGATACAGCGGTTCGACTCATTGCGAGAAATAGAGACATCTATGACTGCGGAAGTCCGCAAACTACATCATGTGGGCATCGACACCGTACCGAAGCGCAGCACTTTGTCGGATGCAAATGCCAGACGCCCGGAAAAGTTCTTTGAGGAGGTCTATCGGGACCAGTACGAAGCCAACAAGGGCATTCTTTCATCGGACAGCCGGCGTAACGGCACGGAAGAATGGATAAAACGGCTGCGCATCATCGATTCCACAACCGTAAGCCTGTTCTCCAATGCCATTTTCAAGGGCGTTGGTCGCCATCCGAAGACAGGCAAAAAGAAAGGCGGCATTAAAGTCCATGCAGTGATACACGCCAATGAAGGTGTGCCATGCGATGTAGAGTTCACATCTGCGGCGACAAACGATTCGTTCATGCTCGCTCCAAGCCATTACAAGCGTGATGAGATCGCGGCAATGGACCGCGCCTACATCAACTATGACAAGTTCGAGGAACTGACCGACCGCGGCGTTGTCTATGTCACCAAGATGAAGAAAAACCTCAATTACGAGGCGCTTGTGGACTGCATGCATCAGAATCCGCAGGGACTTATGGAATATCGGGAGCAGGTCGTGGAGTTCCGCAAGGATGACATCAATCACATCGCACGGATAATCACATATGTTGACATCAAGAAAGGCAAGACTCCCAAACTCGTCTCGTTGCTGACCAATGATTTTGGCATGCCGTTGGAGACGATAGTGGCGATATACCGCCGTCGTTGGCAGATTGAGTCGCTTTTCAAACAGATAAAGCAGAACTTTCCTCTGAGATATTTCTATGGAGAAAGTGCAAACGCCATCAAAATCCAGATCTGGGTTACGCTCATCGCAAATCTGTTGCTGTCAGTCTTGCAAAGCAAACTGAAAAGGCGTTGGAGCTTCTCCGGCCTCGCCACAATCGTGCGAATTGTTCTGATGTATTACCTCAATCTCGAAAAGTTCCTCAATCAACCCGATGCAGACCTGAAAATCATGCTTGTCGAAGCTGCAGAATCACCACCCAAAGATACTGAAAACTGCTGAGGGGGCTTGTCATGTACAAAAAGTAAGCCCAACCTCTGCCATGCAGGAAGTTGGACTCTCCTTTTTTTAGTTTAGCGGACAGTAATAAATATTTATAAATCACATAAAAACATTAGTTACATAAGAAACAAGCGGCGAGCCGAAGCCCTTTGGGGCTCCGGCTCGCGTTATGAGATGGATGTCGGTGTCAGGCTACCGACTGGAGGATGTAGTCGTAGACGCAGCTGACGAGGCCGAGGAAGAGGATACCGGCGGTCGAGATCCACATTCCGAGGCGCTCCGAACAGCTCGAGCGGAAGGTTGCTATCGGGGCGTCGCTCTCGTTGATGAACATTGCCTTGACGACGAGCAGATAGTAGTAGAGCGAAACGATAGTGTTCAGCAAGGCGATGAACACAAGCACATACATTGCCGGGGTGCCGGCGCCGAGAGCGCCCGTGAAGATGAAGAACTTGCTGAAGAATCCGGCGAACGGAGGAATACCGGCCAGAGAGAACATAGCGAGCATCATCGTCACTGCCAGACGCGGGTTGGTCTTGTAGAGGCCGTTGTAGTCGTCCATCGACACCTTGCCGGTGGCGTTCTCCACAGCTCCGATAACGCCGAAGGCCGCGAGGTTGCTGAAGATATAGACGAGGATGTAGAACATCAGCGCCGTTGTCGACAGCTCGTTGTTGCCGATAACGCCGAGCATGATATAACCGGCCTGGCTGACCGACGAGAAGGCGAGGAAGCGCTTCAGGTTGCGCTGGCGGATGGCGAAGAGGTTACCGATGGTTATCGTGGCGATGATGACGGCGTAGAGCATCCATTCCCACACCTGGGGATAGGCTTCGCCGAAGGCCTGCTGCAGCACTACCATGAAGGCGAAGGCTGCCGAACCTTTCGAGATGACGCTGAGGTAGGAGGTCACCGATGTCGGTGCGCCCTGATAGACGTCGGCTGTCCAGAGATGGAAGGGAACAAGCGACAGCTTGAATCCGATACCGGCTATGACGAAGCCGAGAGCTACGATGAGGCCGATCGAATTGCCTGTCGAAATCAGGCTTGCGGCAATCTCACTGTAGCTGAGCGAACCGGCGAGACCGTAGACGATCGACAGACCCATGAGGAAGATAGCCGAAGAGAACACAGCTGTCAGGACATATTTGACAGCGGCCTCATGGCTCTCATATTTGTTCTTCTCGAAGGCCACAAGGGCTGCCAGCGGCAGCGAAGCGGTCTCGAGTCCGATGACGAACACGAGGAAGTGGCCGGCCGAAATCATCAGATACATTCCGAAGAGCGTCAGCAGAATCAGCTCGTAGAATTCGCCGCGGCGAATGCGGGTGAATTCGCTGTTGGCCCATGTCACCGACTGGATCAGAACGATGAGTGTGCCGATATTCAGAATGTTCTTGATTGTCACGATGGCGTCGGAGGTCTGATACATTCCGCCGAAGACCGAAGTGTCGGCAGCCAGACAGGGACAGAATCCGAGAACCGTCAGTGCGGCAAAGAAGATGCAGGTCAGAGTTCCCAGCGCCCCTAAGGCACGCTTGGGGGCGAAGGTGTCGTAGAAAAATACCAATAGGAACACGATCAACAGTCCTATTTCTTGCCACATTGTGAAAAATTGTGAGTAGTCCATATTGCGCTATTAATCGTGGTTGGTTAGTTGAGGCCGATAACGGCGAAGATATCTTTCTGGAAAGTGAATTCGATAAGTTTCACGAAGAAGTTCGGCAGACAGCCGATTGCGGCGACACAGATAATGAGTGTCGTTGTCGACAGGCGTTCCCACCAGGTTGCGTCGGTCAGCGACAGATGGTGTTCATCCTGAACAGGGCCGTAGAGCAGTTTGCCGACAACGCGGAGGATGTAGACGGCCGTGATGACGATCGACGAGCAGGCGGCGATGGTGAACACGCGGTGGAACATATCGGAATGCTCGAACGAACCGACGAAGATCGTCATCTCCGAGACGAAGCCGCTCAGACCCGGCAGACCGAGCGAGGCCAGACCGGCTATGACGTAGCAGACGGCAAGATAAGGCATGATCTTCATCAGACCTCCCATCTGACGGATGTCACGGGTGTGGGTTCGTCCGTAGATCATACCGATCAGGGCGAAGAAGAGAGCTGTCATCAGACCGTGGCTGAGCATCTGCATTATGGCGCCGGTCATCGCCGTTGTGTTGAGCATGAGGATGGCGAACAGAACCAGTCCGCAGTGGCTCACCGACGAGTAGGCGTTGATATATTTGAGGTCGGTCTGCACACAGGCGCTGAACGCTCCGTAGACAACCGAAATACCTGTCAGAATCAGGAATATCCAGGCAAGGTCGGCGGCGGCTTGCGGCATCAGATAGATGGCCACGCGGAAGCAGCCGTAGCCTCCGAGCTTCATCAGCACACCGGCGTGGAGCATCGAAACAGCCGTCGGGGCCGAAGCGTGACCGTCGGGGCTCCATGTGTGGAAGGGGAACATGGCTCCCAGAACGCCGAATCCGACGAACGTCAGCGGGAAGAAGAGGTATTGCCACGAACTCTGCTGAAGGGCGCCGTTCGCAACGATTTCGAGCAGGTTCCAGGTGTGCTGTCCGTCGACACTCGAGTTATAGTAGATTCCGATGAGGCCGAGCATCAGGAAAGCCGATCCGCCCATGAGCATCAGGGTCAGCTTCATGGCCGAATAGTTCTTGTTGCCGCTGCCCCAGACTCCGATAAGAAGATACATCGGAATCAGAGCGACCTCATAGAACATGAACATCGTGAAAAGGTCGATCGAGATAAAGAATCCGAACACGCCTGTCGACAGAAGAATGAGCCACAGGAAGAACTCTTTCATCTGCGGAATCTCCCACGAGGCGAAACTGCCCGCGAAGACGATTATCGACGACAGCATCAGCATCGCAACCGAGATTCCGTCGACACCGACGGCAAGATGGATGTTGAGCGGTTCAAACCACATCCACGAGTCCTGGAAAAGCATCGGCGCTGTCTCGCCGGCGGCACGCAGCTGAAGATACTCTACAAGCAGCCATGTCGAAAGAGCCAGCAGGCAGACTGAACCGGCCACGGCCACGGCGCGAATGCTTTTCCGCCCCTTGCAGAGCGCGATTCCCCCGAGCATGAGCAGCGGGATAATCACATAATAGATGAGAATATTTTCTAAAAGCATCGAATTACTGTATTTTTCAGGTCAGAGAAAATAATGATTGGTTTCGCCGGATCACAGCAGACAAAGAGTTGTTATGACGCCAAGGAGCAACGCACCGGCAAGATACCAGAGCACGTAGGCCTGGACGCGGCCGCTCTGCATTCCTTTGATTGCCACACTGGCGCGGTTGGTGATATAGGCGAAGCCGTTCATTGTGCCGTCGATGACATGGCGGTCGAACCAGGCTATCGGGCGGCAGATGCCGTCGAAGATTATGCGGTGGGTGACAAACATATAGATTTCGTCCCAGTAGAAGCGGTGGTAGGCGGCCTTCCAGAGCCAGTGGAAACGTTCGGCCAGACGGTCGGGCACGTCGTTCTTGCGGAAATAGAGCTTGTAGGCCACGAATATCGAAATCAGAGCCACGCAGACGCTGACGGTAGCGACTGTCATGTCGAGGTCGATGATATATTCATGTCCCTCGAAGGTCACGAATTTGCCGAAGGGGATGAAACCTGCCACACAGGTCACCAGCGCGAGGAACACCAGCGGGAAAGCCATCGAGAAGGGGCTCTCGTGGGGTTTGTGCTTGCCGTAGTCGGGATTGTCCCACCAGAAGATGAGGAAGTAGAGACGGAACATGTAGAAAGCTGTCAGAGCGGCAACGGCCGTCATCCAGATTCCCCAGAAGATATTGTTTCCGTAGCAGGCCGTCAGAATCTCGTCTTTCGAGAAGAAGCCCGAGAACGGAGGAATACCGGCGATGGCAAGACAGGCGATCAGGAAGGTGATATGGGTTATCGGCATATACTTGCGCAGGCCGCCCATGGCTGTGTAGTCGTTGGAGTGGACAGCGTGGATAACCGAACCGGCGCACATGAACAGCAGAGCCTTGAACATGGCGTGGGTGAACAGATGGAACATCGAGGCCATGTAGCCTACGCCTTCGTGGATTTCAGGACGGGCGACACCGAGGCTGACCATCATGAAAGCAATCTGAGAGATTGTCGAGAAGGCGAGAACACGCTTGATGTCGAGCTGCGTGCAGGCGACGATAGCCGCATACATTGCCGTGATGGCGCCGACGACGGTTATGAACATCAGGGCTGCCTCGCTGGTCAGATAAAGCGGGAAAAGACGGGCAACGAGGTAGACACCGGCCACAACCATAGTAGCGGCATGGATGAGCGCGCTGACAGGGGTCGGGCCTTCCATGGCGTCGGGGAGCCAGATGTGGAGCGGCATCATTGCCGATTTACCCATACCTCCGGTGAAGATCAGGACAAGAGCCCAGGTCAGAGCCGAAGCGCCCATGAAGGCTGCGCCTCCGAAGTCAGCTACAATAGCGCCGGGGTTCTCGGTCAGGGCCTTGAAGTCGAAGGTCTGGCTGTAGAACGACAGAATCAGAATACCGATAAGGAAGCCGAGGTCGGCGAAACGGGTGACGATAAACGCCTTCTTCGAGGCCGAAACGGCTGCCGGACGCTGATAGTAGAATCCGATAAGGAGGTATGACGACACACCCACAAGCTCCCAGAAGATATACATCTGGAAAATGTTGGTGGCGACAACAAGGCCGAGCATCGAGAAGCTGAACAGCGACAGGAAAGCGTAGTAACGCTGGAATCCGCGCTCGCCGTGCATATATCCCAGAGAATAGATGTGAACCATGAACGACACCGTCGAAATGACGACGAGCATCATGGCCGAAATCGGATCGAGGAAGAAGCCGAGCTTGATGACGAGATTCTGGGTGAACTGCAGCCAGGTGACATTGAAGACCTCATATTGCAGACGCACCGAATCGGCCGTGATAAACTCGGGATTGCCGCTGAAGAAGTAGGTGAATGCGACGATATACGACATTACCAGCACTGTTCCCAGACCGAGACTGCCGAGTGTGCCGGCGAGCTTCGGGCTCATCTTCGGGCCGAGAAGACCGAGGAAGAGGAACATGAACAGCGGAATGACGAGAATGAGCAGTGGTAAGGTGATTGCCATAGCGTCTTAAAATTTCATTTGGTTGATATCCTCGACGTCGATATTGTGGGCGGCGCGATAGATGTTGATGATGATAGCTATTGCCAGAGCCGTTTCAGCGGCGGCGATGCCGATGGCGAAGAGGGTGAACATCATGCCGTCGAGCTGACCCGGGAAGAGGAAGCGGTTGAACACTACGAAGTTGATGTCGACAGCGTTGAGCATCAGCTCAAGCGAGATCAGCATCGCAATCATGTTTTTGCGGGTGATGAACCCGTAGACGCCCGCCGCGAACATTATCAGCGACGGAACGAGATACCATACGATTGTATTTCCCATGATTCCTTTAACGTTTACGGGCGACGACGACGCCACCGATTATGCAGGCAAGCAGAAGAACACTGATAGCCTCGAACGGGAGAAGATACTGGCCCGAGCCTGAGCCGAGAAGGCTCTCGCCGATCACTTTCATGTCGGGGTTCTCCATGGCGGGCAGCTGTGTGCAGAGGTCGCCGCAGCGGCTCAGAAGAGCCGCGCCGCTGACGAGCAGGGTTGCCAGGGCCGCCAGCAGTCCGAGCGCTTTCTTGCCCGAACGCAGAACCGGAGAATTCTCGCCGGGACGCTGTGTCAGCAGAATTGAGAAAACAAAGAGCACCACGATGCCGCCGGCATAGACGGCAATCTGAACCGTTCCCAGGAACTCATAGTCGAGCTTGAAATAGAGCGCGGCAGTGGCGAAGAGCGTAAACAGCAGATAGGTGGCGGAGCGGAGAATCTTGCGGGTTGTCACGGTCAAGACCGAGAACACCACAATCGCTGCCACAATCAGCCAGTAAGCGATTATACTTCCTACGGATTCCATTTGATGAAAATATGGGGATGTGTTGATTTATTTCTTTTCGTCGGGTTTGGCCGGAGCATCGCCGGCTGCCTTCGCGGCGGCAGCCTTCTTCGCGGCCGCGGCTTTCTTGGCTGCTTCGATCTTGGCTGCTTTCTCGGCCTCGAATTTGGCGCGCTCTTCCTCGGTAGGCTCGGGTTCGGGCTTCTCGGGCAGATAATTGAGCTTCTTGACGAGCTTGTCGCGGGTGAACACGGCCTGCTCGAAATCGTTGTTGAAGCGGATAGCCGCTGTCGGGCACGATGTTACGCAGAGCTGGCAGAACGTGCAGCTGCCGAGGTCGTAGTTATAGGTTTCGAGTTTCTTTTTCTTTCCCTTCCAGGTGTCGACCATCTTGGTCTGAAGCGAGATGGTTCCGTTGGGGCAGTTGCGCTCGCAGGTGCCGCAGGCTATACACTTGTGGTTGCCTTCGGCATCGTAGATTAACTCGAGGGTGGCGCGGAAACGCTCGGGAACGTGGCGTGTCTCGCGGTCTTCGGGATAGCGCTCTGTTATCTTGGGGGTGACGAATTCCTTGCCGGTGACCTCCATGCCCTTGATGAGCGAAGAGATTCCCGACGCTAAAGAGGAAAAATACTGTTTTACACTACCCATTGCTTAGTTGTGAGGTTGATTGGTATGTCGTTGATGTTTGATTCGGTTGGTGATTCGGGAGCGGATAGCCGCAGAGCTAACGCACCTGGCCGCCGACAATGTCGAGCAGCTCGGTCGTGATGCTCTGCTGGCGCAGCTTGTTATATTCGAGACGCAACTGCTCGAGCAGCTTCTGGGCGTTGTCGTTGGCGCTCTGCATGGCCATGACGCGCGCCGCCATCTCGCTGGCGCGGTTCTCGGTGAACACATCCTGAAGCACGGCCAGCAGATACATCGGCACTATCGTGGTGAAAATATCCTGAGCCGACGGCTCGAACAGGCAGGGGCGGTTCGACGAAGCGGCGCCTCCGGCGGCAAACGCCGAGGGAGCGACCGGAAGGAACTGCATTTCGACCGGGCGCTGGCGGCTGACGCTCTTGAACGACATATAGAGAATGTCGACAGCGTCGTAGACGCCTCCGGTGAAATAGCCTGTCAGGGTTTCGAGAAAAGTCTTCACTCCGGCACCGTCGCTCTTCGAGTTTACCCCTTCGGGAACGATAGCCTTGATTCCTATCTTCTCGAGCGGGCGGCAGGCCTTTGCCATCTTCGAGCCTATGGCTATGACGCTCAGCTCGACCTTCGGGTCGGCGGCGCGCAGGCGCGTGATCGTGGCGGCCAGCTGCTTGTAGAGGTTGACATTGTAGGCGCCGCAGAGGCCGTCGTCGCTGCCCCAGACAACAACGGCGCGACGCTCTACCTCGCGCTCTGCGGTCAGCGGCGAGGAATACTGTGCGTCGGAATCGAGAAGGTTGCCGATGATGCCCTCGATAAGAGTGCGATAAGGGAGAAGGCGTTTCAGAGCCTGCTCGGCCTTGTGCATCTTAGCCGACGAGATCATCTTCATGGCTCCGGTGATCTTCTCCGAAGAGGCCACCGAGCCGATGCGTCCCTTGAGTTCGCGTAGTGTTGCCATTGGCGGTTGCTGTCTTGGTTAATTCGTTAATTGATGTTGAAGCGGGCTGCTACTTCCGAGGCGGCGGCGGTGAGCTTGGCCTGACAGTCGTCGGTGAGCTGGCCCGAGCGAATCACGTCGAGCACGTCGGCCTGGTTGCGGGCATGTAGAAGCTGAAGCAGCTGGGCCTCGAACTCGGCCACATTCTCTTCGGGGACATTCTCGAGCAGGCCGCGGGTGCCGCAGAAAATGACTGCGACCTCGTCTTCGACGGCCACGGGATGATACTGGGGCTGGATGAGCAGGCGCTCGTTCTTGCGGCCCTTGTCGATGACGCGGGCGGTCACGGGGTCGATGTCGCCGCCGAACTTGGTGAACGACTCGAGCTCGCGGAACTGGGCCTGATCGATCTTCAGCGTTCCGGCCACCTTCTTCATCGACTTGATCTGAGCGTTACCGCCCACACGCGAAACCGAGATACCGACATTGATTGCCGGACGGATACCGCGGTTGAACAGGGCTGATTCGAGGAATATCTGGCCGTCGGTGATCGAGATGACGTTTGTCGGGATATATGCGCTGACGTCGCCGGCCTGGGTCTCGATGATAGGCAGGGCTGTCAGCGAACCGCCCCCTTTGACTCGGTCTTTCAGCACCTCGGGCAGGTCGTTCATCTGCGCGGCGACCTCCTGATTGTCGATAATCTTGGCGGCGCGTTCGAGCAGGCGCGAGTGGAGATAGAAAATATCGCCGGGATAAGCCTCGCGGCCCGAGGGGCGCTTCAGAATCAGCGAGATCTCGCGGTAGCTGACGGCCTGTTTCGACAGATCGTCGTAGACGATGAGGGCGTCGCGGCCCGTGTCGCGGATATATTCGCCGATGGCGACGCCCGAGAACGGAGCGTAGTAGCGCATCGAGGCCGAGTCAGAAGCCGTTGCGGCCACGACCACGGTATAGTCCATGGCACCGTGCTGGCGCAGAGTCTCGACAATAGCTGCGACGCTCGACGCCTTCTGGCCGATGGCCACGTAGATGCAGTAGACGGGCTTGCCTTCCTCGAAGTTCTTGCGCTGGTTGATGATTGTGTCGATTGCGATGGCGGTCTTGCCGATCTGGCGGTCGCCGATGATGAGCTCCCGCTGTCCGCGGCCAATGGGAATCATGGCGTCAATGGGAAGGATGCCGGTCTGGACGGGCACGGAAACGGATTGGCGGGAGATGATGCCGGAGGCGATTTTTTCCACCGGGTAATACGCTTCCGCCTCAATCGGCCCTTTGCCGTCAATAGGTTCTCCCAGCGTGTTCACCACCCGACCCAGCAGGGAGCGGCCCACGGGCACGGAAAGAAGGCGTCCAGAACACTTGACCAGATCCCCTTCCTTCAACTTGGAATCATCCCCCAGAATCACGGCGCCAACCTCATGTTCTTCCAGGTTCATCGCCAGCCCCATCACCCCGCCGGGGAACTCTATCATTTCATTGAGCATGACGCCGCTCAGCCCTTCGATCTTGGCGACGCCGTCCCCCACGGAACGAATGACGCCCACGTTTTCCTGACTGACGGAAGCCGTGGCTTTTTTTATTTCTGCTTCGAGTTCTTGAAGTATGTTGCTCATGGGAAAAATTCGTTAGTTAATTGGAAAGGGTGCGGGCCATCGCAGCCAGACGGTCGATTCTGGAACGCACGGAACCGTCCTTCACGTCGTCCCCTACCTGGATGCGGACACCCGCCAGCAG
>OGPY01002232.1_pt1 | contig 12359 bp, 10 predicted proteins | sample 1553121 | NCBI WGS metagenome assembly OGPY01 (sample SAMEA2580004, study PRJEB22360) | human gut metagenome
CATACGCAGGTGCAGTGTCTCAAGTCCCAGATTCAATAAGAAAGAGTTTTGCGGGCTTTGGATGCTGCCGAGGTCACGCATCAGTTGCGCGGTTGCTTTGGTGATATAGGCACCTTTGCCAAATGCTTTCGTGTAAGTCAGTCCGTGGTAAGACTCGTCCGGAGTACAAAGTCCCGGGAATTTTTCTGCGTGAGCATCCCAGTCAAAATTACCGCTATCTACGATACAGCCACCTACGCTTGTAGCGTGTCCGTCCATATATTTGGTAGTAGAATGAACTACGATGTCAGCTCCCCATTCAAACGGGCGACAGTTGATAGGAGTAGGGAAGGTGTTGTCAACAATCAAGGGGACCCCGTGACTGTGTGCGATACGTGCGAACTTTTCAATATCCAACACTTCCAGAGAAGGATTGGAAATTGTTTCGCCAAACAAAGCCTTTGTATTCGGTTTGAAAGCTGCAGAAATTTCTTCTTCGCTGGCATCCGGATTTACGAAAGTCACATCGATGCCTAGTTTCTTCATTGTCACTCCGAACAGGTTGAACGTACCTCCATAAATAGCGGAAGAACAAACGAAGTGATCTCCTGCCTGGCAGATATTAAAAATGGCATAGAAGTTGGCTGCCTGACCGCTGGAAGTCAGCATAGCGGCTACACCACCTTCAAGAGCGGCGATTTTGGCGGCAACGGCGTCATTCGTTGGATTTTGCAGGCGGGTATAAAAGTAACCACTGTCTTCCAAATCGAACAGGCGGGCCATCTGCTCGCTGGTATCGTATTTGAAAGTTGTACTTTGATAGATGGGCAATACGCGTGGTTCGCCTTTTTTAGGCGTCCATCCAGCCTGTACACACAGGGTTTCCGGTTTGAATTGTTTTGCCATAATGTTATCGGTTTTTTATGTTTTATTTCAAAAAATGTTTTAATGCTGCAAAAGTAGGGAAAATAATTGTATTTTTGCCCTGTTTATGAGTGAAATGATAACTCTTGCGAAGGAGATAGTTAATGTAGTTATGAAAAATAAACTCTATATTCTTTTATTCTTAGCTTTTCTTTTTTCGGGCACAACTCTTTGGGCGCAGCAGAAGGCAACTCCGAAGGCGGGTGAGGGCATCTCTTCTTTTCTGTTGAGGCACAACCGTTCTCCGAAGAAGTATTATGACGATTTTATAGAGTTGAATAAGCAGAAGCTGGGAAAGAATAATGTGCTTAAAGTAGGCGTGACTTATGTTATTCCTCCGGTAAAGAAATCGACAACTACTTCTGCCAAGACTACTCCTGCCAAAAATACGGGTGCCAAGAACACAACTTCCGAAGGCGCCGGGACAAAGCACCCATCTTCAAAAGCTAAATCGACAAAAATAGGAACCACCATCAATGAGCCTCTGTTTGGAAAGCAACTGGCTAATGTGAAAGTCACTTCCAACCGTCTTGCCGGTGCTTGTTTCTATGTGGTCAGCGGACACGGAGGTCCCGATCCGGGAGCTATTGGAAAAGTGGGTAGATACGAACTGCATGAAGATGAATACGCTTATGATATTGCACTCCGTCTGGCACGTAACCTGATGCAGGAAGGAGCCGAAGTGCATATCATCATTCAAGATGCCAAAGATGGTATTCGTGATGATTCGTATCTGTCGAACAGTAAACGTGAGACTTGTATGGGGGATGCAATTCCTTTAAATCAAGTGCAACGCCTTCAGCAACGTTGTGATAAAATAAATGCCCTTTACCGGAAAGACCGTAAGAATCACTCTTATTGCAGGGCGATTTTTATTCATATCGATAGTCGTAGTAAGGGAAAACAAACGGATGTATTTTTCTATTATTCGAATAAAAAAGGAGACAGCAAACGATTGGCGACTAATATGAAAGATACGTTTGAGTCAAAATATGATAAGCATCAGCCTAATCGGGGTTTTTCCGGCACAGTGAGCGGGCGCAACTTATATGTGCTTTCCCATACCACTCCCGCTTCCGTTTTTGTGGAGTTGGGCAATATCCAGAATACGTTCGATCAGCGTCGGTTGGTGATAAATTCCAATCGTCAGGCACTCGCAAAATGGCTGATGGAAGGCTTCCTGAAAGATTACAAGGAGAAGAAATAACATTTTTACTTCTCCTTTCGTGAACAAAATAAAAATCTGAATGTTTTATATATGCAAATCGCCTGATGGCTACTTGTAGGTATGCGAATATATATAGGCTAGTGAATATGCCTCCCCGGCATAACAGGAAGATTGCATAGTAGTTTTGTCGTGTTTTATTTTGTGTTTGTGTTGTGACGGTGCTGCGATGTGAATCGAGGTGCCGTTTTTTTTGTGTATATAAAAAGACTTACTCATAAAAAGAGGGCTTACAAAGATTCTAAAGTATATCGTAGAATCTATGTAAGCCCGTCTTTATGGGAGGGTGCTTTATGCACACCTTATCTAGTTGTTATAAAGGCATATTACCGTGCTTCTTGGGCGGATTTGTCTGCATCTTGTTTTCCGTCATTTCCAGTGCCTGAATCAGACGTTTGCGAGTCTGTCTCGGATAAATGATTTCGTCAATATATCCCAGTTCGGCAGCTTGATACGGAGTAGCAAACTTTTCTTTGTAGGCTTCCAGTTCCTTAGCCTTTGTTGCTTCGTCAGCTTTGCGGAACAGGATATTGATTGCACCGTCTGCACCCATCACTGCAATTTCTGCGCTGGGATATGCGAAGTTCACATCAGCTCCTGTCTGCTTGGAGTTCATTACGATATAAGCGCCGCCGTAAGCTTTGCGGGTAATAACAGTCAGTTTGGGAACAGTAGCTTCTGCGAACGCATAAACTATTTTTGCGCCGTGACGGATGATACCGTTGTTTTCCTGCGTATATCCCGGAAGGAATCCCGGAACATCTTCGAATGTAATCAATGGAATATTGAAGCAATCGCAGAAACGGATAAAACGGCTTGCTTTGTCGCTGGCATCAATATCGAGAACACCGGCAAGATAAGCTGGCTGATTCGCTACGATACCTACCGAACGACCTGCCATACGGGCAAAGCCAATGATAATATTCTTAGCAAAGTTCGGCATCACTTCGAAGAAATAGCCGTTGTCTATAACACGTTCGATAATGTCTTTCATATCATACGGTACGTTCGGATCTGCCGGAACGATTGTATCCAGAGAAGTATCTTCGCGGTTTGTTTCGTCAGTGCAAGGTTTTTTCTTAGCTTCATCCATATTATTCTGCGGTAAGAAAGACAACAGTTCGCGGATACTCATCAACAGTTCTTCTTCGGAGTTGCACATAAAATGCGTCACACCGCTCTTGCTGCTATGTGTCATTGCGCCACCCAGCTCTTCTTTGCTTACTTCTTCATGAATCACGGTTTTTACTACATCCGGACCAGTCACGAACATGTGACTTTTTTCTTTCACCATAAAGATGAAATCGGTAAGGGCAGGAGAGTAGCAAGCGCCTCCGGCACAAGGACCCAGGATGGCCGAAATCTGTGGAATCACACCGCTGGCCATTGTGTTCTGATAGAAAATATCCGCATAACCGGAAAGGCTTTCGATGCCTTCCTGAATACGTGCGCCACCCGAATCATTCAGAGCGATAATCGGGGCACCGTTCTTCAACGCAAGTTGTTGTACTTTCACAATCTTTTTGGCATTGGAAGCAGACAGTGAGCCGCCATATACGGTAAAGTCATAAGCGTAAACAAATACCTGGCGACCGTCTACCTTTCCGTAACCTGAAACAATGCCGTCTCCCGGAATTTTGTTTTTATCCATGCCATAGTTCGTACAACGGTGAACCATCAACTTATCCAGTTCAACGAAAGTACCTTTATCGAGCAACATCTCAATACGTTCGCGAGCAGTCATTTTGCCGCTTTCGTGTTGCTTCTCTATTTTATCAACGCCTCCACCAAGAGAAGCGATGCGGTCACGTTCCTCGAACGTGGCGTATGCTTTATTCATTTCTTCCATAATGCAATCCGTTCTTATATTATGCAATCGGTTCTAATGTTATTAATGTCTGGTCGCCGGTTATGTTATCACCTTCCTGAACCAGAATTTCTTTAATGCGGCAGTCTGAAGTCACTTTGTAGTTACTCTGCATCTTCATGGCTTCAATAACGATAGCGGTGTCTCCCGCCTTCATTTCCTGACCGACTGCAACAGGTATTTTCACTACTTTGCCCGGCATCGGAGAAATGATACAGTCATTCTGTTCTTCTTCCCCTTTCTTGCGCATACGCAGATATTTTGCTTGGCTGTCCACTATTTCTACATTGAAACTGCTATAATGCGTATTCACTTTATAGCTTTTTCCGTTATCACGGCGAATCAGCTGTGCGTTCGAACTGCGTCCGTCCATCAAGATGTTGCAAGTACCGTTTTCTGCCATCACTACGTCTGCTTCAAACGTTTTTCCATCAATGGTGAGCACTACCTTGTTATCTTCCTTGCTGACCAGTTCTACTTCGGCCACACGGTTTCCTATATGAATTTCCATAATTGAATTCTCTTTGTTAAAATTTAGATTCTCAACACACCCTTATGCAATCCGAACTCTTTCCACTTGCTGATAGGGCGGTTGTCGGCAGCCATACCGCTGTTGTTCTCTTCGAGATTCATCAAATAGTCTATATAAGCAGCGATCAGGGCAATATTTTCGGAATATTCGCTGGTGCGCGTAATCCGTTGTTGCAGAAACTCGCTGTTCTTGGCGATGAATCCTGTGTCATAATGACCTTCTACAAAATCAGGAGTATCCATGATGGCACGCAGATAACTGATGTTGTTTTTCACTCCGGTCAATTTATATTCGTGGAGAACACGACGCATCCGCTCAATCGCATATTCGCGATTGGTAGCCCATACAATCAGTTTACCGATCATCGGGTCATAGTAGATCGGAATTTCATATCCTTCGTATACATAACTGTCAATACGCACACCGATACTGTTCGGCTCTGTAATCTGTTTGATGATACCCGGACTTGGCATGAAATTCATTTCAGTGTCTTCGGCACAGATACGACATTCGATAGCGTGCCCGCGTTGCTGGATATTCTCTTGTTTCAGTTGAAGCACTTGTCCGTCGGCAACTTTAATTTGCTCTTTCACCAAATCTACTCCGATCACTTCTTCCGTAATTGGATGTTCCACCTGCAAGCGGGTGTTCATCTCAAGGAAATAATAGTTGCGGTGTTTATCAACAAGGAATTCGATAGTACCCGCACCGATGTAGTTCACAGCTTTAGCTGCCGCTACCGCTTTTTCACCCATGTCTTTTCGCAGTTCGGGAGTGACGAAAACCGAAGGAGTCTCTTCCACGATTTTCTGGTTACGGCGTTGCACGGAACATTCGCGTTCGCACAGGTGAATCACGTTTCCGTGTTTGTCGCCCAGAATCTGAAATTCAATGTGATGAGGTTCTTCCACGAACTTCTCCAGATAAACGGTATCGTCGCCAAAATACCAAAGTGACTCGCTTTTGGCAGTCGTATAAGCCTCTTCCACCTCTTCCGCACTGTGGATAAGGCGCATACCTTTTCCGCCGCCGCCCATAGACGCTTTCAGCATCACCGGATAACCGATCTTGTTGCAGAGTTCTACGGCTTCTTCCACACTTTTCAGATTCTCCTGTGTGCCTGGAACGACAGGGACTCCTGCCTCGATCATTTTAATACGGGCGGATATCTTGTCGCCCATTGCCTCCATCGTTTCGGGGTCCGGTCCGATAAAAATAATATTTTCTTCTTGACAGCGTCGGGCGAAAGTCGCGTTTTCGGACAGGAAACCATATCCCGGATGAATAGCGTCTGCATGGCATTCCTTTGCCACTTCGATGATTTTTTCTATATTCAGATAACTCTCTTTGGATGCTGCCGGCCCTACGCAATAAGCTTCGTCTGCATAAAGCACGTGCTTCGCGGTCCGGTCTGCTTCGGAGAAGATAGCGATACTCGTTATCTCCATTTCCCGGCAGGAACGCATCACCCTTACGGCAATTTCACCGCGATTGGCTACTAAGATTTTTTTTATCATACTTTTTTCAATTAAGTACATACTTATTAATGTCTTCCCGTCTAATGGATATACTCCACCCGACGAAAAACAGTATTTTTTTGATTTGGGGCTTAACAAGTGATACTCTTTCTCCTAATCCACGAGGAGAGGGGCGTCTTACACAAAATGGCAGGTCTTCTGACTGACTCTTGTCTTATTTGCCTTCCCGAATAACATCAGTGGCGTTAAATTAGTTCAATTATAAGACATTGAACAGAGTTTCACAGCAGCGGGACTGTCCGGGATTTACACCCGGTTCCCTATTAATCATCGTCCGTTGGATACGGATTCTGAACCATTTCGGGGGGCAAAGATAAATAAATATTGAATAGGATGTTCCTTTTTTGCACGAAAGTTTCGATTTTGTGCAATGCTTGTTCTTAGTCCGGAAGATAAAGTGATAGGAGCAAAGTATGATGCGGAGAAGTCTTTTCATCGTACGGAGATGATTTGCTTGGATATTAATAGCTGGTCGGGTAAATGCAAACGGGTTTGATTCTTTAATTTGTGTGTAACCTTGCTTCTTTTCTAAACCATCTTTCTCCTGATATTGTTAGGTTGATAGTTATTAATTAAAAGGAGATATTCATTATGAAAGAAAAGAAAATAGCTCGTGAAGAAAGAAACCAGGAGAAGCTAGCTAACGGTGATTGGGTAATGGCAGAGTTTTACGCAACGTGGTGTCCTCACTGCCAGCGCATGAAACCGGTTGTTGAAGAGTTCAAGAAACTGATGGTAGGAACATTGGAAGTGGTGGAAGTGGACATCGACCAGGAGCCTGCCCTTACTGATTTTTATACGGTGGAGTCGACTCCTACCTTTATTCTTTTTAGAAAAGGGCAACAGCTTTGGCGGCAATCCGGCGAATTACCTTTGGAAAGATTGGAAAAAGCAGTGAAAGGATTCAAATTCTGAAAAAGATTTTAATCTAACTCCACGGATATGGATTTTGTCACTTTTGTCACAGATAGTATAAAGAAAGCACATGTATACTGTGCTGCTTGGATACAGTTATTTTAATAAGGTGATAGCAGTTTTTATCTAATACTTCTTGGTTTTAACTAAGTTTGATAGAACTGCTATCATTATATCCACTTTTTTAGTGTATTCTTGGAAAAACTACTATCTTTGTACTGTCGTAATAATTAGAGAAATGGTTATTGAGTTTGAAAAGGAGTATCTTTCAGAACTTTATTATGAAGGTAAATGTAACGATAAGAAGCATCGTTTTCAACCTCAAGTAATAAGGAATTATGTGAAGCGAATTGTCACTTTGGCTGAAGCATTGAATGTAGAAGCGCTTTATCCTTTAAATTCGTTGAATTATGAAGTATTGACAGGGAGTAAAAAAGATATTTCCTCTATTCGGATTGATAAACAATATCGACTGGAATTTAAAATATCGACTACGGACTCTGAACCAATCATAACTATTTGTTCTATTATTGACATAACAAATCATTATAAATAAGAATAGTATGTCTAATTTAGGGTATTCTTTTATTCCGGTGCATCCGGGAGAGATTATAAAAGAAGAATTACAATCTCGTGGTATATCGCAGAAACGATTTGCGGAAGTGGTAGGCGTGTCTTATACGATGTTGAATGATATATTGAATGGGCGTCGTCCTGTATCTACGGATTTTGCCTTATTGATTGAAGCTGCTACCAATATAAATGCGGAAATGCTGATGAATATGCAGACAAGATATAATATGCAGATTGCCCGAAAAGATAAGAATGTTATAGCGCATTTGGAGAACTTACGGAAAATATGTGCCACATTGTTATAATTTAGTTCAACCTCAACTCATGCAGGCATGCCTGCACTTCTTCAAGACTGCCGGTATGTTTTCCTTCATCATCCGACAGTTTGATACATTCCCTCCACTCCTGATTGACATTCATCTTGCATTGCGTCAGTTTCATCACGATGTTCGAAGGTTCGAACCCGGTATCGTTGGTGAGATTGGTGCCGATTCCGAAAGAGCAGCGGATTTTGTTTTTGCAGTATTCTTGAATGTCTAATGCTTTTGTAAAGTCGAGGGCATTGCTGAATACGATGGTTTTGGTTGTCGCGTCGATTCCCAACTCTTTGTAGCGGGCAACCAGTCGGTCGATAAACTCAAATTCATTGCCGGAATCGCAGCGCACACCGTCGAAAAGTTTAGCTTGTTTACGGCTAAGGTTACTAAGGAAGATGCCGGAAGTATAGGTATCGGAAAGTGCGATACCCAAATCACCGTCATAAACATTCACCCAGTTTTCGAGTGCCATATAATTGGCATGTTTATATCCGAACTGTGCTCCATGAAACATAAACCATTCGTGAGGGTGAGTCCCCATCATTTTCATTCCATATTTCATTGCGAAGTTGCAGTTGGAAGTCCCGGTGCAATATTGCGCTGTCTCGTTCAGTCTTTTGATAACAGTTTCCTGCACATCAATAGAGAATCTTCTCCGTGTACCAAATTCTGAAAAGCGGAGCTGATGTTGGTTCGATAACTCTATTTTCTCCGACAGTTTGCAAAGAATCCCGTTCATGTCTGCTACATGGCCGAAGAACCGGTTTTTGATTTCAGAAACAATAGCGAGCAAAGGCACTTCATATAAAGTCACTTTATAAAGCAAGTCAGTCACTTCGATGTGGAGATGACAGGCTTCATCCAGATGAATATCAATCTTATTCGGGTCGAAACGAAAAGAAGACAACCACTCCCAGTAGACTCTCGGGAGAAATCTGCAATTCTTCGTCATGTATTCCAACTCCTCTTCCGTGAATCTCAACTGACTAAGATTCTTGATCTCTGCCTTGAGTGTTTCCAGAAAAGCTTCGGTATACTTTGTTTCGTTCCGGTCATTGAAACTAAAAGTACCCATTGCATAGGGGAACAGTTTGATATAAGCGTACGAGGTGGTAAACTTATAGAGGTCTGTATCTAGTAGTGTTTTAACAATCATGACGTTCGTTCTTTTCTATTAATAACGTTGTAAAGTTAGTATTTGTTGAACGAAATAATAGCCTGCTGACAGATAATTATTCCATTTTTGGGATCGATTTATACCTGATTATCTGATATTATCATTAATTTTGCCGTAATTATGTATTAAATAAAAGATATTTGGTATGAAAAACGCTTTGGTATATAGCTGCGTATTACTGTTGTTATCATGTGGCGGAAAAACCGGAGGAACTTCGCAATCTTCTTCCACGAATCAGGAAACACAGGAAAACGCTTTAAGCGAAAAAACTACTGCTATTTCCGAAGCTTTCTCTATGGATTTTTATAAAGGAAGTGATTGGATTATTCCTGATACGCTTTCCGAATCATTGCTAAAAGAACCGGAAGCATCTTCTTTGAAGGTCTATGACTCCGACAGTATTTGCCGGAAACAAGTAGATGGCGTGGAACGTTGTTTTTACAAGGACTCATTGATGAACGGTGCTTATAAGCACTTTTATTTTCGCTCGACTGATTCTTTTGTGTCGGAACCCTATTATTCGGTAGTTGTTTATAAAGACGGAATAAAGAACGATACGGTGCGTCATTACAGTATCTCTTCCCATTGTATGACAAGTCGTATAATCACTCTTGACAGTATTTGTGAACTTTATCAATCTTATTATTCCAACGGATATCCCCATATCTTTTACCAGGCTACACGAGGTAAACTTAACGGAGTACGTCAGAGATGGTATTATGATGGAAAGCCGGACTGGTTTGAACACTATAAAGATGGGAAGCTAAACGGAGAGGAAATGAGATGGCATGCCAACGGACATCTATGGCAGGTTAATCATTATATTGACGATCAGGAAGTGTTACCGACCGAATGTTGGTATTATAGCCATTCGGAATACGCTTATAATGACCCTGACGGGGTAGCGGAGGCTCCCGACTGGTATGAGTATAAATATCAGGCATCAGAAGGGACTCCCTTTTATTACATTCAAGAAATTTATGCATTGGAGAACGGCAAAAAGTATCTTCTGAAACGAAAATATTTTGAAAAGGATTCCGATGAGCCGATATACTTCATGGATGATAAGTGTGATTCTGTAAAACGAAGCATTGTGACGGTCGGAACTCAAAAGCGGCTGGATATAAGGAATTATTCTGGCGGGCGGCTACGTCGTTTCGAGAGTTATCCGTACTCGGAGAAAGGCGTGCCGGGTGTCATGACTGAAATTTATTCTGAAGAAGGCAACCGGATTGAAAAGAGTATGTATGACTATCATAGTGGAAGAATGATCTCCTTGCGTATGTATAGCAATACAGGGGCAGACGTGAAAAAACTTGAATTTGCTGAATATACGAATATGAAGGCGGATAGTTGTAATAAACAGCTTGATTCTGGTAAAGGGCGTTATACAGACAATCAGAATAAACTGTCCGTGCGCTGGAAAAAGGGGGAACTCGCACTGCTGAATTCTCCGGCGAAAGAAGATGAAGATGGATTTATAAAATGGTACTATGATGGGTATCAGTCTGATTACGGTCTGCATTTTTTTCACTATTCAGGGTTTGAGAGCTGGGGTTATTTTGTGATGAGTGATGTTACAGGAGAAGTTTACGAATATCGTAGTATAGATACTCCTTTATTCTGTGGAAAATCCGATCTTTTCCTTGTCGTAGATGAAAATCCGTATAAGGAAGAATGTTATGTCCGCGTTTACAAGATGCTTCCCGAAGGACGTTTGGCGGAAGTTGCCGCACTCAATCGGGGAGGAGGGGATTATTTTGAGGTTGATTTGGACGATTTTGTCTGGGTGGGTGAAAGTTCATTCATTAGTAATAAAAAAACGTCGGAAGATGAACTTCAATGTGACTTTTACGGAGGATGCTCTGACAGTTGCCTGGAAGAGTACAGGAAGTGTGGCTATCTGCAAATCGACGAAGACGGCTGGGGGTATGTGCGCGTCGATCTTCGTCCTGATGCTTTGCAGACTAAGCAGGAGCTTCCGTCTTCACTAGAAGCTATTAACGAAATGAATGCATGGGTAAAGTCATTGTGAAACCCAGAAACAATGGAAAATCATGCATCCACTCTTCCCCCTTTTTGATAGATATTTTAAGATCATTACTGTCTATTCTACTAATTCCCGGTTGCATCCGCTATTGATAAATAGCGAAAGAAGCCATATTCCCATTATTGTCATTTTATTCATTGTATTAAAGTTATGTTCTATGATAACGCTACTGTCGGGTTATGAGCAGTCAGGCCACCATCTACGACGATTGTTTGTCCGGTGATGTACCTTGCATCGTTCGAAGCCAGAAAAGCGATGGCAGCTGCGACGTCTTCCGGTTCTCCTAAATAAGGAGTGGCACATTGGCCGAGAAAGATGTTGCGTACATCTTCATTCAGGTTATCCAATGCCGCGGGGGTAAGTACCAATCCCGGGGCTACGGCATTGCAGCGGATATTTTTCTTTCCCATTTGGGTAGCGATGTATTTCGTCAGGTTGATGACGCCCGCTTTGCTGGCACCATATAATGTACCGTTAGCATCAGCAGTAAGTCCGCTTATGGAAGCTACGTTGACAATGTTTCCGCCGCCATTGGTAGTCATGATAGGGATGACCTGTTGAGAAAGGTACATGGTACAGCAGAGATTCAAATGGAATGCCTCGTCAAAGTAATTGATATCCAGCTTCTCGATGTTAAGGTCACGTTTGGGATCGGTTCCTCCTACATTATTAATCAGTACATCTATTCGTTGATATTCATTCATCGAAAAATCAATCAGCTCTTTGCAACTCTGGAGTTCGGTGGCGGAAAAATAGACATGGCGCACGTCGGCCCCTGCATGAGTAAGTTCGTTGGCAAGCTGTTCCGCCTTTTTTTCAGAATGGTCAGCGATGACTACTTTGCCCCCTTCGGAGACAATGCGGCGTGTGGTTGCTTCGCCGATACCACCGGCAGCACCGGTGATGACAACTACTTTATTTTCGAATCTGTTCATATATTGTGAATTTGATGGTTACCTTCTATTAGAAACAGATGGCAGAGGAATTTGTTAGACCTCATAAACGCTCTTTAATAAGATAAGGTGTCCGATTGGAAAACATTTGCATCTCCTCCGGTTTTATGCCTTGAGTATGTAACAAAACTGTTAAATGTTAATGTCCGGCGGCTTATTTGTTAATGCGGTTCAGATTCTATTAAACCATGTTATAAGATACGCTGCATCGGGCCGAAAATTTGGAGATAACCGAAAAGTCCGTATCTTTGTACTGTGTTTTTCATAGTATTAGATTTAAGGTTAACAAAGATTGGCTGTCTGGGATAG
>OGPY01002238.1_pt1 | contig 12346 bp, 8 predicted proteins | sample 1553121 | NCBI WGS metagenome assembly OGPY01 (sample SAMEA2580004, study PRJEB22360) | human gut metagenome
TAAGCCTGCCGCTAGCGTTCATCCTGAGCCAGGATCAAACTCTCCATTGTATAAAGAATAATGTTTTGTTAGAGTCCTGACTACTTAATTTCCTTAAAGGAATTTGACAGATAAATACTACATTTCTTTTTCTCTCAATATTACCAGTAATTCAAAGAACCAATCTCAAAAAGAGCCGTGATTTTCCATCACGTTTCGGACTGCAAAGATATGTAATCTTTTTCAATCCACCAAATCTTTTTTCAAGAACTTTTGCATTTTCTTTTTTGCTCCGTCATCCGAAAACCGGATTCGACTTTTAATCGAGCAACTGTTTTTCTCAAATGCGGATGCAAAGGTAGGGATTATTTTGGAATCTGCAAATGTTTTAATGATTTTTATATCGAAAAATGTAATTTTTCTCCATTTACATCCAGATACCTATTTATAATAGATATAATTATATCCGCTTGTGTCCCTCATTGAAAGTATAACGGACAAATTCCCTCCGAAGAAAAATTTAGGGAGAGTCGAATTACACACATAGCCGCATGCGGCGAATAAGCAACCGTCGGATACCGATACATTGAAATATTTTCGATTTCAACGATAACCCACAACCCACAGGCCGTTATTCGGTTCTACCTCAATCTTCAAGAAGGGAGCATCGAGGAAAGGTCGAAGCATACATCGCAGTCGGCCCAGCACAGAGCCGGTTGCATTTTGAATATATAATCAAAAAAAACGGAGCGACCATACAGTCGCTCCGCCATTTTTCAATCAACGAGAGGCTTACAGCCAACCGCCGTTCGAAGCCGCCTTCGCACGGCAAATGATCGCAACCTCGCGGCTCATCGACGTTCCACCGACAGAGCTCTTAACCGTCACAAGACCGGCGCTCTGCTTTGAGCAAGTAATCGTAGCATTGTTACCCTCGACAGTGAACGTAAGCCCCAACTTATCTTTCACCGCATCGCTCACCTCCAGCATACAAGAAAGTGCAGTAACATCCCCGTAATATTTCGACAGCGAAATCGTCGTCGGCTTGTCCTGCTCGACCGTGATCGCCGGAGTACCCCGTACAGCCATCAGCATCTTGTAGGCGTCGATCATACCCGAACCCATTTTCCCCTTATACTCGACCAGATTCATCGTACCGTTGTTATGTTTCTTGACACCGGTCAGATACGGATCCAAATCGTTCACCGAAGCCAGTACCATATCACGGAACTCATCCGGTTCGAACGTCTTACCCAACTGTTTGGCATACGAAAGACCCAAGGCCGCGACACCCGACACGTGCGGAGTGGACATCGAAGTACCGGCCATATAGCCGTAGGAACCATCTATGCTGCGAAGCGTAGAAAGGACTTTTCCGGCCTGATTACCCCCTTCATGATAGTTGTTATCACCACCCGGAGCCGTAATATCAGCCGGCAATCCGAAGTTGGTAAAAGTTGAAGGAGTGAAATCCGTACTGATCGAAGTTACACAAACCACTGAAGGGTACGCCGCAGGATATTCGCATGGCGCCGCATCATTACCCGCAGCGAAAAAGGCGATACCGCCATTGAGAGGACTGCCGGGGCGCTCCGTTTCAATGAAATATTTAAGTGCAACGACCTCTGCGCGACAATCGTCCTCATAAGCTTTATCCGACCCATATGCTCCGCCACCCCAGCTACACTGAAGAATCGAAGCACCGTTATTGGCCGCATACTGAATAGCCCGGGCAGAAGCAGCCACAGACACGGATTTTTTACCATCGAAAGCCTGTACCGACATAATTTTCACACCGTCGTTGTTCCCGCTGCCGCCCGCGATACCGCAGACACCGATGCCGTTGTTGTTCACTGCGGAAATCGTACCAGCCACATGCGTACCATGCCCACTATCATCAGGATTATTCCAGGTAATCTTCCCACTATTCGTCACGAAATTATACCCGTAAATGTCATCGGCATATCCATTGCCGTCGTCATCCACACCGGATGCTCCGTTCAACTCTTTCTCATTGATCCACATATTGGCGGCCAGATCTTCGTGATTATACACCACCCCCTGATCCATCACGGCCACAATGATCGAAGGATCGCCCGTGCACAACTCCCAGGCAGGCTCCAAATTGATATCGGAACCGGCTTTGATCGGCTTCACCAGGCTTTCATCGCCCGTATTCTTGTAGTGCCATTGATCTTTCAGACGGGGGTCGTTAAATTTAGCCATCACATTAATACGCGTATCCGCAGGAATATAGTTCCCACTCCGAACCTGATCGTAAGGGATCGACTCCTCGCGGTCATAATTTTCGACAATCCGGTTGTTATACTGCACATAGGCAACCTCGTCCGCCGCAGCCAACTTGCGGGCCGCCGTAGCCAACGAAACCTCCGGGTTGAATTTCACAACATACCAAAGGTGCAAACCGAAAGCACGCGCCTGAGCCTCATGCTTCGGAATATCGGGGAAAACCCGCTCGAGCGATACGGCCTCGATATCCGTCAAAGCCGCGTCGAAGCGCTGAAGCCCCGTACGGGTCGCCTCGGTACGGGTCACCCCCGTTTCCACGGCAGCAATCGCTTCATCGCTGAATTTAACCAGCAATTCCCCCTGCTCCGATTCGAGTGAAGAAGTCATAATCTTCCGGTCTATCCCGGTCGGGACATTCGCCGCTCCTCCTTCGTCTATCGGGTCATTCGTACAGCTACAGAGAGCCGCAACCACAAGAATAGCAATAAATTTAAACGATCTCATTTACTATAAAAATGAATTTTAACTATTAAAGGGAACTATTTTTTGCAAAAATAAAAATTTTCAGGTTTTATTCTGTCACACCCCGACTAATTTTCATTCGACAAAAACGGGACAATCATAAAATGACTGCCCCGTAAATACTTGATAGCAACAATCGAATTACAGCCATCCGCCGTTCGATGCAGCCTTTGCTCGGCAAACGATCGCCAGCTCTCGACTCATGTCGATACCACCGTTCGATGTTTCAACATATACCAACCCCGCCCCCTGTTTCGTACAGATAATTTCTACCGTACCGTCTTCACCGGTGGTGCAGGTCAGGCCAAGTTTGCCAGCTACATCATCACTTACGCGCAGTTTATAAGTTAAACGTGCTACGTCGCCATAATATTTTCCCAAAGAGATTTTTGTCGCTTTCTTTTGTTCGACGGTAACGGCCGGAGTGCCTCGCACGGCCATCAACATCTTGTAGGCATCGATCATACCGGTTCCCATCTTCCCTCTGCGCTCGTCCATATCCAATTTACCGTTGTACACCATACCTTGAGGTTCATAGGTTTTAATGCCATGCAAGTAGCTGTCGATATCATTGACAGCACTGAGCAGCATATCGCGGAATTCGTCCGGTTCGAACATTTTACCCAACTGCTTGGCATACGAAAGAGCCAGAGCGGCCACACCCGACACGTGCGGAGTAGACATCGAAGTCCCCGACATATAGGCATATCCGTCGAAATGCTTGCCGATCTGCACTGTAGAAAGAACACCGCCGGCATCGTTATTATGATAATAAGAATCGCCGCCCGGAGCCGTAATATCGGCAGCATCACCGAAATTGGTGAAAACCGACGGCGTAAAATCCGTACCCATTGACGTAACACAAACCACTTTGGAATAACCACCGGGGAAACTGCAACGACCGTACGAATCGTTACCGGCGGAAACGATCGCAATACCGCCGTTAAGCGGGCTGCCCGGACGGGGCTTCGAAATAAAGTAATTGATCGCATCGGCCTGAACTCCGAATTTCTTCAGATACTCCTCCTCCGTCGTAACCTTCTCATTCGGCTCACCCCAACTACACTGCAGAATCGAAGCTCCGTTGTCGGCAGCATACTTGATACCGGCCGCCGTACCTTCCGTAGTGGCAGACTCCATAGGTCCGTGAATTTGAATGGACATCAGCTTGACACCGTCGTTATTGCCGGTACCGCCGGCCACACCGCACACGCCTACACCATTATTATTCACAGCCGAGATCGTTCCCGCCACATGCGTACCGTGTACTTTGGCATTCGAATCGTCATCCCATTGAATTTCTCCGACGTACTCGTCCTCTTCACCTGTTGCCGAATACTCCGAAATGAAGTTAAACCCATAAATATCATCAACATACCCGTTGTTGTCATCGTCCACACCTTCCTCTCCATTCAACTCTTTCTCGTTGATCCACATATTGGCTTTCAGATCCGGATGAGTATAGATAACGGGTTGATCCACAACGGCCACGATGATCGACGGATCACCGGCGCAGAGTTCCCACGCAGGTTCCAGGTTGATGTCGCAACCCGCCTTGATCGGAGTCACCAGGTTCTCATCGCCCGTATTCTTGTAGTGCCACTGTTTGTTCAGCATCGGGTCGTTGAACTTGGAGGTTTCGTCGCTGCGCGTGTTGAGCTGATCGCGCTCCGCAGCCCAAACCTGATCGTAAGGCACGACCTTCTCTTCCTCGAAGTTCTGAAGCATGTGCGTATTATACTGCACGACGGACACTTCGCCGAATGCCGCCAACTGGCTCGAAGCCTTGTCCAGAGAGATTTCCGGATTGAACCTGATCTTGTACCAGCGGTGCAAACCGAATGCACGGGCATCGGCCTCATCCTTTTCCACATAAGGGAAGACACGTTTCATCGAAATCGCTCCCAACGTATTGAGCGCGGCATCGAAAGGTTGAATCCCCGTACGCGTCGCCCCGGAACGGGTTACCCCGGATTCGACGGCAGCGATCGCCTCATCGGAGAATTTCACGAGCAACTCGCCATTTACGGCATTCGGAGCCGTAAGAACCTTGCGGCTTCCGGTATCAAGATCCTCCGCAACACCGTTCTCAGTGGGGTCGTTCACACAACCGCACAACGCTGCCGCAACCAGGATTACAGTAATTTTCCACCTAACTTTTTTCATACTATTATTATTCAACATTCATTTTTGATTTTCAAAAATAGACTTTTTTCACCAAAATACAAACGCTTCATATCCAAATACCTGACCAGCTGTCGAACAATTACAGCCAGCCGCCGTTCGACGCGATCTTTGCTCGACAAATAATAGCCAATTCACGGCTCACCTCGCTACCACCGTTCGAAGTTTCCACAGAAACCAACCCGACTCCCTGTTTCGTACAGGTAATCTCTACCGTACCATCTTCGCCTGTGGTATAAGTCAGACCAAGTTTGTCAGCAACCTCGTCACTTACACTCAACTTATAAGTCAAACGAGCTACGTCACCATAATATTTTCCCAAAGAGATCTTCGTCGCTTTATTTTGTCCGACGGTAACAGCCGGAGTACTACGTACAGCCATCAACATCTTGAACGCATCAATCATACCAATACCCATTTGTCCCTTATAAGTATCCATTTTCATAAGACCATCATACCCGATACCAGTAGCCGAGTCGGTATAAGGAATATAGGTTTTAGTACCCGTCAGGTGAGAATCTATGTCGTTCACCGAAGCCAGCAACATGCTACGGAACTCATCCGGTTCGAACGTCTTACCCAACTGTTTGGCATACGAAAGACCCAAGGCCGCGACACCGGAAACATGCGGGCAGGACATCGACGTGCCGGACATGTAGGCATACATACCATCCAATTTCAGAACCGTCGAAAGAACCTGACCGGCATCACTGAGATTTTTGTGATAATACAGATCACCGCCCGGCGCAGCAATATCTGCCGGCATCCCGTAATTCGTAAAGACCGAAGGCGTAAAATCCGTACTGAGCGAAGTCACACAAACCACCGAAGGATATGCCGCAGGATAACCACAGGCTCCTGCTTCATTACCAGCCGCAAAAATGATAATACCGCCGTTGAGCGGACTACCCGGACGTTTCGTATTAATAAAATGGGCGAACGCATTGGCTTCAATACTTCTTTCGTCCAAATACTGTTCATCCGAATTGATCGCACCACTCATCAACCCCCAACTGCACTGCAGGATAGAAGCCCCCATACTGGTTGCATAATAGATCGCATCAACATTCCGGCTTATCGTACTCTGATACCGTCCGGCAAAAATTTGAATAGACATAATCTTCACCCCGTCGTTGTTTCCGCTGCCGCCCGCGATACCGCAGACGCCGATACCATTGTTGTTCACGGCAGAGATCGTCCCCGCCACATGCGTTCCATGACCGCTATCCTCGGGATCCGTCCACGTTATATCCCCTTGGTCTTTGGCAAAATTATAGCCATAGACGTCATCGACATATCCGTTACCGTCGTCATCCACTCCCTTCTGACCGTTCAATTCCGCCTGATTGACCCACATATTGGCTGCAAGGTCCTCATGCTTATACATTACCCCCTCATCCATGACGGCGACGATGATCGAAGGATCGCCCGTACAAAATTCCCATGCGGGTTCGACATTGATATCGCATCCCTCCTTAATAGGACTCACCAGCGTTTCATCTCCCGTATTCTTATAATGCCACTGCTTATTCAACATCGGATCGTTGAATTTGGGAGTTTCTCCGCTACGCGTATTAATTTGGTCCCGATCCGAACTCCATACATTATTATAAGGTACAGCCGACATTTCCGTAAAATTCCGGGCAACATATCCGTCATATTGAACAACCTCTACATCTTCGACAGCGGCCAATTTGCGAGCTGCTTCGTCCAGCGACACCTGATCGTTGAACCTCACCCGATACCAACGGTGCAACCCCGAAGCCCGAGCGTCGGCCTCATGTTGCTCAACCACAGGGATTACCCGCTCAACGGATACGGCACTAATTTCTTTCAGAGCCGCATCAAAAGGTTGAATACCCGTACGCGTAGATTCGGAACGCGTCACTCCCGCCTCGACAGCAGCGATCGACTCCTTCGAAAATTTCACAAGTAACTCACCCGCCTCCGCTTCCGCCGAGGTAAGAATTTTACGACTTCCGGCGCTCATGTCCGGCGCATTCTCCATTTCGGTCGGATCATTTACACATCCACCTAAAGCGGCCGCAACGAAAATTGCGACAAGAGTCCAATAAACTTTTTTCATAACCATTAAATTAATACATTCAACAATCCTGCTCTCAGAACCCGCCATCCATTTTCCACTTCATTTCGAATAGGATTTCAAAAATATCCCGAATGGATTTTCACACGGCAGATACTATAAGATGGCAAATTCAGCCATTAAAGGTAAGTATTTTTTTAGGAAATACGAATAATCGAAACCCGCAAACTATCTTTTTTGTCAAGAACCGATTTTTTTAAGTAAATTTGCCCCTATCCAAAACAAGCGTCATGAACGGAAAAAAACTCACACTCCTTGTCATTCTGCTGCTGATCCTCGATCAGGCCCTCAAGATATGGGTGAAAACCCACATGACTCTGGGAGAGGCCATCATACTCATCCCGGACTGGTTTCAGCTCTACTTCATCGAAAACAAAGGTGCGGCCTTCGGCATGCACATCGCCACGCCGGGAACGATGGACTGGGGCAAGCTGCTTTTAGGTCTTTTCCGGATCGGCATGGTCGTCGCACTGATCTGGCTGATTCGCCATTTCATGCGCAAAAAAGCGCCCAAAGGAGTGTTGATCGGATTCGGGCTGATTCTGGCCGGAGCGATCGGCAACATCATCGACAGCGCCTTTTACGGGCTGATCTTCTCGGCCTCCACACCCGACACGGTCGCCCATTTCGGAGGCCACTACGCAGGATTCATGATGGGCAAAGTCGTGGATATGTTCTACTTTCCGCTCTTTCAGTGGAACAGCGTTCCCGGATTCCTCGATTTCCTGGTCGATAGCCGCAACTACTTCTTCGGTGCAGTTTTCAACCTGGCCGATGCTTATATCTCGGTAGCCGTGGTTTATCTGCTGATTTTTCACTATAAATACTTCAACAAGTAGTTTTTTTCGAAAAAATCGCCCCAAAATATTTGCATTTAAGAAAAAAGTATTACTTTTGCACACCGTAATTCCATGATGCCCAGGTGGCGGAATTGGTAGACGCGCACGTTTCAGGTGCGTGTGTCGAGAGGCGTGCAGGTTCGACTCCTGTCCTGGGCACCAGAACCCCGTCAGAGTTTCCTCTGACGGGGTTTTGCTTTTTCCATACAAGGCGTCATCCCTGACGAACGCAATACTCCGACACACCCCTTCGCACTGTCCGACGACGCTCCTCTTTTCCGGATGACAAAATTTTCCCATTGGGTCCGTACGCATTTCTTCTCCGATCGCGTTCTATAAATGCGACAGAAAAACAGTATCTTTGTTTCATGCTCCAAGAATTTCTGCAATACTTAGCGACGGTCCGCCGCTTTTCCCCATTGACGGTGCAGAATTACCGCCGTGACGTGACAAACTTCCTTGAGTGGCTCGATGTTCCGGAAGCGGATTTCGATCCCCGGCGAATCACCGTGGAAGACGTCCGCGAATGGATCGTGCACCGTACGGAAACAAAACATCTGGGAGCCGCCTCGATGAACCGGGAGCTCTCCTCCCTGCGGAGTTTCTTCCGTTACCTCCACCGTACGGGGCGAATCGACAAAGAGGTCATGTACCGCATCCACGCACTGAAAACCTCCCGGCGAATCCCGGCATTCGTTCCCTCGACACGCATGGAGGGGATTCTCGACGAACTGGACCGGGAGAGCGAAAGTCCGGAATTCAAATTTGTCCGAAATTCGCTCATCGTTCTCCTGTTTTACAGTTGCGGACTGCGGCTTGCGGAACTCGTAGGTATCGACCGCGACGATTTCTCGGGCGACTATACCGCACTCAAAGTCCGCGGCAAGGGCGATAAAGAGCGTATCGTCCCGATCCTGCCGCCCGTCCGGGAAAAAATTTTGCACTATTTGGACGAAATTGACCGGCAGGGAATTTGCATTTCTAAAGAAAAAGCACTATTTTTAAATCAGCAAGGAAAACGAATCTCCCGCAGCACCGTCTATCGGACCGTACAGAGCCAATTGCGACAGGGCGGCGTTCAGGGCAAAAAGAGTCCGCACGTACTCCGGCACACCTTCGCCACCGAATTGCTCAACAACGGCGCCGACATGAGGGCGATACAAGAATTGCTCGGACATGCGTCCCTGCAGGCGACGCAGGTCTATACGCACAACAGCATCGCCAAGTTGCAGAAGATCTATTCCAAAGCTCACCCGCGCGAGAAAAACGGAGCGGAGCAAACAAAACAACAGAATTGATCGGACGGAGCACAGTTCCGCAGATAACGAACCTTATAAAACATAGTATTATGAACGTACAAATTCAATCCGTAAAATTCGACGCCGACAGGAAGTTGGTCGAATTCGTAGAGCACAAAATGGACAAACTCGACCGTTTTGTCGAACGGGCTATCGGAGCCGACGTCATATTGAAACTGGATAAAGACCACGAACTCGGAAATAAAGTCGCCACGATCAACCTCCATATTCCGGGAGACGACCTGGTGGCCGAGAGCCGGGGCAAAAGTTTCGAGGAGGCGGTCGATCTCTCGATCGAAGCGCTCAAACGCCAGATCGACAAGTACAAGGGCCGGCTCGAAAAATAGAATAATGTTATGGTAATGCATAGCGGCGACCTTAAAAGGTCGCCGCTATGCATTTATTCACCTCATTTTATCCGTAAAATTCCATCGTATTATATCAATCGAGAAAATTCAGCAATGCAAATGACGCGACAAGCGGCCAAAACAGAAAAGCCAACACAATTCCAACGAGCAATAAAAACACCGCTTCTCCGAAACTAAATACCCCACAAAGGGTTAAAATAACGAGAACGATAAAATAACCGATAAAATTAAACAAAACGGCTCCTACTACCAAAGAAACATAACCGAAAAAAGAAGAGAGACATCCAGTGGTTTCCCGGGTCGATTCGGGTTTCCTCTGATCCGTCGGAATAACCTTTATCACCGTTTCCTGTTGGAGAGGCCTTATCAAGTAAATCGAATGTCCGCATCGGGGACATGTCGGAGCATAACGCGACACCTCCAATCCGCAAGCAGGACAATGGATCAACAACGACTCTTCGGAATTATCTTTTACCTCCGGAAATAAAGTCAAATCAACCGCCGACGCACATTCATCGTTTGACAAGGATTCCTTTCGCATATTATCCTTTTTCTTCTTCAAGTGCCTCCGCCATACAAGTAACACAACTATTCCCGCAAGTGTTAACCCAAGTAAAATTTCCACAAAAGCATCCATCGTATTAAACACTTTTAGCAATTTAATTAGAAGCCTGCTTCAAGCCTAAAACACCCACTATTTCACTAAAATCACTCCTTCTTCCGCCACTCCTGCACTTCATTCTCCCGTCCGAACGGATTACGAGTCATCAACCGTCGTGTCTTCTTTATGTCGAGTTTCTCCTGATTCTCGGACAAATACGCTCCGATTTGGGAATGAACCCGATGAAATACACGCGACCGATCGTTTTTATAGGCCGCAAATAATAACTCGACATAGATAATTTCATGTTTATCGACAAATGCCTCGATAAAATTGCGGGTCGTAAAAATTTCACCCGCCATCTCCGCAATCACCTCTCCGGCATACTTGGTCATTACTTCATAAACCGATTGTCCGTTTTTCTGTTCCATAGTTTTTTATTTTCGAGTTAAAAATTATAATCGTAAAGCAGCTCGAAATCATCCAGGCAAAGGATTCTGGAGCCTGCATCACAGGCAATTATCAGGTGAGTCGGCTTCCGGTCTGTTCGCAAATACTCCAGAGGAATCGTAAATTGCTGCCAATCGACATCCTCAGCCACTTGCAATTCACCGTAAGCAATCAAATCGGAACAGGATGGATCCAAGGCCTCTTCAAGATACTGATCAACAACAGGATGCTCCGGGATTTTAACGTCATGATCTGGTGCCGGAGACCATGTTCCCAATGCGATCCTAATTGTCGCCTCCTGCTCCTTCGTATCTGTACTCATCACGTTCCTGCATTGCAACCACCCCCGCAAAGCAGTCGGTGTCGCTTCGAAAAGCTGTCCGTAAATATTCCAAAGCATTGAAAGCACCCCAATAACACCACTACCAGCAGCAGGATCTACATTTATCCCAGTAAAAATATGCCCTCCATATAAATCTTTTACTATACTACCCCACTCTTCTTTCTGGAGTTTCACGGCATATTTCCCAGAACTCCCGGGGCGAATCGTCGGTTGGGGCAATCCCATCTCTGGGTAACCCCTCACGATTGAAGTTGCCCAAAACGCCCCCTCCTCCGAGAAATTCCACTCTTCAAAGTCGCCGTTCGGGAGTTTCAATGCGGGCAGCGTAGTCACGATATGAATCCGACTCTCCTCATCTCGCCAGCAGGCCATTATCTCGTAGGTCGTCTCTGGTTCGGCTTCTACGTGTGCAGAAAAACCGTTGCTCGAACCCGCTCCGGCAACTTCCACCCACTCTTTATCACCTTGTTTCCGATAACGGAAGCCCGCCTGCGCAACATCGGATGCACACGAGCCGGACAACCAAATCACCTGGGTCCAGACATCGGCACGTTCGAGTCTGACGTTGACAGAGCCCGAAGTAGCCTGTGTAAAACAGATACTGTCCAGTAAATTCCCCTCGGAATCCACCAGTCTAACCGTAGCCTGGCGGCTTTTCACATCGGAATTGGGGCGGAAAGAGAATACGAGCGACTCTTCTCGCTGATCGGTACGGGAGGTCTCCCCACTGATCCACGTCCGATCTTTCTCAGCAATCTCAACCGTGTAATCGATGTTCGTAATAAGCATTACTCGCAAAGAGGTGCCTTCAGCCTCGATAAGGTAGGAGTTGGCGGAAAGATCAAAAACAACATCCGATTTCGCCTTGACCTCTAAATCGATATAACGGCTTACTGTCTCGTTCCCTTCATCGGAGAGGATTACGACAATCCGCTCGTCCGTCGCAGCATCGGGCAGATAGATAACGATTTTCCCCGACCAGTAATTCGTTTCGATGACCTGAACCCGATAGCCGTCCGGAGCGACAACCCTCACTCGTGCATTTTCACTCGCCCCTTCCAACGTATATCCAACCTCACAGGTTTCACCGGCAACAACCTGCAGCGGCATTGAACAGTCGAATACAATATTCAAATTCCCCGACCCTCCATCCGGTCCATCACCACTACACCCCGCCAACCATAGACAGGCGGCCAATAAAGCAAGCATTTTTTTCATACGATAAAAGTCTGTTGCCACCCGGCTCCGACATGGCGGGTTATAATTAGGGGATAAAAAAGAAAGCGTGGAACTGCAATATCTGATATTTGAGAAGTCGAATAAAGTCGAAAATGAAAAAAAGATCTAAACAAGTGCAAATATAACCTCTAATATTCAATACTTTATGTGGTATCAGATTCGGGAATGA
>OGPY01002244.1_pt1 | contig 12322 bp, 9 predicted proteins | sample 1553121 | NCBI WGS metagenome assembly OGPY01 (sample SAMEA2580004, study PRJEB22360) | human gut metagenome
CGGCGATGAGCCGCAATCTGGAGGCGCTGGCCAGGCCCGACGCCGCGGAAGATATTGTCAATGAGATTGTAAAGGTAATGAAGTGATGGAATACAAGAACGTCTATTTTCTGGGTATCGGCGGCATCGGCATGAGTGCCCTGGCGCGCTATTTTCTGCACGGGGGGTATGCCGTCGCGGGCTATGACCGCACGCCTTCGCACCTGACCGGCGAACTCGAAGCGGAGGGCGCGGCGGTCCACTATGAGGACGACGTGCGGCTGATCCCCGAAGGATTTCTCGACCCGAAGAAGACGATGGTCGTCTACACCCCGGCCGTGCCGCAGGATCACGGCGAATACCGCTATTTTCGCGAACACGGTTTCTGCGTCGAGAAGCGTTCGCAGATGCTGGGGCATCTTGCGGAGGGCAAATACGTGATGGCCGTGGCGGGCACGCACGGCAAGACCACCACTTCGACGATGGTGGCATGGCTCAACCGCGCGCTGACGGGCGGCGGCTCGGCTTTTCTGGGGGGCATTTCGAAGAATTTCGGCGGCAATCTGGTGCTGGGCGACGGCGGGAGACTGGCTGTCGAGGCCGACGAGTTCGACCGGTCGTTCCTGCGGCTGTATCCCGACGTGGCGGTGGTCACCTCGGCCGACGCCGACCACCTCGACATCTACGGGACGCACGAGGCGGTGAAGGAGGCCTTCTCGCAGTTCGTGCGGCAGATCCGGCCGGGCGGCTCGCTCATCATCAAGCGGGGCGTCGACATCGTGATCGACAACCCCGGGATCGCCGTATACCGTTATTCCTACGACGAGCCGTGCGATTTCTACGCCCGCAACGTGCAGCTGCTCGAAGGGGGGCATTACCGTTACGACCTGGTGACACCCTCGGGCGCGTTCGAGGGGTGCACGCTGGGCGTTCCGGGGTGGGTCAACATCGAAAACGCGGTCGCGGCCGTCGCTTCGGTGTGGTGCGCCGCGAAGGCCGGAGGAACTCCGCTGGATGCCGATAAGCTGCGCGGCGCGCTGGCCTCGTTCTCGGGGGTGAAACGGCGTTTCGAGTTCTATGTCAACACCCCGAAGCAGGTCTATATGGACGACTACGCCCATCATCCGCGCGAGCTGGCCGCAACGCTCACCTCCGTGCGGAAGATGTTCCCCGGGCGGCGGATCACGGCGCTGTTCCAGCCCCACCTCTACACCCGTACGCGCGACCTCCATGCGGAGTTCGCCGAGGCGTTGTCGCATGCCGACGAAGTGGTGCTGCTGCCCATCTACCCGGCGCGCGAGGAGCCGATTCCGGGCATCACCTCGGAGATCATCGCCCGACGGGTCGCCGCGCCGTGCCGTATCGTCGACCGCGACCATTTGGCCGACGAGGTGGCCGCGATGGACACCGACGTTGTGATCAGCTTCGGCGCCGGCAATATCGACGCCTGCTGCCCCGCATTGGCGGAGCGATTAAAAATGAAAAGCTAAATATTAAAAATACAGGCATCTGTTTTTGGCATTTTCGTTTCCGGCTGGAGTTGATGAGGTCTCTTTTGCTTGACAAAAACGACTTCTTGCGTGGCTTGGAATCTGCCTGAATGATTTTTCATAATTTTTAATAGTGATGTCCCGCTACCTCCGATACACGCTTCTGACCCTGCTGTGGGTCGCCGTGGCCGCATACATCGTCTTTGCGGCCTCGGCGGTGCGGCGCGTGCGCAGGACGGGTACGGTCGGAAAGCTGGAGATCGAGGTGGTGGACAGCTCTTCGCAGGGACATCTGGTCTCGGCAGCGATGGTCCGCCAGTGGATTTCACATGCCGGAATCAAGACACTCGGCACGGCAGTTGATGCGGTGGACCTGACGGGTATCGAACGACTGATCGCCCGCAACGGATTCGTGGATAAAACGGTTGCCTATGTCTCCTACGGGGGAACGCTGCACATCGAGATCAGCCAGCGCAAGCCGCTGGTGCGCCTGCTTACCGACGGCATGAACGCCTACGTGACCGCCGACGGCTATGTCTTCGCCGCGCCCCGCGCCTCGTCGCTCTACGTGCCGGTGGTCACCGGCAGTTACCGTCCTCCCTTCCCTGCGTCGTACGTCGGGAGCGTGCGGGAGCATATCGACCTGCGTCTCGGCGAGATTGACGAACGCATCGCCGAACTCGAACGCGAGAAATACCCTCTCTACCGGCGTGAGATGGAGAACGACCGCAACATTTCGGCCCTGCGCCGCATGCGCATCAAGCGGCAGTGGTGGCGGCTGGAAGGTTCGCGGGAGTTCGATGCGCGGGTCGACGCGCTGCGCGAGAAAAAAGCCGGCCTGCGCCGCACCTACCGCTACCGGGCGGGCGTGATCCGCGAGGAGATCGAGCGTATCGCCGGGTTGCAGGAGGCCGAGCGGCGGAAACAAAAAAAGTTGGAGAAAAGCTACGAAGATTTCATGAAACTCCTTACCTTTGTAGAAACTGTCGAAGACGATGATTTCTGGAGGTCGGAAGTGGTGCAGATCACCGCGAAAACGACCCCCAGCGGAGCATTGGAGGTGGAACTTACGCCCCGCAGCGGCCGCTTCGCCGTGCTTTTCGGCCGGCTGGAGGACGTGGAGCGCAAGTTCGACAAACTGTTGCGGTTTTACCGCAGCGGCCTCTCGTCGATCGGCTGGAGCGAATACCGCACTATTGACATCAGATATAACGACCAGGTGGTTTGCAAGAAGTAAAAGGATTATACCGTGGAAAAAAAGAATTATACCGTTGCCGTCGATTTGGGCTGCTCGTCGGTCGTGGTGGCCGTCGGGGAGAAGACGCCCGAAGGCCTGCTTGACGTGGCGTGTGTCGTCACGAAGCCCGTCGAGGGAGTCAATGCGGGCCGGATCGAGAATATCGAACTGGTGAGCCGCGCCATCCGCGAGGCCGTGTCGGAGGCCGAGCAGCAGCTCGGAATCCGCATCACGGAGGCGTATGCCGGTATCTCGGGCGACTTCGTGCGCTGTGCGCGCCATACCGACCATGTCTTCGTCTACGATCCCCAGAACGGCGTCAACCAGAAGGACGTCGATGCGCTGTTCGACCGCATGCGCAACGTGCAGGCCCCCGACGACGAGACCATTATGGAGCGCGTGCCCCAGAACTACATGGTCGACGACAACCAGGAGGTGCGCAATCCCGTGGGTTCGTTCGGCAAGAAACTTTCGTCGACGTTCAACTTCATCCTTTGCCTCAAAACCCCGATGCAGCGTCTCGATATGGCCCTGAAACGCCTCGGCATCAAGATGCTGGGCGTCATGTCCGACGCGCTGGCGACGCCCGAAGCGGTGTTGCTGCCCGATGAGAAGGAGGAGGGCGTGGCCGTGGTCGACGTCGGCGGCGGCGTCACCGACGTGACGGTCTATTACCGCAACGTGGTGCGTTACGTCGCTTCGATCCCGATGGGCGCATCGGCCATCAACCGCGACATCCGCACGATGAGCGTTCCCGAGAAACACGTCGAGAGCCTCAAGCAGAAATACGGTTCGGCGGTCGCCGAACTGGCTCCCGAGGACAAGCTGATCCGCGTCAACGGCCGTACGGCCCGCGAGGCGAAGGACATTCTGCTGCGCAACCTGGCCACGGTGATCGAGGCCCGCGCCACGGACATCGCGGAGTTCGTGCAGCAGGAGATCAAGGATTCGGGATACGCCGGGAAACTGGCCTACGGCATCGTGCTGACGGGCGGTTCGGCCAAATTGAAGGACCTCGACGAACTGTTCCGCCGCGTGACGGGCATGGACGTGCGTGTCGCTGTGCCCGAGACGGGAATCACCGGGGAGTCGAAGGAGAAGGTTGCGGACGCCGCTTTCTCGACCGCCGTGGGCATCCTGCTCAAGGGGGCCGAACTGGGCGGCTGCGCCGTCATCGAGCACCCCGCGGCTCCTCGTTCCGAGCCGCACCGGCCTTTCACGCCGCCGCAGCCCGCAGCGGGCGGGTTCAAGGCTCCGCAGCCGCGTGCTGCCCAGCCCTATACGCCTCCCGTGCCGGTTCCGGAACCCGATTCCGGGGTGCAGGCCGGAGCCGAAGCGGCCGGACGGCCGGACGAAGAGCGTGCCGACGAGCCGCCGGTGATCGAACCGAAGCGCAGCCGCAACTGGGGTGCGATCTTCCAGAAGACCTTCGACAAGATCAACAAGAGTTTCACGGCCGCCGAGGACGAGGAGATTTAGGGTAGATCAGCTCGTCCGCATTCCGGTTGACATCCCGGCTGAACCCCCGGTTGCGCCGCGACAAGTCCCCTCCGGGGAGGGATTCAGGGAAGGGTCGGATTTGTAAACGCAGGGGAACGCCGCGAAAGCACCGCTCATCTGCGGGAAAGGTAATTTAAGTTGTTTGGATAATTAGGAAATAACGATATGACAGACGAATTGATGTCGGAAATCAAGGCTCCGCGTACGGACGGGTCGATTATCACGGTGGTCGGAGTCGGCGGGGCCGGAGGCAACGCCGTGAACCACATGTGGAACCTCGGCATCCGGGGCGTGACCTTCATGGTCTGCAACACGGACCAGCAGGCGTTGGACAAAAGCCCCGTGGAGCGGAAAATCCGCCTCGGGGCCGAGGGGCTCGGCGCGGGCAACGATCCCGAGAACGGGCGCCGCGCCGCGGTCGAGACGCTGCCCGAAATCCGCCAGCAGCTCGAGGAGGTCGGTACGAAGATGATCTTCATCACGGCCGGCATGGGCGGCGGCACAGGTACGGGCGCTTCGCCCGTCATCGCCAAACTGGCCCGGGAGATGGGACTGCTGACGGTGGCCATCGTCACCTCGCCGCTGGCCGTCGAGGGCAAGATCCGTTACGAGCAGGCGTTCCGCGGCATCGAGGAGCTGCGGCAGAACGTCGATTCGCTGCTCATCATCAACAACGAGAACATTCTCGAGATCTACGGGCGCCTCTCGCTCAAGCAGGCCTTCGGCAAGGCCGACGACATCCTGGCTTCGGCGGCGAAGGGCATCGCCGAGATCATCACCGTAGAGAGCGATCTGGTGAACGTCGATTTCGCCGATGTCTCGAAGGTGATGCGCGACAGCGGCCGCGCCCATATGGCCGTGGCCGTGGCCGAAGGCGACAACCGCGCCGAGGCGGTGGCCGAGGCGTCGCTGCGCTCGCCGCTGCTGGACCACAACCTCATTTCGGGGGCGAAGAACATCCTGTTGAACATATCCGTCTCGGACGCCGATGCGCTCATGTACGAAGAAGTCGTGCGCATTCTCGAATACATCCAGGCCCATGCCAGCGTGCAGGACGACCGCGGCGTGATCCACAACGCCAACATCATCTGGGGTACGAGCGAGAAGCCGCAACTGGGCAACGCCATCGAACTGGTGGTGGTGGCCACGGGCTTCGAGGGCGACGAGGAGCAGCACGGAATGCATCCGATCGTGCCTGCGGCGCGCAATGCCGAGCAGCCTGCGGCCGAACCGACGGCTCCGGTGCTGGAGCCGATCAAACCCGCCGCGCCCAAACCCGCTCCGCGCCAGCCCGAACAGGTCGTGCTCGGCGCCAAACCGACACGTTACAGCAATATCGAGGCGCTGCTGGCCAAGCCCGCCTACCAGACGCGCAACTCGGCGTTCGTCGTGCAGGCTTCGGGCGGCCGCAAGGAGGTGCTTCGGGACGAGGCGGCCGGAACGTCGAAGGAGGAGCCGAAGGGCGGCTCGCTGTTCGATTAACTAATCGTCGGAAAGTTTGGAAGAGACCGGTTCCTGGATCGTATTCAACGGGTTCGAACCCCGCATTGCCGCGCTTTGCGCGGTGACGCTTTTCCTGTTGTGTGTTTCGGCGCTCGTGTCGGGGGCCGAAACGTCGTTTTTTTCGCTGTCGCACAATGACGTGAACCGTCTCAAGGCGAGTCGGAGCGCATCGGCCGGGGCCGTGCTGCGCCTGCTGACGGACGTGGACATGCTGCTGGCGACGATTCTGGTGGTGAACAACCTGGTGAATGTCTGCATCGTCATCCTCACGTCGGGCATCATCGACTCGCTGTTCACCTTCCTGCGTTTCGAGTTCCTGTTCAAGACCGTGCTGGTGACCTTCCTGCTGCTGCTCTTCGGCGAGATCCTGCCCAAGGTCCTGGCGCAGACCGTTCCCGTGGGGTTCGCCTCGGCCGTGGCGCGGCCTCTGCTGGCGCTGCGGCGGATTTTCTACCCGCTGTCGTATGCGCTGGTCCATGCCAGCAGCCGCATCAGCGAGAAAGCGGCGCACCGGAGCGAAATTTCGCTCGACGAACTGGCCGATGCCGTGGACATGACGCAGAGTTCCTGCCGCGAGGAGCACGTGATGCTTTCGGGCATCGTCAGCTTCGTCAATACCGAGGTGCAGGAGATCATGAAGCCCCGCGTGGACATGACGGCACTCGATATCAAAGACGACTACGAAACGGTCAAGCGCACGATCATCGAATCGGGCTTCTCGCGCATTCCGGTCTATGAGGAGGACATGGACAACATCCGCGGTACGCTCTACGTGAAGGACCTGCTGCCCTATATCAACAACGACCGGGATTTCGCCTGGCAGCAGCTCATCCGCAAGCCCTTTTTCGTCCCCGAGCACAAGAAGATCAACGACCTGCTGGCCGATTTCCAGACGAACAAGATCCACATGGCCGTCGTCGTGGACGAATACGGCTCGACGCTGGGGCTGGTGTCGCTGGAGGACATCATCGAGGAGATCGTGGGCGAGATTTCCGACGAGAGCGACAACGACGAGTGCTTCTATACGCGCCTCGACGCCCGGAGCTACCTTTTCGAGGGCAAGACCCACCTGGGAGATTTCGAACGGATCCTCGAGCTCGGAGAGGACGCCTTCGCCGACGTGAGGGGCGAGGCGGAGACGCTGGCGGGGCTGATGCTCGAACTCAAGCGCGACTTCCCGCGCAAGGGCGACGTCTTTACGGCGCACGACATCCGGTTCACGGTACAGGAGACGGAAGGACACCGCATCGACAAAATCCGGGTCGATCTGTTATGAAAAGATTGCTGACGCTCGCCCCGATGACGGAGGCCGAGGCGGCGCCCTGGGTGACCGGTGAGGAGCTCGCAACGGCTGCCGGGTTCGGTTCGGCGGTTCGCCGTGCGGAATTCCTGACGTGGCGGGCCGCCGTGCGGCGCGAGCTGGGGCGCGACGTGCAGATCGCCTACGATGCGAACGGCGCACCCTGTCTGCCGGGGCGCGCCGAACGGATTTCCGTCTCGCACTGCCCGGGCCGGGTGGCGGTCGTGCTGTCGGAGGGACCGTGCGCCGTGGACATCGAATCCGAGACGCGGAACTTCGGCCGCGTGATCGCACGGTACATGACCCCTCGCGAACTGCGGCTTTCGGAATCCGCCCTGTGGCCCGCCGTGGCATGGTGCGCCAAGGAGGCGCTCTACAAATATGCGGGGCGGAGGGAGCTGGACCTGCTGCGCGACCTGCGGCTGCTGGAGGCGGACCTCGGCGAGGGGTTCGATCCGCTGCCGGGGGGAAATTCCGGTGTCGGAGTGACGGCGGCGTCCGCAGGGACCGGCGTTCCGGGCGAAGAGCCTGTCGGCATGGCGGACGGTGCGGCGGGGAAGGTGACGGGTTCCGTCTGCGGCGGCGCGCCGGTGACGCTCTCCGTGCTGCGAGCGGCGGGGTATCTCCTCGTCTTCCGGTATTAGAACGCCTCCGAAGCCGTGAAGAGGAAGGCTGAAGAGCGTTTCCGGTCCCACGGCAGATTCGGGTTGCCGTAGTTGCCCCAGCCGTAGTCGAGGCGGATATTCATGCGATTCTTGAATTCGAAACGGTAACCGCAGCCGAAACTGCAAAGCGTGTTTCCCCAGCGGAATTTCTCCGTGCCCCAGACCTGCCCGCCGCCGATCCATCCCACGATGCCGTGGCGGCGGTAGATTTTCTGCCGCAGTTCGATCTGCGTTTCCACCAGTTTTTTGTCGCGGTAGCGTCCCTCGTAGTAACCGCGCATGCGTTCCATGCCGCCCATTTTGGCGTACATGTGCCACGAGGGGGTTCCGGTCGTGGCGTCGGCGTAGAGGTCGCAGGCCAGCACGGCCCCTTTCCAGAGTTTCTGGTAGAAGTCGAAGGTCAGCGTGAAGCGTCCGAACGTGCGGCGCGTGTTTCCCAGCCATTCGGGATACCATTTGGCCTCGGCCTTGATGAAGATGCCCTTCGAGGCGTTGAACGTCACGTCGCGCGTGTCGTACTGGGCGAAAAGCCCGACATTGGCGTTGAAGGCGTTGGGCTTGTCGCCCGTCGTGGCGATGTAATTCGAGAACGGGTCCTGTTTCGCAGGGTCGTAGCGTCCCTCCTGCCAGAGGTTGTAAAGCTCGCCCATCTTGCCGCCCGGAACCGGTTTTCCGGACTCTACGTCGGCCTGGATGCCGTTCATGCGGTCGGCCATGCCCGAATTTTTGTACTTGGCTCCGGAGTAGTCGATGCCGCCGCTGACGCCGATGTAGAAGCGGCCCACGAGCGAGGTGCAGTAGGAGATGCGGAAGGCGCCCATCGTCGTGGTGAGGTCCTGGGCGTAACCCTCCTTGCCGGCGTTGTAACCCACGCCGTAGAAGGCGCCGGGGAAGTAGACGAATGCGCCCGAGTAGCTCAGCCGCTGTTTGTTGTGGTTGTAGATGTTGTCGCCCGAAAAGCGCAGCAGCACGAATTTTTCGGTCGTGAAGTTGCCGTAAATCGAAATGTTCGACGGTGCGGTGACCGAGTCGGTGCGGTCGAGCCGGTAGAGTCCCGCCAGCAGGAATCCGATGCCGAAGCCTACGTCCGAGGAGTAGTTGGGTCCCGGGGCGATGCTCCAGTCGATCTTCTTTTCGAAGGTGCGGTCCACGTTCGAACGGCTGTAATAGTCGATGATGCGGCGGATCAGCCCCGGACGTTTCACCGGAGCGGCGAGGGCTGAAGTGTCGGCCATCCGGACGTGCCTGGCGTTCGGGTGCGCCTCGGCCTGTCCGATCTGTGAAAGCGTAGTTTCGGTCGATGGGAAATTCTCCTTCGAGGTGTCCTTGTTCTGGGCCGACGCGCGCAGCGCGGCTGTCGTCAGCAAAACGGTGAGGAGAAGGAAACAGGTCTTTTTCATGAATTTGGAGCTCGGAGTCGACAGCAAAGATAACCAATATTTCCGGTTGCGCAAAATGAACAATCCCAACCTCCGGAAGTAGTAACGAAACGGGTAAAAATTCCTACCTTTGCGGCAATTCAAACAATTGCCGCCCATGGAAATCGCCGCACCGCAACTGCTCCGGGAGTCAGCAGCGTCCGCTGATCCCGTTCGGATGACCCGTGACGAGGAGATCGCCGACGCTTCGTTCCGCGCTGCGGACTTCGCATCGCTCGACCGCGAGCACCTTTCGGTGCAGGGATGCCTCTTCACGGGCTGTCTCTTCGCGGGGAGCGTGCTTGCCCGTTCGCAGTTTTCGGACGTGGTTTTCCGCAACTGCGATTTCTCGAACGCCGACTTGCTGGGGTGCAGTCTCCACCGCGTACGGTTCGCCGACTGCAAACTTTCGGGAACGAATTTCGCCGAAACCGCGCTCAACCACCTGCTGTTCGAACGTTGCAAGGGCGAGTTCGCCAATTTCGCCTTTTCGCGGCTGCGCACGGTGCGTTTTGCGGGCTGTCCGATGCATGGCGCCGCTTTCGGGGACTGCCGTTTCGAACGTGTCGAGTTTGCGCAGTGCGACCTGACACAGGCCGAATTCTTCGGCACCCGCCTGCGCGGACTTTCTTTCGCCGATTCGGACATCCGCGGCATTCGCGTTCGCGAGATCGGGTCGTTTGAATTGAAAGGATTGAAAATTAGTCCATTGCAGGCTGTTGAGCTGGCCCGTCTGCTGGGCGTCGAGATCGAAGAATAGAGATTTATTCAAAAAAATTACAAATTTTATAAAAAATCTTAATAAAATATTTGGAAGTTTGGTTTCCGCGCACTACTTTTGTCCTGTCTTAAATGATAAAATATTTTAAGAATTAATTAAAATTATTTAGTATGAAAGCAAGGATTAACGAGTGGTTCCGTACCGCCCTGATCATGTTGGGAGAGAGCATCAAACTGCGCGAGATGTAAAATCTCCCTTTCAGTAGACTTAAAAACTTAAACTTCGATAAACGAACAGCCCGGCTTTTGCAAGCCGGGCTGTTTTGTCGTTGCGGGGATCGTCGGTCTATTTGACGCCGATTTTCTTGAGAATCGCCTTCGGAACGGCGTTTTTGTTGACCAGCACGGTCATCGTCTTGTAGGCGACGAACGGGCGCGAGAAATACCAGTAGCCGTCGTAGGGACCTGTCGTGTTCCACGAGTTCTTGACCTTGTAGTAGGGCGTTCCGTTCTGGTCGGTGGCCGTGCCCACGATCTGCATGCCGTGGTCGTCGGTGGTCTCGTAGTTGTCGTAGCCTTTCTGGCGAAGCTCCTGCGTGACGGTGCGCTCCCTGCCGGGTTTGTCGAACTTGTAGAGCGCCTCGTCCTTCTCCTTCTGGGTGAGTTTGCCCCACTTCTCGGCTTCGGTTCCCTGCATGCCTTCGAGGTCGGCTTCAGGGACGATGCCCAGACCTTTGGTGCGGCTGAACCCCTTCTCGCTCACGTCGGTTCCCCAGGAGATCGTGTAACCCTTCTCCAGCGAGTTGTCGATGATCTGCATGAACTCGTCCAGGGGCACGTTCCATACCTTGTCCCAGTTCCAGTTGTCGGGGACCTCCATGGCGAACTCCGTGTAGAAGGGGTGGTGGGTGAACGAGGTGAATTCGATGTAGTCGCCGAGGTCGATCGGCAGCGACGCGGCGAACGACGCCGGGGTGTACTCCCTGCCCCGGTAGGTGAACTTCCCGGGCATCGGGCCGAAATAAGCGTCGAGGATGCCGTTCAGCCCGGCCTGCCAGGCCGTCGTGAGGCGGCTGTCGCTGCGCTTCCCGCCGGCCTTGATCACCGCGTCGGCGTAGGCCTTGATCACGGCGTCGATCTCATCGAAATTGGGTTTGTCGTAGCCGTAGTTCAGTCCCGGATAGACCTCCTCGGGGACGATGCCGTACGCCTCGATGCCGTGCAGCACGTCGTGGGCCTGTCCGCCGACGGCGAGGTTCAGCGAGCCGTGCAGGCGGACGTATTTCACGGCCTTTTCGAAGTAGATGTTGCGCACGATCCACATCTCCGAAAGGTCCAGTTCGGGACCTCCGGCGCGGAGGATTTCGCTTTCGAGGAACGAGAGGGTCGAGTAACACCAGCAGGTTCCGCTGCGGCTCTGGTCCTTGACCGGGGTGACGGGCAGGATTTTGACGTCGGTGAAACGGTAGCCTTCCGGGGCGGCCGTGTCGGGCGTTTGTGCCGCGGCTCCGAGCGCGTAGCAGAGCGCAAGTGCGGCGAGAATCGGTTTTTTCATCAATCGTTCGGTTTTCGGTGTTTGCTTTCTTGCGGGTCGTTTCGCAGTCCCGGTACGGTTTCTCCGTTTTGCGGCCAGACCCTTTTATCTCGGTACGGTTTTTCTGTTTTGCGGCCAGGCCCTTTTGTTCCGGGGAGGGTTTTCCGTTTTGCGGCCAGACCCTTCCCCTCTTGTCCGGGGCGGTTACTTTTTCGATCCTGCGACGATCTTCAGACAGTCGTCGAGGGTGAGTTCCTCGGGCTTCGCTCCCTTCGGCAGGCGGTAGTTCTTGCTCTTGTAGGCGATGTAGGGTCCGTAGCGGCCGTTCTTGACGAGCATGTCGGCATCTTCGGGGAAACTCTTCAGCGGCGTGTTGGCCGCGGCCGCGGCCGCCTGGTGTGCGCGGACGATCTCACCGGCGCGGTCGTAGCCGATCGTGTAGGGGTCGTCGGTCTTGGCCAGCGACGCGAACGACTTTCCGTAGCGCACGTAGGGACCGTACTTGCCGATGCCGACCATCAGCTCCTCGCCGTCCAGCTGTCCCAGGTCGCGGGGCAGGGCGAAAAGCTCCAGCGCCTCTTCGAGCGTGATCGACTCGATCAACTGGCCCTTCTTGAGCGACGCGAAGCGTCCCTTCTCGCCTTCGTTCCCTTCGATCTCGACCATCGGGCCGTAACGGCCGATGCGCGCCTTCACGATGTGCCCCGTCTTGGGATCGTTGCCCAGAATGCGCACTTCGCGCGTCTTGGCGGTCTGCGTCGTGATGGCCGAATCGACCATCTTGTGGAAGGGACCGTAGAACTCGTCGATCATCTTGTCCCAGGTGATGTCGCCCTCGGCGATGCGGTCGAACTCCTTCTCTACGCTGGCCGTGAAGTTGTAGTCGATGATCGGGCCGAACTGCTCCTCCAGGTAATCGTTGACCACCATGCCGATGTCGGTCGGCGAGAGGCGGTTCTTCTCCTTGCCGAAGCTCT
>OGPY01002250.1_pt1 | contig 12305 bp, 7 predicted proteins | sample 1553121 | NCBI WGS metagenome assembly OGPY01 (sample SAMEA2580004, study PRJEB22360) | human gut metagenome
TCAGATCATCTCTCGTATCAACGGCTTTACTTATGTTCAGACTCAATTCGATTATTTCACAGGTGAACTGAAAGTTGTTCGCGAAATCGCTTACTCTGACGGCCCTCGTGCAAAAGTAAAATGTTATGGTGCTGACGACGTTCGCGAAGGTGTAGCTATCATGTGGAAAGAAGGTGTAGACGTATCTATCACAGGTAACTCTACTAACCCGACTCGTTTCCAACACCCAGTTGCTGGTACTTACAAGAAAGAACGTGTTCTTGCTGGCAAACCTTATTTCTCTGTTGCTTCTGGTGGTGGTACAGGTCGTACTCTTCACCCGGATAACATGGCTGCCGGTCCTGCTTCTTATGGTATGACGGATACGATGGGTCGTATGCACTCTGATGCACAGTTCGCTGGTTCTTCATCAGTTCCTGCTCACGTAGAAATGATGGGATTCCTAGGAATTGGTAACAACCCGATGGTAGGTTGTACAGTAGCTTGTGCGGTTGATGTTGCTCAGGCTTTAGGTAAGTAATTCAGGTTACTTTATATAGATAAAGAACTCCTGTAATCTTAACGATTACAGGAGTTCTTTTTATTTGTAATAATTTGATATGGATAAATTTATTCAGAAATGTATTACTTCATATAAACCATATCATCTTTTCTTTCTCCTTTATACCAATCAGTGTTTGATTTACATCCACTTTCAACCCACTTTGAATACCCTCCAGACACTATTTAAACTGGACAAATAGGTAGCTTTTAACTTGAATATACAAATATAAACCTGAAAGAGCAAATAATGTAGCTAATTCGAGAACTTTTGTATGACTTCACCTGTTTACATAACAGATACTAAAATATTATACAACAATGCTACTCACATTCTTAAATACACTTGCCACTATTATCAGTGTTATTAGTCTACTAATTGTCACTTACGGAGTATTAGTCTGCTTCATCGCCTTTTTACGCAATGAAATAAAACGATTCAACGGAACATATACGGTTAACAATATACGGCAGTTGAGGGCGGATTTTGGCACTTACCTTTTGCTTGGATTGGAATTTCTAATTGCTTCCGACATACTAAAAACTGTGGTTGATCCAACGTTGGACGAATTGGCAATCCTGGGTGGAGTGGTTGTAGTAAGAACTGTGCTTTCTGTATTTTTGAATAAAGAGATCAAAGAATTGGCCAAAAATGATTCAGCGAAAGAAATATAGCATATCGCCGCACAACTAAGTTTCTCCAAAGCCATATCTTTTTTATTGCCTGATATTTCTATTTTGCCTACCTTTGTACGGGAAACATTTACACACTGACTGGCAAGGAATAGAAACACGTCAAAAAAAATGGGAATTACACATCTATCTATTGAGCTTACACTTGATCTGATTGCGTTAATTATAGGAATCATCCTTATTATACGTGCTAAAGACAATTATCCGAAATTATATTGGGGAATTATAGTAACCGGCATCGGCATTATGTTTTCATGGGAAAATATCGGATGGTTGACAATTGTCACAGACACTCCGGAATACAACTTCACAGAATTGCTCAACATAGAGAAAATGCTCAAATGGTATGCTTTAGCAAATATTGTAGCCCTGTTCCCTATCGCTTCTTTATCGCCGGGCTATCTGAACCATTTCAGGATATTTACTTTTCTGTTATTACCTATCATTACGATAACGGTAGGAATCAGTTATTTAGGTTTCAATGGGAATATCACTCCCATCCACTCCATAGATGAAATTATTCCGAATATCCATCAAATAGATGTCAAGCTTAGGGCTTGCATATTCCTGTTATCCGTTTTTACCCCACTCGTTCTTCTTATTTATCCGATGATGAATAACAAGACCTACCGCAGGATAAATAATAACATGTATCTATTCATCGGTTTTCTATTCGTATTTTTAGGGATATACATTTTGTTCACTCTAAATATCAATGAATTTGTTTTCAATCTGTTCGGCATTATGGCAATCGTTTTTACGGTCTTATTCTCCATACAATATTTACGTTATGAGAATCCGTTTTCGAACCATATAAACATGATTCATAATGCAAAGAATACGGAAAGCACTATAATGCTACAAGCTGGAAAGCCATCTCCTACTCTCCCGCTCTTCTCAACGATTGAAGCCTATCTTCAGGAACAGCATCCCTATACCGATCAACGGTATAATATAGAACTTTTAGCCAAGTCCCTGAATAAACAGGAACATGATATTTCAGCAGCAATCAAAAGTCAGGGCTTTACAGGTTTCCGGGAATACATTAATTATCTTCGATTGGAATATTTCAGACAGTTAGCCGCCGAAAATCCAAAGAGTAATGTAAAAGAACTTATGTTTGCATGCGGTTTCACCTCCCGGGCAACTTTCTATCGTAACTTTTCAGAAAAGTATGGTGTATCACCCAGTAAATTCATTGAGAATCAAAGAGTAGAACAATAATTTCTTTTTTTAAAAGCACAATTCTTAATAGTAAAAAGTGTCTCATTTCAGGAATGAGACACTTTTTATTTTTATAGCTAAAAGCAATCCGTTACTTTTGATGCAAAATAAAACTACGACGTTGGCATCATCAACAGATTAATCGAATACTAAGATAAATAGAATATGAATATTAACAATTGTAATCACACCGACACAGAAAAACATCAAGAAGAAAAGATCTTTTTATATACTACCATTACTGGAAACTTGCAACTAATCCATTTAGAACAGATTGGCTATTTCCGGTATAACTCCAAGAGTAAACTATGGGAAGCTGTATTAAATAATAATCATACCCTGGCACTCAAAAGAAATACAAACTCACAAAAGATATTGAGTCTGCATCCCTATCTTATCCAGATTAGCCAGTCACACATTATCAATATAAGCTATCTGGTTTCGATTGAAGACAACAATTGCATATTGCTTCCTCCATTTAATGAGATGGAACTTTTACAAGTAAGCAAGTCTTTTATGAAAAAGCTAAAAGAAAAATATCCATGTATCTGATTGTATATAGCTCATCTTTATGCTCTATGCAACACCAAGCAATTCCACTTCGAAGATCAATGTCGAGTAGGCAGGAATAGAATCAAAAGATTTGATACCGTATCCCATTGCATAAGGAATATAAATAATCCATTTATCACCAACATGCATTTTCTGAAGTGCCACCTGCCACCCTTCTATTACATCACTAAGACGTAGGGCATCGGGACAAGTACGCTCATAAGAATTATCAAACACCTGGCCATCAATCAGACTTCCTTTGTAATGCACGGTAACAATGCTCCGTGCACCCGGAGAAATCGTACTTTCGCCAGTTTCCAAAACTTTGTAATAGATTCCACACGGCAACGCGAAAACACCTTCCTGAAAAGATAGTTTTTTCAAAAATCGCCGATTGGCCTCTTTGTATTCTTTCTTTTTCCCCATAAATAAATTGATTAAGAACTTGCAAAAATAATCAGAATAACAAAGGATTTAGCATAAAAACTGTATATTTGTTTGTTGAACTATAAAAAACTTCTCACTATGGGACAAACAAAGACTACACGTAGCATCAGTGCTACCGGACTATTCTTACTTATCATGATGACTGTGGGTCTATATTCATGCACACGCACTCAAAAAGACATCATTCCTTCTGCCGATTATGCACCGTATGTAAATGCGTATACGGGAGGAGTCATCTCGCAAAATTCGACCATACGTATAGAACTGACCCACGACCAACCCATGGTGGATATGAACAATGAGTTAAAAAACAACCCATTTAGTTTCTCACCTTCATTAAAGGGAAAAGCATATTGGGTTAGCAACAATACCATTGAATTTGTGCCCGAAGAAGGAGCGCTGAAACCGGGAACACTTTACGAAGGAACTTTCCGGCTCGGAGACTTCATCGAAGTGGACAAAAAGCTGAAAGAGTTCAACTTCTCATTCCGTGTACAGGAACGTAACTTCACCCTGCAACTGGAATCATTGCCGATTACAGCTACCCAACCGAATGAAATAAATATTAAAGGAGAGATACGTTTCAGCGACGTAGTGAAAAAGGAAGAGGTAGAAAAGATGCTGACTGCCAGTGACGGAAAAAAGAGTTATCCGGTGGAAGTCACCGCAACCGACAATCATACCCGGTATTTGTTTAGTATCAGACAAATCCCCAGAGAAGCTGATGATTACCCCTTGACTATCACAGCCAACGGCAACGCAGCCGGCATCGACCGTAAACAAAGCGAAGAAGTACTGATACCGGCGAAAGATTGTTTCCGTTTCATGTCTGCCGAACGCATCGACCAACCGGAAAATGGAATCGAGATTGTTTTCTCCGCTCCCTTATCCACTACTCAAGATTTAAAAGGACTGATTGAGATCCCAGAAATCTCCTCATCGATCTTCCAAATCAGTGAGAACAGAGTTTTTATCTATTTCGAAGCAAACACACAGAACAAACTGACGTTGAATATCCATGAAGGAGTCAAAGACAGTCAAGGTAAAGCATTGGGAACTTCTCATACGATCTCATTCAGTGAAGTAAGTCTGAAGCCACAAGTGGAAATGTCTACTACCGCCGCTATCCTGCCCGATTCGAAAAGTCTGATTATTCCTTTCAGGGCTGTCAACCTATACGCTGTGGATTTGAGCGTGATCCGCATTTTCGAGAACAATGTATTGATGTTTATGCAAACCAATTCACTGGCCTCGGCCAATGAGCTACGCCGTTCTGGAAGACTGGTTTACAAGAAAACATTATGGCTTGCCAAAGATGCTTCCAAAGACATTCATCATTGGGGAGATTACTCGATAGACCTTGCCGGATTAATCCACCAGGAACCGGGTGCCATCTATCGTGTCATACTTTCATTTCGTCAGGAATACTCCGCTTATCCTTGTGGAGGAGGCGAGAATCAGGATATGAAATTCGCCGACAGCAGCACCTCCGACGGGCTGACCAAAGTAAGTGGAAGTGTTTTGTCCGAAGAAGATGAAGCAATCTGGAATACTCCCGAGGCCTACTATTATTACAACGGAGGAACAATGGACTGGAGTGTGTACCGATGGACGGAACGCGACAACCCCTGCCATCCGTCTTATTATATGGATTCAGACCGGGCAGCTGCCTGCAACGTTTTTGCTTCCAACCTGGGAATGATTGTAAAACGGAACTCACTGAATAAACTGTGGATTGCTGTTAGTAATATTTTGGATACAAAACCGATAGGAAAAGCACAGGTAACAGCGTATAACTTCCAGTTACAACCCATAGGGAAAGGAGAAACCAATGGAGAAGGATTCGTTGAAATCACTCCGAACGGTGTGCCTTTCATTATCGTGGCAGAATCGGACAAGCAAAAAGCGTACGTCCGCGTTGTGGACGGTGAAGAACAGTCCGTCAGCAGATTCGACGTGGGAGGAAAAGATATTCAAAAGGGACTGAAAGGATTTATATATGGCGAAAGAGGGGTATGGCGCCCGGGAGACACGCTGCACATTTCCTTTATATTGGAAGACCGCGAAAAGAGAATCCCCGACAAGCACCCCGTAGCACTGGAGATTTACAATCCGAGAGGACAGTTCTACACGAAAATGATTTCAACACAAGGAATGAACGGATTCTATACATTCGACGTTCCGACACAGGCAACAGACCCGACCGGACTTTGGAATGCGTATATTAAGGTGGGAGGAACCACCTTCCACAAAGGTCTGCGTATCGAAACCATAAAGCCCAACCGCTTGAAAATAAATCTGGCATTGCCGAAGGTACTTCAAGCTACGGACAAGGATGTCTATGCCCCACTCACTTCAACCTGGCTGACAGGAGCAACTGCCTCCAAACTGAAAGCCAAAGTAGAAATGTCTTTATCGAAAGTGAATACACAGTTTAAGAATTACGGACAATATATCTTTAACAATCCGGCTACGGATTTCACGACTATCAAAACAGATATATTTGACGGCACACTGGATGCAGAAGGAAAAGCAAATGTCATGCTGAAAGTTCCGACCGCAACGGAAGCGCCGGGTATGCTGAACGCCACTTTCACCACCCGCGTGTTCGAACCGGGAGGAGATGCCAGCATCTACACTCAAACAATTCCATTCTCACCATTCACCTCTTATGTCGGTATCAATCTGAACCAGCCAAAAGGCAAATATATTGAAACTGACAAAGATCATGTATTCGATATTGTAACTGTAAACACGCAGGGACAGTTAGTGAACAGTTCTAATCTGGAATACAAAATATACCGCATCGGCTGGAGTTGGTGGTGGGAAAACAGTGGTGAATCTTTCGGAACGTATATCAACAACAGTTCCATCACTCCTGTTGCCAGCGGCAATTTACAGACAAGAGGCGGAAAAGCATCTTTCAAATTCCGTATCGATTATCCGTCATGGGGACGCTACCTGGTTTACGTGAAAGATAAAGAGAGTGGACATGCCACCGGAGGTACAGTTTATGTTGACTGGCCGGAATGGCGGGGACGTTCGAGCAAGACTGATCCCAGCGGTATCAAGATGCTTGCTTTCTCGCTGAACAAAGATTCTTATGAAATAGGAGAAACAGCCACAGCAATCATTCCTGCAGCAGCGGGAGGACGTGCACTGGTATCCATAGAAAACGGTTCTACCGTATTACGACAAGAATGGATAGAGGTTTCCAACGGAGGAGATACGAAATATACATTCAAGATTACACCGGAGATGACTCCGAATGTATATCTGCATATCAGTCTGTTACAGCCTCACGCGCAAACAGTCAATGACCTGCCTATCCGTATGTATGGCGTCGTTCCGGTATTCGTGACTAACAGTCAGACGGTGTTGCAACCGCAGATACAGATGCCGGAAGTGTTACGCCCGGAAACCAACTTCAATGTAACCGTCAGCGAAAAGACCGGAAAACCGATGACTTATACATTAGCTATTGTAGACGACGGTTTGCTGGATCTTACCAATTTCAAAACCCCGGACCCATGGAATGATTTCTATTCACGCGAAGCACTCGGCATCCGGACATGGGATATGTATGATAATGTATTGGGAGCTTCCGCCGGAAGTTACAGTTCACTTTTCAGTACGGGTGGAGACGCCACATTAAAACCTGCCGATGCAAAAGCAAACCGCTTCAAACCGGTAGTCAAGTTTATAGGTCCTTTCTATCTGGGAAAAGGTAAGAGCCAGACGCATACGCTGAAACTTCCGATGTATGTAGGTTCGGTACGTGCCATGGTGGTTGCCGGACAAGAGGGAGCGTACGGCAATGCGGAAAAAACGGCTTTCGTGCGGACTCCGTTAATGATGTTGTCCACCTTGCCCCGTGTGCTTAGTATTCAGGAAGAAATCACCGTTCCGGTAAATATCTTTGCGATGGAAAATCAAGTGAAGAATGTAACCGTATCACTTCAGGCGTCCGGTGGAGGAGTACAGATTGTAGGGGCCAATCAACAGTCGCTCAAATTTAGCCAACCGGATGACCAGCTCGTGTTCTTTACCTTAAAAACAGGTAGTAAAACAGGAAAGGCTACCATCCATCTGACAGCCAATGGTGGCGGACAACAAACTAAAGAAACCATTGAAATAGAAGTACGCAACCCGAATCCGGTAGTAACCCTGCGCAACAGCCAATGGGTAGAAGCCGGACAAAGCAAAGAACTTTCATACAATCTAAGCAGTTCTTCTGCAAATAACCAGATAAAGCTGGAAGTATCACGCATACCTTCGGTTGATATCAGCCGCCGGTTCGACTTCTTATACAACTATCAGCATCATTGTACAGAACAGTTGACTTCCAAGGCTTTGCCTCTTCTGTTTGTCGGCCAATTCAAAACAATAGATAAGATAGAAGCCGAAAAGATAAAGACAAATGTACAGGAAGCTATCCGGCAGATTTATGGTCGTCAACTCCCCAATGGCGGATTTGTATATTGGCCGGGAAATGCTGTTGCCGACGAATGGATCAGTTCTTATGCAGGAATGTTCCTGACACTGGCACAAGAAAAAGGATACGCCGTTCATTCGAATGTACTGAACAAGTGGAAGCGTTTCCAACGTGCTGCCGCACAGAACTGGCGGATGCCGCAGGATGCAAGCGGCTGGCAACAATGGCAGTCGGAATTGCAACAGGCTTTCCGTTTATATACGCTTGCATTGGCAGGAGCACCGGAATATGGGGCCATGAACCGGATGAAAGAACAGGCAGGATTATCCATTCAGGCTAAATGGAGACTGGCAGCAACCTATGCACTGACCGGAAAGATGAAACCGGCTGAAGAACTGGTGTATAATGCGGAAACAACAGTAAGCCCCTACTCTTCCATGAATCAGATTTACGGTTCCTCCGACCGTGATGAAGCTATGATTCTGGAAACACTGATCCTGATGAACCGGGAACGGGATGCTTTACAGCAGGCAAAAGTCGTTTCTAAGAATCTGTCACAAGAGGAGTGGTTCAGTACACAATCCACCGCTTTTGCTCTTATGGCAATGGGACGTCTGGCTGAAAAGCTGTCAGGCACATTGGATTTCGTATGGACATGGAACGACAAACAACAACCTGCCGTGAAATCGGCTAAAGCTGTGTTTGAAAAGGAAATCGCCACCACTCCCAAATCCGGTATGATTGCTGTGAAGAATCAAGGAAAAGGAGCGCTTAGCGTAGACCTTATCACACGCACACAGTTGTTGAACGATACATTACCGGCCATCAGCGACAATCTTCGCATGGATATAAGATATGCCAACCTGAACGGTACACCGATCTCTGTCAATGATATTATACAGGGAACTGACTTTATGGCTATCACCTCCATATCCAATATTAGCGGAACTTCCGATTACACCAATCTGGCACTGACGCATATCATACCGTCCGGTTGGGAAATATACAACGAAAGAATGGTTGCCCCCGAAACGGAAAGCGGAGCAGCCGACGGTTCCGGTAAATCCGTCAGCAAATATAATTATCTGGATATACGCGATGACAGGGTATTAACTTATTTCAATTTGCGTCGTGGTGAAACAAAAGTATTCACTGTCAGACTGCAAGCGACTTATGCAGGTAACTTTATTCTTCCTGCCGTTCAATGTGAAGCAATGTATGATGTAAATGTACAGGCACGCAGCAAAGCGGGAAGAACAACTGTCAGTCAATAAATTTCAGGCACGGATTACACGGTTCTACTCGTTAACCAAAAATGCGTAATCCGTGTAATCCGTGCCTAATTATTTGTCACAAAGATATGTCTCTTAGCTCTTAACATTTAAATGAATCCTATATATAAATTCTTCAAACGATTATCTGTTACTAAGAAAGTAATGACAATAAGCATTGCTCTTTTGATGATAGGATACATCTTTTGCCTTCCCCGGCAACTGTTTCATGTACCCTACTCCACCGTTGTGACTGATCGAAACGAAGAATTACTGGGAGCACGTATCGCTTCGGATGGTCAATGGCGGTTTCCTCCCCGAAAGACAACACCTGAAAAAATCAAGCAATGTCTTATTACCTTTGAAGATAAACACTTTTACCACCATTGGGGAGTTAATCCGCTATCTACCGGAAGAGCACTCTATCAGAATTTAAAGAATAAACGTGTTGTAAGCGGAGGCAGTACCCTTACCATGCAGACCATCCGTCTCGCCCGGAACAAACCCAGAACTATCGGAGAGAAAGTCATCGAAATGATCTGGGCTACCCGTTTGGAGTTCCGGACTTCCAAAGAGGAAATCTTATCCATGTATGTCTCTCATGCACCATTCGGAGGAAATGTAGTAGGACTGGATGCTGCTGCCTGGCGCTACTTCGGTCATTCTGCCGAAGATTTATCATGGGCGGAATCAGCCATGCTGGCCGTCCTGCCCAATGCCCCCGCCATGATTCATCTATCCAAAGGACGAAAAACACTACTTTCCAAACGCAACCGTTTATTAAAACAACTTTTTGAAGAAGAGATTATTGATGCGTCCACCTATGAATTGGCTATCAGCGAACCGTTACCCGACGAACCACATCCTCTTCCTCAAATAGCCCCCCACCTGGTTACCCGCTTTTATCAAGAAAGAAACGGATTATATACCCGCTCAACCATCGATAAAGGAATACAAACCCATATAGAGAGTTTGGCGGAACGGTGGAGCAATGAATTTAATCGAAGTGATATCCGTAACCTGGCTATCCTAATTATAGACATTCCCACCAATCAAGTGGTAGCATACTGCGGAAATGTACATTTCGACCGTAAGCAAGGGGGGAATCAAGTAGACGTGATTCAAGCTCCCAGAAGTACAGGCAGTATTTTAAAACCCTTTCTCTATGGTGCCATGCTACAGGAGGGAAGTCTATTACCGCAAATGCTGTTACCGGACGTACCCGTTAATATCAATGGCTTTACTCCACAAAACTTCAGCATGCAGTTTGAAGGAGCCGTCCCCGCTTCCGAAGCTCTTGCCCGCTCATTGAATATCCCGGCTGTCACCATGTTACAAAGATATGGAGTACCCAAATTTCATCACATGCTGCAACAAATGGGGTTCAAGACTATCAACCGATCAGCCTCCCATTATGGATTATCACTCATTTTAGGAGGTGCCGAAGCTACTTTATGGGATGTGACGAATGCTTATGCACAAATGGGACGAAGCCTCTCCAACAGTCATTCCAACGACCTTCCCCAAGAAAAGGAAGTGCAGATACTACTGGGAACAGAAGAAAAGACAGTTTCGGAAAGAGATGGTTCAAGAAAAGTTACTTCAGGAAAGACCATTTCAAGAAAAACAACTTCGAGAAAGGATATATCAGAAGGAGTTATTTCAGAAGGAGTCATTTCTGCAGGAGCGGCCTGGCTCACCCTTTCCGCCTTAACAGAAGTCAACCGCCCTGAAGAAATTGACTGGAAATCAATCCCCTCAATGCAGACTATCGCATGGAAGACCGGAACGAGTTACGGATTCCGTGACGCCTGGGCCGTTGGCGTGACTCCCCGTTATGCAGTAGGCGTATGGGTAGGAAATGCAACCGGAGAAGGAAAACCTGGATTGGTCGGTGCACAGACAGCCGGTCCCGTATTATTCGATATATTCAATTATCTCCCATCTTCACCCTGGTTCGAACGTCCCACAGGAATTTTTGTTGATGCAGAGATATGCCGTCAATCCGGTCATCTGAAAGGACGTTTCTGTGAAGAAACCGACACCGTACTGATCCTTCCCGTCGGATTACGGACAGAGGCTTGTCCTTACCATCATCTCGTCACACTATCCGCCGACGAAAGCCACCGCATCTATGAAAACTGTGCAAACACGGAACCTACCATTCAGAAATCATGGTTTGCCCTGCCGCCCGTATGGGAATGGTACTATAAACAACACCATCCGGAATATAAACCGCTGCCACCTTTCAAAGCCGGCTGCGGAGAAGATTCTTTCCAACCCATGCAGTTCATCTACCCTCCGATGAACGCCCACATCAAGCTGCCCAAGCAATTGGACGGCAGCAAAGGCTTTATCACGGTGGAACTGGCACACAGCAATCCCAATGCCACTATCTTCTGGCATCTCGACGACACCTATCAGACACAGACACAGGATTTCCACAAAATTTCCCTGCAACCTGCTCCCGGCAAACATTCCCTGACGGCAGTAGACGGAGAAGGCAACACAGTTTCCACCACTTTCTTTATCGAATAAACATCTTATTTTATTATCTTTGCCGCATGAAACAGCCATTAAAAGAAAACGGGGGACTACCGGCATCTATCCTCTGGACACTTGCTATTGTGGCCGGTGTCTCGGTAGCTAACATCTATTATATTCAACCTCTATTAAATATGATACGCCATGAACTTGGCATATCAGAGTTCAGAACTAACCTGATTGCCATGGTCACGCAAATAGGCTATGCGGCAGGATTGTTGTTTATCACCCCTCTGGGAGATTTATATCAGCGTAAGAAAATCATCCTCGTCAACTTCACCATTCTGATATTCTCCCTATTGACTATCGCCCTGACGCACAATTTTCATTTGATACTTATCGCTTCATTCCTCACGGGAGTTTGTTCGATGATTCCACAAATATTCATTCCGATAGCCGCCCAGTTCTCCCGTCCGGAAAACAAAGGCAGGAATGTCGGGATCGTCCTATCGGGCTTGCTGACCGGAATCCTTGCTTCACGGGTGGTCAGCGGATTCGTCGGCGAACTGTTCGGATGGCGCGAAATGTATTACATCGCCGCAGCCATGATGTTCGTCTGCGCGATTGTCGTGCTCAAAGTCCTTCCCGATATTCAGACC
>OGPY01002253.1_pt1 | contig 12297 bp, 9 predicted proteins | sample 1553121 | NCBI WGS metagenome assembly OGPY01 (sample SAMEA2580004, study PRJEB22360) | human gut metagenome
AAGTCTAATAGCGCCGATGTTTCTTTCAATTCCTTGAAGAAAGCTGCTCCGGGTGAAGAGGGTGCTGATGAGGCTAAACCTGTTAATAGTACAACAGTTAAGTTCATCCCGGTTGAGAAAGTCGCTGGTTTCTTGGATTTATCCAAGGATGAGATGGAAGCTGGTATCAAGTTGGAATTTACGGGTAAGACTGCGTTAATTGGTGAGAAGACTTTCTTTGCTAAGAAAGACAAGAAAACAGAAGACGAAACTACAACTGAAATGTTGGCTCCTAGCATGAAGGCTTCCGATGCATTCACGCTGGCTATCAATAAGGCTAAAGGTAAGATCAATGATGAGGATAAAGATGCTGTCGTAAATTACACGATCCAACCTCTTGTATTATCTTGTTTGAAAGATGGTAAGATTGTAGAGTTGAAAGATACATTGTTTGTTCCGACTTACAATATCTATTATACGACTCCGCAAGAGGGTAAAGATGATATCGTTACTTACTTAGGTGAAGACTTGGAATTTGCAACGGTAAGCGGCACTGAAAAACCTGCTGAATTCGTATTCCGCGCAAACGCTGACGGTTCTTACGCTATGATGGGAACTGACGCAAATGTTTCGTTTGATGAGGATATCACTGCCGGTACAAACGTTGTAAGCGTAGATCCTACTACAGGTACAAAATTCTCAACAGAGGAGGTATTATTATATAACCTGTCAGAAGGCAGCTTCGCTAGCGTAGCTGTTAAGGTACAAGATAATTCAGACAAGACTACATTGCCTGCTGAGTCTCGTCACGCTTCATTCGACAATGCGCTGGGTTCTATCAACTATCAGTTGAATAAGAATGGTATCACTGAGGGTATCCTTTCCGCTGAGAGCATGATCTTCTGGTTGGATACAGCGGATAGCAAGGCTAAGACTCCGTCATTCTATATCTCTAAGGGTATTGAGGTGGCTGAAGGTGAAGAAAAACCGGCTGAAAGAATGTTCATGTTCAATCCGACAGATTCTTTGCATTATTTCGTGGAAGGTTCTGCTCAGGAATATACGGACGAGAAATATTATTTGGAAGGTTCAGGCAAGTCTGAGACGAAGGTTATCTTCCGCCCGGCTATCCTTACGGGGGTTGATACAATCACTACTACCGTGAAAGGTGAGACCGTTAAGGTTGTTAAGGAGCTTAACGATGACAAGAGCGTGAAATCAACAGATCGATTGGATGCGTTCAAGTTTAATATCACACTTGCGGAGGGAGATGATGAATATTTCGTTTCTTCTCAAAGAAAGGTCAAAGAGGGTGATGTTTATAAGACAGCTTATGTATATGCTTTGAATGGTATGTTAGGTTTAACAACAAATCCAGAAAAGGCAATGGTCTTCACGCTTGGCACAGAGGTTCCGACAGCCAACGAATCTATCGACGCAAAAGAATCTTCTATCGTAGTTGTAGCCGGTAACGGTGTCGTAACTATCCAAGGTGCCGCAGGCGAGACTGCTTACGTTCGTACTGTATTAGGCCAGACAGTTGCTGAGACAGTTCTTACTTCCGACAACGCTACTATCGCCGCTCCTGCTGGTGTAGTATTCGTAACGGTAGGTAACGAGACCGTGAAAGTAGCTGTAAAATAAGGATATTCAATAAAGGAATAATGAAATAAGATAATCAACAATTCCCGTGAGGGTTTCGATCCCAAGTAATCCGTGACGGATGAACAGGCGGGAGTTGGATTAATATTAATACTAAAGTAATAAATTAAGAGGTCCGTAAGTACCTCCGTGAGGATGGAGTACGGATAAAGAAACAAGTCTCCGGCAGGCGTAAGCTTTGCTGGGGACTTCGTATTTTGCGACCTTATTTATGTGTAACTAATGAAAAAAGAACTGTCTAATAACGTGAAAGATGGGGCCTTTTTGTATTTTTGCGGAAATTAGGAGTAATAGTAGTATCAAAAATAAGCTCAAACAATTAATGTCAAACTCAAAAATCTCAGCGGCCGCATTTGCGGACACAAAACCTCATTATGACCTTCTTGATGGATTGAGAGGTGTCGCAGCGTTAATGGTTATATTTTATCATGTATTCGAAGCCTTTGCTACGAGTCCCATTGATCAACAATTTAATCACGGTTATTTAGCCGTTGATTTCTTCTTTATCCTGTCCGGGTTCGTGATTGGTTATGCTTATGACGACCGGTGGAAAACCATGACGACAAAGGATTTTATCAAACGTCGGTTGATCCGTTTGCATCCGATGGTTGTCCTAGGGGCCGTTTTGGGAGTTATTGCGTTTTGTATACAAGGGTGTGAGAAGTGGGATGGTACGCATGTCTCTATATCCATGGTGATGCTAGCTTTGCTTATCAACCTTTTTTTGATACCGGCTGTACCCGGTTCCGGGCCTGAGATCCGTGGAAATGGTGAGATGTTTCCTTTAAATGGCCCTAGTTGGTCTTTGTTCTTCGAGTATATCGGGAATATTATGTATGCCTTGTTTATTCGTCGGATGTCAACGAAGGCGCTTATGGCACTTATTGTCTTGGCGGGAATCGGATTGGCTTCGTTCGCTATATTCAATTTTTCCGGTGCGGGGCACCTAGGTGTGGAGTGGACGATGGAAGAGTACAATTTGATCGGTGGCTTTTTACGAGTGTTATTTTCTTTCTCGATGGGATTGTTGATGTCGCGCGTCTTTAAGCCCATTCATGTCAAAGGTGCTTTTTGGATTTGTAGCTTGGCGATCGTTGTTTTACTTTCCATGCCCTATGTCGGTGACGGTGAGGCTTTATGGATGAACGGTATCTATGATTCTGTATGCGCGATCCTAATATTCCCTATGCTTGTCTATCTGGGGGCTTCCGGGAAAACAACCGATAAGCATTCCGCCCGTATCTGTAAATTCTTGGGGGATATCTCTTATCCTTTGTATATGTTACATTATCCACTTATATACTTGTATTTTGGGTGGGTGAAGAAGGAGAATCTTACATTCGCGGAAGCATGGCCGGAGGCGGTGGCATTAGTTGTCGGAAGTATCGTGTTGGCTTACATTAGTTTGAAACTCTATGACGAGCCGGTTCGCAGATCTTTGACAAAACGCTTTTTGCAGGTGCGTAAATAACCTGCTATGACCGTATGTGCTACCAAACACATACGGTTATATTGGTGAATAAGAGATCAAAGTGGGTGTCAGTGTCGGTTTGCCCACTCTAAGATTGCCGGACTTCCGACATCAACTCCGAATTCTTTGGCTTTTCTCAAGATGTTACGAGCCAATTCTGGCTTTTGCTGATCGGTAGCGTATCGAAAATAGGATTCAGCCGCCCGTACGTGTGTGGCGTCCGGCATAGGATATTTCCGTTCTTCGGGTAATCCGAAATCAGAGTCGTTCAACTCTTTGCGTTCCTCCGTGTCAAGCCGGTCAGAACCTTGTTCTCGTTCTCTTTCCATCGTGATAATTTTTTAATGATCCGTTCGTTCGTCCTGTTCATAGAACGTTTCGATCGGAACAAAAACTTCTCGCTAAAAAGTGTTGGGAAAGAGTTAATGTTTATTTAATGGATCTGATTCATAAGGAAAACATCGAATGGTTATTCCGGTTCGATGTAAGTGAAAGCTTAATTCATCGATCGATAGAAAAGCTATTTCACGGATAGTAGCGTAATTTATGTGCCTAATACTGTAGTAGTTAATATTTATTATGTATCTTTGAACGATCTTTATTCGAGCCGGGTAATATGCATAAAGCTTGACTCATTTTCTTGATTTGTAGTATAAATAAATAAGAGGTCATGATATTAAAGGGTGGTTACCATAAATCTATCTTTTTGCTAACAATTTTGTTGATACTTATCTCATCCCAGTGCTTGGCTCTATCAAATAACGGACAGGCGGACTATATCCTTATTATTAATTCTTATACGGAATCCACGCCTTGGAGCCGTATTTTTACGACTCCGATCTATGAACGTATGGTAGCTGGTAATGAGGATATTGATGCCTATACGGAGCATATGGATGTGATGCTGATGAAAAATGAGAAGGACGTGGAAGATTTTACCTTATATTTATTGGACAAATATAAGAAGGCCCCTAAATTAATCATTTTGCTAGGTAATAGCTCATACGCTTTGTTAAAAGACAGGCTCAACGAGAAATGGGGTGGGGAGTTATCTTATTTGGTTTGCGTAGAGAAGGACTATCTAGCTCCCCGGGAATATTATCTTTCCAAAAAAGCTTGTCCTGAACCAGAACGACAGAACTTATCGGATATTGTCGAGACCGAGAGAGAATTGACAATTATTTATGTGCCGGAATATATCATGGAGACAGTTTCCCTTATGAAGCAAGTGAATCCGGATATGCGTCGACTTTTATTCCTTTCTGATAAGCGGTATATTAGTGCGCAAAACCAGAATTCCATACATAAAGCCATAACCAATAATTTCCCGGATGTCAAATTGGAACTGGTCACTGCCGGTGATATACAGACTGATGAATTGATAGATATTCTGCAAAATGCGGACAAACAGACAGGCATATTATATTACTCATGGATATTGTTACATACACAAGGTAATAAAGAGGTGTTAAGTTCGGATACCTACCGCATGATCAGTTCGTATACGGATCTGCCTGTCTTTACCTTGAATGATATGGATATTGTGGAGAATGGTATGGCGGGAGGATTTTTCTTCCCTGCGTCGAATATTTCCAATACCCTTATTAACACGATTAACGGACTTTTGAGAAATGAAGTATTCAATACCATTATAACTCCGGATCAGCCCCATCCAGTATTAAACTATCCGGTCTTGGTAAATAGGGGGATGTTTTCGTCAGGTTATCCTGCGGATACGATATTCTATATGAGACCTCCTACGTTTTGGGAACAATATGGCGATTATGTTAACGCAGGGATCGGTGTTCTTTTATTTATTGCTTTTGTTGTGTTCATGAGGATCCGGTCATTGAATAGGATTCGATTGTATCAGGAGAAAGAGATAATGTTTATGCGAAATTATAGCAGATTGGTCAATAGTATGCCTATTTGCTATATGAAACAACGTATCCTATTCGATGAAAAAGAGTATCCCACTGATTATGTTATTTTAGAGCTAAATCCGGCATTGGAGGCTTTATTGAAGTGTGACAAATCTTATATAGGGAAAAAAGGCTCGGAAATTCATCCGTTGCAAATGTCGCGGTATTTAAAAGTTTGTCATCTTATTTTCTCGGAAAATAAAAAAATAAATACACAATATTACTACAAGCCGACAGACTGTTACTTCAATGTTTTGATCATATCAGCGAATACCCCGGGTTGTGTGGATATTTTTATGGTTGATGTTTCGGAATTAGCGAAGACGCAGCAAGTGCTCCGCACCGTGAACCAGAAACTGTCCATGTCGTTGGACGTGGCGAATGTCACTCCTTGGAAGTGGGACTTGGTTCAGCATACGATTCTTTGTGACGTGAATAAGGCAGTGAACGTGAATTTCTCCGGACTATTTGACGAGAACCAGCTGACGGTTCCCGATACCGAGTATTTCTCCAAGATCTATAAGGAAGACCGCGAAAAGGTAAGGAAGGCTTATGAGTCACTTATCCTCGGTAAGGTGAATAAGATAAAGGAGGAATACCGGATCTATAATCCGAATAAAGGATTGCACGGGCTGGAGTGGGTGGAAGCTTGCGCCGCCGTGGAGAAAAAGGATGAGAACGGGAAACCTCTCACGTTGGTTGGTTCTTCCTTGATCATTTCCGACCGGAAAGAGGTTGAGCGAGAATTACTGGAGGCGAAAAACAAGGCGGAGGAGTCCAATCGCCTTAAATCGGCCTTCTTGGCTAATATGAGCCATGAGATACGTACGCCGCTGAATGCTATCGTAGGTTTCTCCAATATCCTTGCCGAGACAGACGTGTTGGAGGAAAAACAGGAATATGCCGAGATCATTGAGAATAATAACGCGTTGCTACTCCAATTGATAAACGATATCTTGGATTTGTCTAAGATAGAGGCTGGGACCTTGGAGTTCGTGTATTCGGACGTGGATGTCAATACCTTATTGTCCGATCTGGAACGTTCCATGAGTAAAAGGGTCGTAAATGAAAATGTCCGTCTGGTGTTTGAGCGTAAGGAGAAAGATTGTTATGTATCTATCGCTAAGAATCGGTTGATGCAAGTTATCATCAACCTTTTGACTAACGCCATTAAATTTACGGACCAAGGCTCTATAAGCTACGGTTATTCTTGCCTAAATAAAAAGATGCTGCGCTTCTATGTCTCTGATACCGGCCGGGGGATCTCCGTTGAACAACAAGAAGCGATATTTGACCGATTCGTGAAGTTGGATTCTTTCGCCCAAGGAACTGGTTTGGGACTTTCTATCTGCCGGATGATTGTCGATCATCTAGGGGGAGAGATGGGCGTTGAGTCTGAGATCGGGAAGGGTAGTACGTTTTGGTTTACCTTCCCCTACAAAGCGCCGGAGAAACCTGTGAGGGAGGATGTCATTTTTGAGAAGATAAAGGTTGAGAAAGATAAGTTGACGGTACTTATCGCTGAAGATAACGCCGGCAATTTCAAGCTTTTCGAGACTATTCTGAAGAATGATTACACAATCGTACACGCTTGGAACGGAAAGGAGGCGGTGGAGCTGTTTAAGGAATATGAGCCTCATATCGTATTAATGGATATCAATATGCCGGAAATGAATGGATATGAGGCGACCAAGGAAATCCGTAAGCTCTCCGAAGTCATTCCCATCATTGCCGTTACCGCCTATGCTTTTGCGTCGGACGAGGAACAGGTCATGAATAGCGGATTCGATGCTTATGCCTCTAAGCCATTGAATGCCTCTGCCCTTAAAAAGCAAATGGTCGATCTTCTAAGGGCGAGGGTGTTTGTTATCTAAGTCTTTAACCTTTATCCGCTATACGATCTAAGAGGATCGATACATGTCTGCCGTCCATCAAGCCATGATGAGCCGTTACGGAGATAGGGAGCATCCAATGTCCGTTCTGCTCGATCAGCTTTCCGGTGGAGATGCGGGTGGCAGAATCACCTGTACGGAAAGAGGAAGCGTGTTTCATCTCCGTGAAGGCGATCCACGGAACCGGGGAGAAACGGACTAAGTCTTGCCGGTCAGATTCCCTATCTTTGCAAAGGCCGGTGAGAGCTTGCACACGTTCGATCTCTTTCTGTGCGTTTTGAAGGAACAGTTGCCTGTCCGGTGTATATTCGAAGAAGCCGAAGCCGAATGTTCCGTCTTCCCGCCCAATCGTTGTTCCCACGTGGATTCGGTCGAAGCAGACAGGGATGTTGTCGATGATCCGGTACCGGAACTCTTCCACCTCATTAACGGCTGTCATAATCTTATGTAAGGAGTAGAGGAAAAAAGAGGCATGATCCGCTTTCGCCTCTTTATAGATGGAGGTCACGTCTATCTGGGTGGTCAGTCCAAAGAAAGGGTCGTCCATGGAACCGAAAAACAGGAAATGTTCTTTCCGGTTCCAATGCTCTAGGTCAATAGGATGCTTCATAATTCTTTATTTGTTGGGTTTACTATTTTGTGGAAAGCGATACGTTCTGTGCCATTGTCGGTGTGGATAATACCGCAAGTTTTGAATCCATGTTTCTTCAATAGATTCTGCATGACGATATTATCCCGATGGGTATCGATACGGATGTTGTTGTGATGTGCGAATGCCCATTTCAAGCATTCGGTGGAGATCCCCTTCTGTTTACCGTTGGAGGCCATGCGATGGATCACAGCATAAGGCTCATCGTTCAGCCATTCGCCTTCATAGATCTTTAGGTAAGTAGGGTCGATTCCCTCGATGTAACAAAAGGTCCCCACTAACTCGCCCTGCTCATTTTCGCATACGAAACTATGGCTGGCCTTGATCTCGTTGGAGATCAATTCCTCGGAAGGATATCCATTGATCCATTGATTGCCGTTGCCATGTTCTTGCATGAATCTGCGTGCATAATCGTACATAGCCATTACCTCGGCCAGATCTTCTTGTCGTGTTTGTCTGATATTCATGATCGGTAGAAAAAGTTATCCCGCAAAAGTAGTATATTATTGTTATCTTTGCGAATCTAGTCGAAAAATATATAAACCAATTAAATCAAAATATCATGGAACCATTAAAAATTGCTACCGTGCAGTTCGAGACACGGGATAACGATAAGGTGTATAATCTTTCAGTCATCCGGGAGATGTGCCGGAAAGCGTCGGTAGAGGGAGCGGATGTAGTGGCTTTCCACGAATGCTCGGTTTGTGGATATACGTTTGCCAAGGACTTGTCTCGCGAGGAATTGTTGGCTATTGCCGAACCGATCCCCACGGGGGAGAGTACGCAAGCCTTGATCGCCATCGCCAAAGAGTTTGGCGTCACGCTACTGGCCGGATTCTTTGAGCGGGATGGGGATCGCATCTATAAAGCGCAAGTTTGCGTGGATGGCAATGGCTTGAAGGCAAAGTACCGCAAGCTACATCCGTTTATTAATCCGAATATCTTGCCGGGCGATCAATATGTGGTTTTTGAGATCAAGGGATGGAAATGTGGCATATTGATTTGCTACGATAATAATATCATAGAGAATGTCCGTGCCACGGCCTTATTAGGGGCGGATATCATTTTCATGCCTCACGTGACAATGTGTACCCCTTCCCCTCGCCCTGGGGCTGGTTTGATAGATCCTGTGTTGTGGGAGAACCGGGCAAACGATCCGACTTCCTTGCGACAGGAGTTCGATGGCCTGAAGGGACGTGCTTGGCTTATGAAATGGCTTCCCGCTAGGGCGTACGACAATGCGGTATATGTGGTATTCTCCAATCCGATCGGGCGTGATTATAATGAGATCAAGAACGGTTGCTCGATGATTCTGGATCCTTTCGGCGATATCGTGGCGGAATGCCGTAAGCTGGGGGATGATTTCGTGATCGCTACGGCTATCCCCGAGAAATTGAGACAGGCTGGAGGATATCGTTACCGAAATGCCCGTCGTCCGGAACTTTATGCGGATATTATCGGCCAACCGCATGAGTCCAATCAAAAGGTAGCATGGTTAACAGAAACAACAAATAACAAATAAATAATATGCAACAAACGACAATCTCTAAGCCGCCTCGTGTAGAGGTGGTGGATGCGCTACGTGGATTCGCTGTCTTGGCCATCTTATTGGTGCATCATGTGGAACATTTATCTATCCGGTCTATCCGGACCCGGCTACGCTTCCGGGATGGTTGAACGTATTGAATGAAGGTGTATTCACGGTGGTGTTCGGCTTGTTCGCCGGGAAATCATATTCCATCTTTGCCTTGTTATTCGGCTTTACCTTTTATATACAGTATTCGAACCAGCAGGCGAAGGGGAAGGACTTCGGTTACCGTTTTCTTTGGCGGATGTTGTTGCTGACGCTCTTTGCTACGTTGAACGCCGCTTTCTATCCGGCAGGCGATGTGCTGTTGCTGTATGCGATCGTGGGCGTTGTTTTGTTTATCGTGCGTAAATGGAGCGATAAGGCTGTCTTGATAACGGCTGTTATCTTTTTATTACAGCCGGTGGAGTGGTATCATTATATCGCTAGCCTGTTTAATCCGGATTATCAATTACCTAATTTAGGGGTAGGAGCGATGTACGCTGAAATGGCGGAGCATACGAAGCGGGGCGATTTATGGAATTTCATCTGGCAGAACGTGACGTTAGGACAAAAGGCTAGTTTGCTCTGGGCTGTTGGTGCCGGCCGGTATGTACAGACCTGCGGGTTGTTTATGCTGGGAATGTTGATCGGGCGCAGGAAGCTATTTATCTCCTCGGAGGAGAATTCCCGTTTTTGGATAAAGACTTTGATAATTACCGCAATTGCTTTCGGTCCTTTATACCAACTGAAAGTATTGTTGATGGATACGGCGGATAGCGCTATCGTGCGTCAGACAGCCGGGGTCGTCCTTGATATGTGGCAGAAATTCGCTTTCACGTTTGTATTGGTCACCTCTTTCGTGTTACTGTACCAATGGGAGGGCTTTAGGCGTTTCACTTCCGTCTTGCGCTCGTATGGGAAGATGAGTTTGACGAATTACGTGTCGCAATCCTTTTTCGGTGCGTTGATCTATTTCCCGATCGGCTTGAATTTGGCTCCTTACTGCGGTTATACGGTCAGTATGTTCATCGGTATCGTCTTTTTCTTCTTGCAAGTACGCTTCTGTAAATGGTGGGCAGAAAGACATAAACATGGGCCGTTGGAAGGTATTTGGCATAAATGGACATGGGTAGGTTCTAAGTAGAAATATGTAAGAGAGCCTAATCTATGGCAAGGCAGAGACGAGGTTCTCTTTCCTATCATAGATTAGGCTCTCTTAGCTATCATAGATTCTACTCTATGACAGGCATATGTGCTTCTTTTTATCTTCTGCGTCGTACACTGCGCACAGGGGCAGATTTCTCTGCTTTCGGCGCTTTTACTTTAGCAGCTTTCTCTGGAGCGGCCTCCTTGGTGGAGCCTTTGTCTTTCCGGGCACTTCTCTTGGCTGCTTTCTTCGCGGCTTTGCTGTCTACCGCTACTTGAGTCGTATCCGGTTGATACCAGAGTGATTTCTCAAAGCCCGTCAGTTGACCTTCGATACGAGCTTGCTCGTTCTTTAAGGAATCCGGTGTCGGGCAATACGCCTGCAATGGCAGATTCATCAAGTTTTGGGTCTTGATGATATCCCCCTCGAACATCCGGCGACGGAAATAGTCATCCATCGTAAAAGTCATGGCGTTATTCATATTAGACGTCATGATGTATGAATTGCTGATATACGGACGTATATTCTCGTAAGGAAGCCAGAACATAGGCATGGTTGTCTCTCCCATATCACCTGTAGAGGTAAGGATCGGGCAAATCGCCAATATCTTGACATCAAAAGCGGAATTATTCTGGTCGAAATACCATGCTTCTTTTACATAGTAAGACCGTACGTCGGCTGCAGGTATATCGCTTTCATTGATTACGAAAGTCGGTTCCTCACCCGCTCTCCCCGGTATCTCCTCATAAAGGATGTAGAAGCGATCCAGCAAATCCTTGAAGTTGATCAAATGGGCTTCGTCAAACTCCTCGTATCCGTCCAGATATTCATAGGCCTTGATCTTGTTCTCACCTAAAAGCTGGAAGATTACGGAGAAAAGATTCATCTGTCCGTTCATCGGGCGGGTCGGGTAATAAAGCGGAGCGTTCTGTTCTTTCATCAAGTCCACCTGCCGGTAGATAATACGCATCCAGCGAGCGTTCCCGATCTCTTGCGTCAAACGCTCGTTCATATCTTGGGCCCGTACGGTCAGTTCGGGTAAACCGGTATCTTTCTTATCGTTTCTTTCCCCACGGCTGGCTTGAGGCGAACGGCGACGCGTTTGTTGTTGCTGCGTAGCATCGTTCTCTGCTTCTTCTTGCGCATGAAGAGGCATCGCTGTTAAAAAAGTGGCGGCCAAAGCGGCTATGTAATACAGATGTTTCATACTGCGAATCTTAATTTACGATTACTTCGATAGTCGGTATGGTACGTTCGATACCGTCCGGACCTTTTGCGACTACACGGGTGATATAAAAACGTTTACCCTTACTTAAATTGCGGATATAGTTTTTCTGACGTTGCGAGAAGTTGGTTCCTTCGGCCACTTCCGGGATAGCGTTACCCATGGAGTCGAAGAAAGTCAGCTCAAAACGTAATACCGTATATTTTACATTTAGCAAATCATCGTCGATAGCGGCCAGAATACCGTCAGCCTCTACCAAGCTACGTTTGGCGATCATACCTCCCTTGAACTTACGGACGTTACCGTTTTGATCCTTATACTCGATATAAGGTAGGGGATCGGGGAGGGCACGCACGCGGAAGGTAGTCTTTGCCATCTCTATGTTCCGGCCATCCGCCATACGAGCGTTTACCGTGATCACGGCTTCCGTTCCTACTTTAGACGGGCGGGCTTCCCAACCATCCTTGCTGCGGGTTAATGTGCCGTTCGTCATGGTAGCTGTCACATTACCGCTCGGTACACCCGGGACGGCGATACGCATCGGGTTGGCGATACCGGCATATAATACGTTCATCAATGTCGGGGCCACGGTAGCTGTCGGCTCGGTCACGAAATACTCGCTCTCGAAATCCCGGCGCATGATGCTGCCGTCGCTATTCGGCATCTCGATATAACCTTTGATCGGGAATGTCCCGGCAGCTCCGGTATTCACCGTGAAGACTCCTTTATTCTCGTAAGGTAATTCTTTTCCGTTTACATAGATCGTAGGACGTTTCGTAG
>OGPY01002268.1_pt1 | contig 12244 bp, 10 predicted proteins | sample 1553121 | NCBI WGS metagenome assembly OGPY01 (sample SAMEA2580004, study PRJEB22360) | human gut metagenome
AAGTGTATGGAGCAATTACAAGAAGTGTATGGAGCAATTACAAGAAGTGTATGGAGCAATTACAAGAAGTGTATGGAGCAATTACAAGAAGTGTATGGAGCAATTACAAGAAGTGTATGGAGCAATTACAAGAAGTGTATGGAGCAATTACAAGAAGTGTATGGAATGCATTGACATTTCCATACACTTTGATTATACTTATGCTATGCTTACTGGAAGAAGGAATTTTTATGGAGAAAAATACAATAGAGCCAATGAAATTTAATGTTGTAAAATCCAACGCCCTCAATGAAATGCGTAATGCAAATTTTAGCTTAGTTGAGTATCGCTTATTTTGTGTTTACCTAAGTAAACTTGACGCTAAAAAAAAGAATCCGTCATTTGATGATTGCAAAGTCACTTTTCCACTCCGAGAATACGCACGAATCATGGATCTCGAGCAGCCACGTCACGATGTACTACGTAACCAAGCGAAGAGCATCGTCGAAAAAAGCTTGGAAGTTCAGCTTCCGCATGGCGGATTTTCCCGTCGTTCAGTATTCATTTCATTTGATTTGTCTCCAGACGATAACGGAGAATGGCAGGTCTCTTTAACCTGCCATCCTGAGCTTATGCCAAACTTATTTGCGAATAGGCAACGATTTTTAATGTATAAACTCTTTAACGCTATTAGCCTAACATCATATAACCAAATTCGTACCTATGAGCTTTTAAAACAATATCAGAACACACACGACCATTCACGCACAATCACTTTAAAAGACTATAGAGAGTATCTAAGTTTAGAAGATAAATACCCTACGTGGAGATCTCTCAACCAAGATGTTCTTAAAGTTTGCCAAAAGGCTATTAACGAAAAAACTGATATTTGCTTTGAGTATATTCCGATCAAAAAAAGGAATAAAGTCACTGCCGTACGCTTTTTGATTGCTGAAAACCCAAATTTCAAGGATCAACTTCGGTTAAATCAATTTGTCGACCAGCACGAGGATACATCAGCTTACAACGATGCCGAAGAAGTCCATGAAACCCAGCAAGACAACGCGTTTGGCTCGATAGACGAGAAAGGGCGATCTGAAGCATACGTCAATCTGCTCGAAATGTGGCAAGTCACTCTGGAGCCGTATAGTCTTACTCTTGATGAGGTTGATCTCCTTGCACAAAAAGCACGAGACGCGCTGGAACGCTATTCTCGCAGTGATTTGCGCGACCCACACCATGAAATTGAAATGTATTTCAAACGCTTACGCTTAACCGCAGCACGCAGTAATGCAAATCCCACATCTCCATACGCATATTTAGCTGCCGTAATTGATGCAGAGCCAAGTAAATTTTGCTGATGCACTTTTTCGGAATTTCATGGTGACCTATCAGGAATTTTGTTCTCACCTTAAAGTCTGAAAACCTGCATAAATACTGGCTTTTTTGATACCCGTAATCAAGAGAGGAAAAGTAAGCAATGCCAAAACTAATTAAAAATTTAGGCGTATACCGCTGCATCGACGTCCGCACGAAAACCGCTGCAGCCAATGGTTGCAAACCAAATTGGCGCTCACGGTATATAGATCAAATAGGCACACTTTCCCTATATAAAAGCGAAAGGAAATCTCCTGGCACTTCTTTTTTCTCCTTTTCGAATAACCTTTGGTATCTACGCAGCTACATCAGCTGCATCACAAATGACGGCCGCACCGTCATCATTACAACCCAAAATAGCCGGTATACATTTATTTTGAGGTAAGCTGCTTGGACGCTAACCTTTTTACGACGATCTGCTGGTATAAATTATTTTATTAGCCATATACTTGAAAAAGACCTGCTGTTGTAGTATAATAACGGTAGGCAAAACGATAGAATGTCCATTTGGGCAGACGAAAACCCCCGGAGCTTGCACCTCCGGGGGTTTTCATTTAGCTTATTGGTGTTGGGCCGCTACTCCCAAGGTTGGCTACCTGTTACTTCTTTCCATCCAACCATTTGCAAATATAGTAGGCTACTACACTCGCCATGATGGAAATGATAAACGATAGAAAAAACTCCATTTGGGCAGCACCCCCTTTCTGCACCGATTATGGGGGCGGTAGCTTTTTAAGTATATCAAAATGCCGATTATATCGCAAGTATATCTACTCTAAAACTTCTGACTCGCCTCACAGATAAGCTATAATTTGAATAAAATCTCATTGCGAAATTTTATCACAATGCCGAAACTGTCTATAAAACAATATTATTGTTGACTTTTTATATGCAGTCTGCTATTTTGATTATGTAGAATTCTACATAATCAAAATAGCAGACTCATATTAAAGACGTTTTCTATGAGTCTGAAAAAACGGGAGAAATCAAACATGAAAAGAATTAAACGGTTAGCCACGGTCGGCATCTGCGCTATCATGATGATTTCCGCAGCCATAATTCCGGCATCCGCAAATAACCACAATGATGAAAACTTCACCATGTTCGAATACGGCGTGAATTCGGCTCAAACAAGATACAGAGTAAAAGTTGATGATAGCTCCATGTATATGAAAGCTATATATCTCGGCACTTCATATAGCGCTTATGCAATGGGAGCTAAGAGTAGTTCTGGTTCCAACGAAAACCGCTGTGACAACGGCTATATCTTCCAGATCAACGTTCAGGGCAGAGAGTACTTCCTGAATAACTGGGTAAATGAATGGGGCTACACCTATGGTGCTATCCGCTGCGGGCGCTTAAACGGCGGTGGTTATGCTAAAGGTGTGTGGAGCCCGGATTCTGTTTGATCATTATGCAAAAAAATGCGGAGCAGGTTCATTACCTGCTCTGCATTTTCAAATTAAGTCGATGTCAAAAGGAGATTATGGGCAAATGAAAAAGATTTTGGCATTCTTTCTGATCTTTTCTCTTTTTCTTACAGGCTGCTCATCAAGCACAAGTGTAGATCAGCCATCCGAAGATTCAAACTTTTTTGAATCTTTTACCGTAAAAGATTCCGGCAGCACTGCTCCAAGCGCGCCTTCTTCCCCGTCTCCAGATATTTTCGTGCCGGATAACTCCGAATTTGAAGAAGAAACGGTAGGCCCAAATCAGAAACAGATCGTCGCTTTCGGTGAGTCTGTTGAAGATATAAAACTGGACTGGCAGGTTTTAGACGTTAGTATATCAAAAACTTTAACGGGCTTTGATACAGAGGACGTTTGGCAACTGCCTATCTTAGAATTTGAAAATGGAAAATTATTAGGTAACGAATCCTTTTTATATATTACATTTCGCATTAAAAACGTTCATACGACAGAAATAAGCCGCAATTTTCATAATCATAGAGTTGTGGTCTTATTAGATTCTAAAATTGAAAGGGAATACGAAATGCAGGCTTTCGATAAAAAACTGTATTCTGACGGTCATAGCGATCACAAATATAATTTTCAGCCCGGAGAAGAAATTGAAACTACCATGCTATTTATTATTGATGATGAAGATTGTAACCTCAGTAATTTATATTATGCTTTAATTGGTTCCGTAAATCCGCCTCCAGTTACCACCAAATATATGGCTTTGGAATAATAAAAATCAGAAAGGAACCCGTCTATGCTAAAAGAAGAATTAAGTCGCGCCATTAAAAGCTGGCGGTTTGCTATAAGCTTGATTTTTGTAATTTTGCTTGTATGTATCCATCAGATATTTTTCATTATTCCTCAGAGCCAGTATTTGGATTTGTTCAGCGGAGACCCCATGATGTGCCCGCACTCATTATTTAATAAATGGATAGGGTTAGATTTTGGCGGTTTTATGTCGTTAGCCTTATACTGGCTATTTCCGTTAATCGCAGCTTTTCCTTTTGCGGATTCCTATTTCTGGGACGTTCAGAAGGGTTATGCGGAAAATATTTTAGTTCGCTGTTCGCGCGCTCAATACTTACGTGCCAAGCTGCTGGCCGTTGGTATTTCTTCTGCTCTATTGGTGCTTATTCCTCTGGTTTTGGATTTATTTTTAACCGCAATGTGGATTCCCGCCATCACACCGCAACCAATTACAAATACTTTTCCAGTCACATACCTGGGAATGTGGAGCAAGATATATTACCTTCATCCGTGGCTTTACGTAGCACTCTATACCCTATTAGACACTGTTTTTATTTCTACTACCATCGTGTGCTCCGTCGCAATAGGAAAATTCTGCTCCAACAGTTTTGAAGTTCTGCTTCTTCCTTTTGTTATTTATATCGTTTCATATTTTGCGTGTATGTGGCTTAAAATCGCTCAATTTTCTCCGATGTATTTTCTTTTTCCGCATCAACCGACATGGGGCATCCGAACTTGGATTATCGTAGTTGAATGGTGTGTAATGGCTGCCATTATCTTGTGCTTTTACTTACGGGAGAAAAAACATGACGTATGCATTAAGTAGGCTACTGGCTCAAAAAAAGAAAATACTTTTTTTTATAATCTGGATTCCTGCAGCTGTTTTTTTGTTTTCTTATTTCAGGTCCAATGATGCAAAAAACGTGGGTGTTGAGCTATGCGGTTTCGATTCATATATGCTATTTCAAGATTCTTTTGTTTTTTTGGTTTCTGTGGGTTTTCCCGTACTTTTTCTCGTAACTTCCAAACCACTGTACCGAGCAAACGCAATATGTTTAATTCAACATAAAAGCCGGCACAGCATCTTTATTCGGCAATCTTTATTTGATCTCTTAATAGGGCTTGTTGCCAGTCTGTATTTTCTTCTTTGCGTCTTCGCTACCGCTCATCTTTTCTTTTCAAAAACTTATAACTGGTTCGAATACACAAGCGAATTTATGTATGAAATAGGCTTTCCTGGGCCGGAACAGTTGAATGAATACGTTGTTGCTCTTAGTATTTTTTTATTTTCTCTATTGCTTATCGTCATAGATATACGTCTTTTTGAACTTATCGATCTAACAGTTCCATTTCGTGGCAGCGCATGGATCGCCGTCCTTATTTACACGCTACTCTCTTCTTTCGACCTTACTGCCCCGTATATGCCGGGAGGCCTCATCTTCATGAGTTACCTCGATTGTAGTGAAAAAAGCTTCCCTTTCATTGGATATGGCTCTCTAATCGTTATCGTTGTATGTCTATCAATTTTTATTCACATTAAAATCGACGCAAAAGACTTCTTCAGGTGAAATTTTTATGAAAAGAGGTAACAAGCTCAATACTTTCAGAGTATTGCTGCGGTATGATTTCAAGCGCGGCTATGAAATAAATCTGGGTAAAATTATTTTATGCCTTTGCGTGTTTGGAATACTCTGTATTTCTTATTATGAAAGTATCAATAGCGCGTTCATTGCCCAACATATAGAAGCCGGTATCGGATTTTTTGACCAATGGATATATCTATTTAGAGGACAATATCCCCTATCCGAAGCGCCAGATCAATTACTTTTGCCTGAACCAGGATGGTTAGCGGTGCAAACGCTTCCCTTGTTTTTGGTTCTCACCTATCCCGTTGAAAACATAAAAAGCAGTAACGGCATAAATGTTTTAGTACGATCAAAAAGCCGGATATTATGGTGGTTAAGCAAAAACGCCTGGGCGTACATAACTATAATATTGTATTACCTGGCATTGTCTGCAATTTGCGGAATTGTTGTAGCAGTAACTCATGGCTCATGGTATAGTGAAGCTGCCATTCATTATTGGATGGGTGACTCGTTCAATCTTACTTTTTCGGCCTACAACATTTGTATTTGTCTCTTTTCGCCTATAATCAGCACCCTATTACTTGCCAGTATAGAACTTCTTATTTCCTTAATTTTAACGCCTTTTTGGTCACTAATTATTATATTTGCAGTTCAGTTGATGACCGTATACTGGCAAACTCCGATATTAGTAGGCAACATCTCTATGTTCTTTAGAAACAGCCTATTTGACCCCGTCGGCATACATTTCTCTACTGAATTTATTTTGAGTTGCTTAGTTTCTATACTTTGTCTTCTGATAGGCGCTTTTTATGTAACAAAAAAGGATATGATTCAGAAAGGAATTTTGCAATGATTGAAGTGCGTAATTTTTCAAAAGAAATTAAAGGAAAACTGATTTTAGATCATGTGAACTGCTCGTTTGAACCTGGCAAAGTTTACGGCTTAATGGGCGTCAATGGATCGGGAAAAACCATGCTCATGCGAGCTATTGCCGGTTTAATTTTACCCTCTGAAGGTAGCGTTTTAATTGACGGCCATGAACTCGGGCATGATTCTTCATCTTTTCCAGATGGTACAGGAATTCTAATTGAAAATCCCTCTTTTATTGATAGTTATACTGGCTTTAAGAATCTAAAGCTCTTAGCTTCCATTCAAAAAAAAATTACCGATGAACAAATTGAAGTCGCTTTAGAGAAAGTTGGTCTCGACCCTCACGATAACAGAAAATACAGAAAATATTCTTTAGGCATGAAGCAGAAACTCGGAATTGCCGCCGCAGTTATGGAGATGCCTAAAATCGTTATTTTAGATGAGCCCTTAAATGCACTTGATGATGATGGCATACAGCGTGTTCATAAGATTATTTCTGAACTCAAAGAAAACGGCGCCACGATCATTATTGCTTGCCATGATAAAGAAGAATTGATCTCCATGACCGATATTATCTACAAAATTGAAAACGGTAAACTTGTAGGAAAAGAGGAAAATGGTAATGAAAAAAGTGAAGATTCTTTTTAGCAGTGTTATTACAATCGCCTTTTTAGTCTTTGCAATTATAAAAATTGTTTCGATAAATACTGCGTATCCCTCTCCAAAAGAAGATATACATAGCCTTGGAGAAACTTATTCTGATTCTGCACTCAATTTAACTTATAAACAAGGGAAAATCTACAGTATTGATGAATTAAACAACCAATATCAATTCGAAACTCCTTCTGGACTTTTCGATGCTTTCTCTCCAGAACTTGTTGACGGCCTGCATGTGTACTGTATTACTTTAACTGCAACCAATAAATCTGATGCCCCCATTAAAGTTCCTGCATATATTTTTAATATTGAACGAGAAGACTGGGCTAACTCAATCAACAGCGACTATTACTACTTACTGAATAATACTCAAAGTTTTTCCTTAAATATTGACCCTGGAGAAACCATAACCTTTACATTGCCCTATTTGTTGCCTCAAGAAATCTCTTCAAATTTAGATTTGGAATCGTCTGCTCTAAATTTTAAGCTGTTTTTCTCTGTTTATCCGATTAAAAGAGGCTTTATATTGTAGCTGTTTGGCAGCAGTTTTCTTAAATCTCACCTTTCGGTGATTTTATTAAAAACAGCTCCCGATTTAGCTACAGCTAATTTCTACTATTAAATTTTCAAAAAGTCCCTCAAAAAGTGCTTTTTCAGAATGCAGGATAAAGCATCACCACCAAACTGGTGGCGATGCACCTACAAACCCGCACAGTGTGCGGCTTTTTCGAGAAAAAGTTTGGTGACGAAAAATTAGTTTAGTGACGAGTACGTCACCAAACATTCAAAAAAGCATAGATTTCATGCCGCTTTTTTGATCACCAAACTCATCATTGACCTAATGATTTACTCAAATTAAAATTCTAATATTTCAAAATTCATCGCGACCGTCCACGGTGATGCTTGGGTGCACTGTTTTTGTTCTGTGCACGGTATTTTGCGGCAAAATCTGCTACGCTGCGCACTTCCTGCTCTTGCTGTGCAGCTGCATCGTCAAGAGTTTCCTGCGGTGAACGCTCCAGCTCTGGCTGCTCGCGCTGCATATTTACACGGCGCTGCTGTTCGACCCATTCAGCATGTGCTTTCCGTTCCGCTTCGCGTTGCTGCCGAATAGCTTGAAGCCGTTCACGCACGCCGATCTGCTCCACCGCTGCAGCCGGCTGCAGAAGATCCGCCGCGTGCTTAACAGCCGGCAATTCTTCTCCCAGGCGTTCCAGATCGGCTCGCAGCTCTGCTTGTTCCTGGCGAAGCTGCCTTATGCGTTGTAAAATGCTCTGCAGCAAGGATTTTGCAGCTTCAATCGTAGCGCAGCCAAATTCATACAGCGCTGTAAACGCCTCTGTACGCTTCTGTAACGCGTTTTCGCGTTGTTCGGCTTGTTCCTTTCGCTTAGCCCTCTCCCACGGCTTACAGCGCTCTACAGGCGTAGTAAGCGTTCTTTCCGCATCTTCTGCTTGCTGTATTGCTCCAGAAAGCTCTTTGCTTTCGCTTTCAAGATCTCGAATAACATCTCTATACAACCGTAAGCGCTCACTGGTGGCATTATACAGTTCACCGTTCGCTACTTCCAAACTTCTTGAATGCTGCTCATTGAGCGCCTTGGTTTCTCGGTTGATCTCACAGCGGTCTGATACCCGTCCTTCACGCTCCATTTTACGCGCTGCATAACCCTCGTGTATGGTCGGCTCCTGTTCGACCGCCTGCCGAGCATAGCTCCTGTGGTCGATCTGATGCTGCCGATCTAAACGCCGGTTACACTCTGCTGCCCATGCTGCACGCCATTTTTCAGCTTTACTGTGGTCATTCCAGTCATTAGCCGGTACTTTTTCGGTCTGCCAAAGTTTTTCTACACCCTTTCCTTTACGCACACGCACTTTTTGTTCGCCGGTCTCTGGGTCAATTAACGGAACTTTCTGTCCGTTTGGGTCAAGCTTATAGATCGTACGAGATTTTTCAGCCCATTTTCCATTGCGCGTAAACGCTCTGGTTGTCAGCATGATATGAGCATGCGGGTTTCCGTCCCCTTTGTCATGCAGCGCCCAATCGGCACACATTCCCTCGCGGACAAAATTTTTCATGATGTACTCGCGCACGGTATCGATCTGCTCCTGCCGGGTAAATTCACGCGGCAGCGCAACTTCCACTTCACGCGCAAGTCGCGCATCCGAACGGGTTTCTTTGCGCTCTACTGCATCCCACAAAATGTTTCGATCAACAGCGAATATAGTCGGAGCGTCTTCCGGCAGCAATACTTCGGAAAAAACCACGCCGGATTTATTCGCGTAGTCAAATATCTTGCCGGTTGCTAAATCCGTGAGTTTCGTGCCGGAACGATAAGCTGCACACGCAACGGCGCTGCGTCCTTTCCCCCTGCTAATAATTTTAATTGAGCAATGATAAATCGCCACGGTTTTTCCTTTCTCATATACAGCATAACGGTTTGCAAAGGCAGAGCCTTGCCCCTCGGAGAGCGCACGCAAATATGCATACTTAAGTAGTAAGTGTGCATATAAGTGCGCCCTTATGGGATTTGCTGCGAGATAATCTTTACCATGATTATACGCACTGTTCTTGTGTTTTGTCAATAGCTATGATACAATATACAGAGTTAGCATTTTGAATTTCGCATATAGAAAGGATAGCAGTCATGCCGAGAACTAAAAGAGATTACGCAGAACGTCTTGCGGAAATTGAGCAGCGCGAAACTGCCGCAAAAGTAAAAATCGATGCAATTAGAGCCGAAAAGCGCCGTCTACAAAATAGGGAACGTGAAAAAGAACGCAAAGTACGTACCAAACGCCTGATTGAGATTGGCGCTGTGATGGAGCACGTTCTCGGTCGTCCAATCGAGCATGGTGATCTTCCGGCACTGCAAGAAGCCGTCGAACAGTTCGAACATGCCGAAAAAAGCCCTAAAGGGTTTTCAAGAAAAATTTGGAAAGATTAAACTTATTTTTCATTTTGGTCTTTTGCGGAAATATGCTTGACTTTCAGTAAAGCAATAAATATAATTGAATATCGAACCGTTCCGAATAGATCAGAACATGTTCGCCGAATATGTTCCGTACCATTCCGAATGGTTCGATATTGTTAAGAGGAGAGTTATTTGTGATTAAACTGCAGGATTTTGCTAAGGAATGTGGTGTTACCGATCGAGCAATTCAAAAACACCTGGTCAAATATGTAGATGAACTTAACGGATTGTATGAACGCAAAGGACCCAATGGTACTTGGCTCTCCGATGCAGCCTGTGATATTTTACGGTCAAAGATGAAGCAGCAGCCCATTGTTGTGAGTGACGGATCTCTCGCTCGGCAAGCCGAAGAACTGAAAGCAGAAAACGTGCAACTCTTAAAAGAATTGCACAACGTGCAGACTGACATAATAGAGCTTCAAAGGCAAAATACAAAACTTATCGCCGAAAACGCTCGCATTTCGCTTTTGGAAGCCGATAACGAAGCAAAGGCACAGCAGCTTACTGATGCCGAAAAAAGCGCACAGAGCGCAAATTTGAAGCTTTCAGAGGCAACAAAAGCATTCGAAGATAAAGAGCAGCAGCTGCAAGCCGAGATTGAGCAGCTCCGGCAGCAGTTGGAGAGTGAAAAGCAGCGCCCGCTGACGCTGCGGGAAAGATTTTTCGGGCGGAAAAATTAAAAACGTCACGAAAAAACGAGCCGGTTCCACACATGGAACCGGCTTTTTGCATTTCAGATTGCAAATCTGGCATTGAGATAGCGTTTAAATCGTCTACAATGCCCATAAAATCTATTTTTATGGTAAAAGCATGAAATTACCCGTTCAATGGTAAAAATCGATTACAGACGATTTTAGAGCCGTTTACAGCTATTTCGTATTTTCGCGTGTAAGGTGTCGATTCTTTGCTCACCTACACCGAAATAAGCCAAAATCATTATTTTGTCCAATTCAGAAGTGCCGGAAGTCGGAGGAGAGAGACTAAAACGGCACAAAAGTTAGATTTTTAAGGATTTTTTGCAGATAGAGTGGTCGAAGCGACCACAAGATATAGCGTTTCACTTTCGCATCTGCGTGAAACATTTCCCGAGCAAAATACCGAAAAAATTGAACTGCCGATCTCATTCAGGGGCGCAAGCGCCTCTGTTCAGCAAATTTGCGCTGAGATTCTGCAAAAACGTCTTTAATTAGGCATTTTATGAGGGCAAAAAGGTACTATCGCGCATTTATGCGCTGCGGGGTGTGGGGCAGCAAGCCCCACCCTTTTTGTCATCTGCGGCCGTAGGCCGTGTAGTCTCTTGATAGATAGACTTGATTATCTACTTGATTACATCCTTGATTACTTACTTGATTACGGATGCTAAAAAAGCCAGTAAATACGAGGCTTATAAGAGTTATAGGACATAAAGAAATCCACGAAAGGACATAAAGAAATCCACGAAAGGACATAAAGAAATCCACGTTCGGTCATAAAATTATATTGACATATTATGACCTATGGGCTAAAATAGAGACGAATAAAAAAGGTAACAAGAAAACCGTTAAATAGTGATGAATTTGACAAGGAACAGGCAAGTGGAGAATTACAAATGGCTAGAAAGAAGATCTCACCAATAACCAGTTTAGGAAGCGAGGACAAGCTCACCGTTCAGAAGAGTCTGCCACTCTTCGCGCTTTGGCGGTCAGAATTGACACTTGCAGAATTTAAAATCCTCGATACATACCTTTCGAGGATAGACAGTCACAAACCAGAAAAAAGAACGGTTATGTTTGAAAAAGGGGAACTTGAGAAACTTCTCGGTGTGAAGCGTATAAGGACAGAGGAACTCGATGAAAGACTTAAACACTTAGGAACTCCTATTAGACTTGATGATAGTACTGCTAAAAACAAGCGATTTACAAGAATATCTCTTTTCGAGAAAGCCACTGCCGAACAAGACGATTATGGCCTTTGGCAAGTGGAACTAACCGCAAGTCCGTCTGCTATGAAGTATTTCTTTAATATTGAGAATCTCGGCTATCTCCGTTATAAGCTCCGTTGCATCACATCGCTTACAAGCCGGTACACTTATATCATGTTTATATACCTTGAAGCAAACCGTTTTCGAAAGTCCTGGGAAGTTTCTCTTGATGAACTTAAAGAGATCCTTTCATGCGACAAAGAAGAAACTTACAAAGCCTTTAAGCGGTTTAATGACTTGATTTTGAAAAAAATACACAAAGAAATGCACGAAAAAACCGAATGCAGATACTCTTACTTCCCTGTTAAAAGAGGGCGATCTGTTAAAGCTATTCGTTTTGAAGTTGAAACCCTTCCGAAACAATATGAAGCTCCAGAACAGCTTGAAATGCCCGGATTTACTGGTTCTGATCCTATTTTTGATGTTTCTCAGAGCGAAGCTGAGCGCCGCGATCTGTACCGCGACGCCCTCGCTCCTTACGTGGTTACGGACGATCAAATCGATGAGCTCGTGCAGCTCGCGCGTAAGCACATCGATACACACGGACATTTTACCGGAAGCACTCTGGATCAACAGATCTACAATTATTTGTTATCCGCAAAACGCCACGCAAAAACAAATGCACGCGGTGAAA
>OGPY01002270.1_pt1 | contig 12236 bp, 7 predicted proteins | sample 1553121 | NCBI WGS metagenome assembly OGPY01 (sample SAMEA2580004, study PRJEB22360) | human gut metagenome
TCAATTTCTCCAAAAATCTGATTTGGTCTGCAAAGTAAGCATTTTTTTTTGGATATTTCAAGCTTAATTTTTTAATTATTTCAAGAGCTTTTGAATATCGTTGCTGTTTAACATAGATTTTTGCCAAAGTTTCCGTAAAACAGCTGTCATCTTCCTCTTCTTCCTTCATCGTTTCTTCTTCGGTAAGTTCGTCCGAAGAGGTTGGCGAAGATGGCATTTCTTCTCTTAAAGGTTTCTTGCAGAGGGGAGAGTCGCTCTCGCTCTTTTCTATAAAGCCGTCAATCAGTTCGTAGCCTTTGAGTTTGGGCGTTTCTTCGGCCGACTGTTCCGTGGCCGGAGTCTCCTCCAAAAGATAAGAGGTGTAATCCATCGAATAGTCGAAGCTGGTGCGGGCAGTCACCTCTTCGGGTACTGTGGACAAGAAAGCGTCAATCAATGCTAATGTGCGGTCTACGGACGGTTCGTCTTTCAACACCTCCGTGAGAGGTACTCCCTTTTTCCGTGCCTGCACATCATAGCGGTCACCTTCAATCAACCGGAACAACTGCCGTCTGTCTGCAATGTAAAGAACTGCTTTCCGCAGTTCTCCACCGAAACTAATATCATGGAGAATATACAGATTCTTCAGATACAGCAGACGAAGTGACTGAAAATACGGATACCTCGCAAGAAGATTGCGCAGTTCGTACAAAGTATCCCTATTCAGCGTCTCGGGATGCTGAATCCATTGTTGAAAGTTAACAGAAGTCATTTATATTACCAGTTTGCTACAGTTGCATTAAAAATTTGGTCGGTGATCTCTTTAGACATTTCAGCAATCAATCCGTCCTGTACGGCAGTCAGCAACTGGCTAGAGTCGTAGGTACGGAACGCAGAAAACTGTTGTTCAAAGTCTTCGGCATGATTGGTATTGTTGACAAAACGCACATTGACGGTGATAGTCAACTTCGTCTCCGAAGAATAACCGTCGGCAGATACTGCCTGGTTGTACTGATTGTATCCTGTGATTTCTCCGTCAATCTGCAAGTCCGCATTCTGATTCGGCTTGAGCAGTTGCAGACGGGTCTGCCGGATGAAGATATCTTTCAGGTCCTCATTGAATTTGGTTGCCAACGGAGCATATACATACTCCGACTTGATCGGAAAGTCGGCTATCGAAATGGTCTTTACCTTATCGTAATTGATAGACGATCCGTTAAACTTATAGGAAACAGTGCACGCAATGACTACCAACGGCAAGCCGAACAGTAACAAAGGGCGTATTATTTTCTTAATCCAATTCATATTCTTTTATTTTTCTATAAAGTGTACGCTCGGAAATATTCAAGTCCTTGGCCGCACTCTTCCGCTTTCCATGATGCCTCTCAAGTGCCTTGCGTATCATTTCTTTCTCCACTTCGTCCAGTGACAAAGGAGATTCTTCTACATATTCTTCCGTGTCTTGTATGTCATCATCATCCTTGCAAACCGTGGGCTGCATGGTGTGAATGATAGCAGGTACCGAAGGTTGATGCGCCGTCACTACCGGAGTAGTAACCACCGTTCCCATTTGTCCTACCTGCCCCACCTGTCCGGCACGTTCCGCCATCAGGTTGTGCACCATCTTCTTCAGCTCCGCCACTTCCTGGCGCATATCGAACAGAACAGAATAAAGAATCTCCCGTTCGCTCTCAAAGCCTTTACTCTCACGCGTTCCCATCAGCGCGGGAAGACGTTGCGTATTTTGTGCGGGAAGATAATTCTGCAAGATAGCAGCAGAGATCTCCCTGTTGGTTTCAATGATAGATATTTGCTCGGTGATGTTCTTCAACTGACGCACGTTTCCGGGCCACGGGTAAGCCAACAACTCTTTCTTCGCATCCTCCGTCAACTGAATAGCAGGCATCCGGTATTTCTCTGCAAAGTCTGCGGAAAACTTACGGAACAACAAAAGTACATCGTCACCACGTTCACGCAAAGGCGGTATTTGGATAGGCACCGTATTCAACCGGTAATATAGATCTTCACGGAAACGTCCTTCTGCAATCGCTTGTGTAAGATTGACGTTGGTAGCTGCCACCACACGCACATCCGTTTTTTGTACTTTGGACGAACCTACTTTCATAAACTCGCCACTCTCCAGTACACGGAGCAAACGTGCCTGGGTAGACATCGGCAACTCCCCTACTTCATCAAGAAAAATAGTACCGCCATCGGCTTCGCCAAAGTACCCTTTCCGTTCGCCAATCGCACCGGTAAACGCACCTTTCTCATGTCCGAACAGTTCGGAATCAATCGTACCCTCCGGAATAGCACCACAGTTGACAGCAATATACTGTCCGTGCTTCCTCCGGCTATATTGATGAATAATCTGCGGAAAACTTTCTTTTCCGACTCCACTTTCTCCGGTAATCAGCACAGACAAATCGGTAGGAGCTACCTGAATGGCAACATCTATGGCGCGCGACAATGCTTCAGTATTTCCAATACTACCGAAACGCTGTTTCACTTGTTGTATCTCTGCTCTCGTCATCACTCGTTTTTAATCTTCGTCTACTGTATCCAGCTTCAGTTTATCACTATCGTCACGTTTCTCGTAATACTGTTTACGCAACGGATTGGCACGAGCCACTTTTTCCCGCTGACGATTACGGAACACGTCGATGGCAACATAGATTGCCTGACGGAAAGAATCTTCACAAGCCACTCCCTTACCTGCAATATCGTATGCCGTTCCATGAGCCGGAGAAGTACGTACTACCGGCAGTCCTGCCGTATAGTTCACCCCGTCTTCCATAGCCAAGGCCTTAAACGGAGCCAGCCCTTGATCGTGATACATCGCCAGGATACCGTCAAAATGAGTATAATTGCCCGAACCCATAAAGCCATCGGCCGCATAAGGACCGTAGCAAAGGATTCCTTTTTCTTCCATTTCTTTCATGGCAGGGATAATCACTTCCTGCTCTTCCATTCCCAACAAACCACCGTCTCCGGCATGAGGATTGAGAGAGAGCACCGCAATACGCGGAGCGCCGATACCGAAATCCTGTTTCAGACAACGATGGAATATCATCAGTTTCTCCTGAATCAGTTCTTTGGTAATCGTAGTCGCGATCTCTCTGACAGGGATATGTGTCGTCACCAAAGCCACCCGGAAATCATTCTTCATCAAAATCATCAATGACTTATCACCATTGCCCAGACGTTCTTCGATATATTCCGTATGTCCGGGGAAAGAGAACTCTTCCGACTGAATCGTATGTTTGTTGATCGGAGCTGTTACGATAACGTCTATCAACCCTTCGCGATATTCTTCGATGGCACGTTCCAAAGCCCCCAACGCAGCTTTACCGGCTTCGGGATCGGGTTTGGAAAATTCCACTTTCACCTCATCATCCGTACAGTTCACCACGCTCAAACGGTTGTACCCCGCTTCGGTAGCAGAGTTGACAATGCTGAAATTGGTCTGTATATCCAGCGCTTTGCGATGATAAGCCGCTACTTTCGGTGAGCCATAAATGATCGGAGTACATAGTTCCAACATCGTAGGGTCGGAAAATGTCTTAAGAATCACCTCATAGCCCACCCCGTTAATATCTCCTTGGGTGATACCTATCCTTATCTTGTTATCTTCCATGTTTTTATTTATTAGTTTGTTCCGCTTCCTTAGATGCCTCTCCCAATGGAATCTGCTTCTGCTGAACTTCATTCGGAAGTTTCAGTGTATACAGAGATGCTTCCATCTGGCGTACCAGGTTGCGTTTCATTTTATCAGGTGAATAAACAAATATTTCTGCTGTAATAATTCGTTGGTTTTTCTCGTCCAGACGAGTATGAGATACATACGGACCACCCATAAAGTCGCCCTTCATACGCCACAGGCCACGTGCTTCCATTGTGTAGCTGTTCTGTACATTGATCGGACGGACATCGGTCAGTAAACTATCGGTCGACATATAAACGCCTTCCTTGAATCCGGGGATATTGGCTTTCATCACGGAGTCACGTTTGTGCACAAAATATTCTTTGGTAAACGTATCCTTGTCAGTGTACGGATAAGAGTACATCACAAAGTTACGGTCGGCAGTACCTGTGTTGGTAGAAGCCCAGAAGAAATCATCCCCGGTCTTTGAATTAGCCAGTTCGGCATCCACCCAGATGTCGCATCCGAACAAACTGTCCACTTTCTGCGAAATGAAATTACTGTGTTTCCCTTCCAGGAACGTAATCTGACGGTTCATCTCCGCACGGGTAAAGAAGTCGACAATCGTCTTTTTGTTCTCTTCCACAAACTTCTCGAACTCTTCTTCGTTCGGAGCCTGGATAGTCAATATCATCTGCGGATTGGCATACACGTCCTTCGCATATTTGAACGAGGCTTTCGTATATATATCCTGTATATCTACAATAATAATGTTACGTATCAACTTCAGCGTAGAATCATAATCTTTCGGTGAAGTATACATAATCCGGAAAGAAGGTTCCGACTGCGGCAAACCGGGCATATCAGCATCGAGCGCATCATGTAAAGCCCTTCCGGCAGCACGATCCCAAACACCGTGATCTACTACAACCAAAAGCTCGTAAGCACGACCACTAGAGGTGTGATTTCCTTTCAGACCACAAGATGCAACGACAAAGGCTACCAAAGCGATGCATAAAATAAAAGAGTACTTTTTCATGATGTTCGGTTTTATATATTAACTTTCATTATTTTTCTCCTGTTTCGCTGTCGACAGCATACCGCAAGCGGCAAAAATATCTTCGCCTCTGGATGAACGGATAGTGGTGAAAAGTCCGTGTGACGTCAGATAATCACGAAAACGGGTCATCGTATCCATGTCCGCTCCCTCGAGGTCTACCCCCGGTATGGCATGAAAACGAATCAGATTCACCCTGCAATCCAGCCCGCGAAGAAGTTTCAGCAACTCTTTGGCATAGACCTGCGAATCATTGAGCCCTTTAAAAACAATATATTCAAACGAAAGTCGACGTTGTTTACTAAAATCATAGTTTTTTAACAGTTCCACCATTTCGGTGATTGAAAACGCCTTTTCCGCCGGCATTAATTCAGCACGCTGAACGGTCAGCGGAGAGTGAAGGCTGATGGCAAGGTGGCAGTCATTTTCTTCGATAAAGCGCTGCAATCCTTTCCGTAGCCCGACAGTAGAAAGCGTGATACGCTTCGGACTCCATGCGTAACCGTAGGTAGCGGTCAGTAGTTCCAATGCCTTCAATACCTCATCCAGGTTATCGAGCGGCTCGCCCATTCCCATCATTACGACATTAGTCAGTTTGTCCCGTTCCGGCAGCGAATGAATCTGGTTTATGATCTGGCTGGCGGTCAGGTTAGCGGTATACCCCTGTTTGCCGGTCATACAGAACTTACAGTTCATCTTGCAGCCCACTTGTGACGACACGCACAACGTTGCCCGGTCATCATCCGGTATATAAACCGACTCTACAAAATGGTTCTCACCCACTTTATAAAGATACTTCACCGTACCATCTACAGAGCGCATTTCATCTACCGGAGCTTCCGCTCCCACCTCATAGTTCTGCTTGAGCAACTCCCGGTGTTTCAATGACAAATTAGTCATATCATCAATCGAGGCTACCTTCTTTTCGTAAAGCCAGGATGCAATCTGCTTGGCAGCAAAGCCGGGCATACCCAGTCTTTTTGTCAATGATTGAAGCTCTACAAGAGTCATTCCTAAAAGGGGATATTTAGACATTCTTCTTTCTGTTGATAGTTTATATCTGCAAATGTAAGGAAATAAAGTCGATTTCCGTATAGCAGGAATGTAAAAGTTAACAAAAAAGGGAAGTATGCCTCCGTTATGATTCAACCACGCTGATATATTGAAGTAGCTTTTGCGCCATTTCAGAATCCTCGCCATTCTTTTTCACTTCATGACCGTACGCCCCACGGAAACAAGCCAGCGCCTCTTCCCGTTCATTACAAAAGCTGTGCAAAACCCCTAAGTTCTGACAAGCCAGAATCGTATCTTCTTCCTCCCATCCCAGATATTTCTTTCGCAGTTCAAGCTCTCTGAAGAAAGCCTCTTTCGCCATTGGATAATTCTCCAACTTCACATAAGCCTGTGCTTTGTAATAATATACCAGACAGGAAGCATTAGGGTCAGTATCATCGTGAAAATCCAAAGACGTTGCAATACGAATCACGTTATCATAGTCTTTATTCATGTAATACTGCTGCATAATATCACATCTCAATGCCTCGTAGCGGACAGTCAGTTCCGCCAGACGCGGTTTTTCGCTGAAATACATTTCATGCAGAAGAGACTCACGGAAGAATAAAGTAGACGCCTGCTCATCGCCACGTTCATTCATCATCCGTTTGAATTCCCTGCACAGATAATACAACTGTTTATGACAAGCGACGATCTGTTTTTTGCTATCTATCTGTATAGCAATGTCCAACGCCTGATTCATCAGCATCCATGCTTCATCGTATCGTTTGATATAATAAAGACATTTACCCTGCATACGCAAACATTTAGCCACTCCACCAGACAGTCTGCCATTCAACGACTCGTGCATTTCAGCTACTTTCCGGAATTTCTCGGCAGCACTCTCTTCCTCATCCTTATAGTAATCACAATAAGCCAGATATTCGGAAAGTTCAATGACTTCTGCCTGACTCTTCTCGTCAGCAGAAGCCGCATGATAATCAAGCGTCCTATTCAAATAGATCGCCGCTTCATTGTATTGCTCATTGTAGTAATATGCCAGAGCTAGATTTCGGCAGGTGTTGGCAATCTCCAGTTCCGGAGTCGGTACTATGTTTTCCTGCATCACCAATGCTTTCAAGAAACAGTCGCATGCCGTTTCGTATTCTTCATTACGGGCATACCGGCATCCCTCATTCATCTTCAATACCGACTTGGCAATGAGTGGCATGGCAGCACCTTCCATACTCTTCTCACTCACAGCAGCTGCCGCCTTCGTCAGATGGAAAGAACTGCTCAAGAAAGTAGCCATATCATTAGCAATGACAGGAATTAAAAAAGAATCGATCTCATCAAAGTCCAATTCGGCATAGACTTCAGGCGTAACTTCAGGATTGTCGTTCATGATCGCCTTCCAGCTATCTTCCAACAGAGAACGATTCGTGCGATACAGAATCTCGAAAATCTCCACATCACAAATCCAATCCTTCAATATATCCCATTCTTGCATCTTATAGCATTGATAGGTAATCTCCACTTTATAACGATACGAATCATGGTAGCAGAACTGTTTCATGCGATAGTTATAATCGGCAAAAGTCAACGGATGGGAAAGGATTTCTTCCTCATCCAGCAGAGCGGAAATAATTTCATGGCGACTATCATCTATACATTCGTCATCTTGAGCGAAATAGCGTTCGATTGCCTCTACCATTTGTGTGTCACCAATGCAATATCGCCCTCCTTTGTTGGTGAGCCAGCTGCTCATTTCCACTCTCAACTGCGACCAAAGTATCTGATTAATGTCTGCCATGCTCTTCACTTCATCTTCGGTAAATCCTTCTAAAGTAAGTGAAAGCATCAGAAGCGTTCTTCCAATCTCTTCGAAACCATAATCAGCCGACAAACGCCGTAGCACACTGTCATAGAATTGCCCAACCTCATTGAGCCGGCAATATCCACTCATATATTCATTGAGAGCATCGTACTGACCGAACGAAACCAGCTCGTTGAGCAATACACTTAAACAGCGCGGTTGTTTAGCCAGCACCCACGAAGCAAAAATATCTTCCTGTTGTGCAGACAAAGCCTTGGAGTAAGTAGACAAATATTGCTTTGAGAACGACTTGGCATCCGCCTGTGAAAAGCCATTCAACTGGAAATGGGCGTAGCCATTCTGAACAAAGGGCAGGTAGGCAGTGGATGACGCAGAAAAGCTCAACACGACTTTCACGTTCGGGGGAATAGATGCAAATAAAGAAAACAGGGATGCTTCAGTCGGATTCAGATAACTGATGTCATCAATCAACAGAATGATAGGGTATCTTGATGCACCCAGCGCACTCCACAACTGACTGAACTTTTGAATAGAATTCAAATCTTCTTCAATCTCCTTGAGGTTTCGAAGTGTGTTCCCTGAAAAAGTGTTCAAGCCAGCATCTCCCATCAAAACCGAGTTTTTCACGGCGTCCATGATGGATTTGGCAGTGCTTTGGGTCGAGTCCAGTTCTTTTGAAACTTCCGCCGCGAACAAATTTTCTTCACCCAAAGATTGATGCTTGAGTGCGTTCTGGCATTTGGAAGCTAACATTCTCGCCAACGTTTCCGGATAAGAAGACAATGTAGTACTATCCAAGCGATGATAGATGGGAATCATCGGCATATCATTGTTCACCAAATCGCTCCAATGAGCCAACAAAGCGCTCTTGCCAAGACCGCAACCGCCCGTTACCACCAGACACCGCTGTTCATCCGCCGCCAAAAAATCAGCAAACGCCTGATCTGCTTCAGGTATTGGGTGATAGTTGAATAAGAGTTCATTGCGCGTCAGTTGTTCTTGCAATGCTTGATTATCTTCAACGGTCAGTACATCCGGAAACTCCCGTTCAAGCAATTCCGTGAAAGCAGCTTCCACAAGGTTACACAACTGATCGGGCGAATCATACTCCTGCACAGGATAACGATCCTGTTGCAAAATACTCTCTTTCAGACGTTTCAATTTAAGAGACTCCTCTTCAGGGCAAGACAGTTCATCATCTGCCGACTGTTTTATATAAAAATAGGCATGTAACGGATTGGGATTGCGCAGTACACCAAACTGCATTTCAATTTCCGTCACACTCAAATGGTGATTCAAGTCATCTTCTATCCAACGATATTCCAAGCTGTCATTGAGAGTTTGAGATAAATCTTCATAACTGGGACACCATCCATAGCGGTCGCCTACCATACCAATGAAGAAAGGCCGGGAGTTAACGATCTCTTTCAGGCATATTTCAACAACCTTGCCGCTTTTCGCATCTTCTTCTGTGATTCCCCAACGCAAATCAACCAATGAAATGGTGGCACCACGGCTGGCAGCCTTCACTTGCAAACCCTTAAAGAGTTTGACTAATGCAGAACGTTCCATCTCCATGTCTCTGAACGTTGACGAAAGGAATACACGGATAACACGTGAATTTTCAGCGGGAACTGAATACTGGGCTAGTTGTTTAGTCATAATATAGATTCGTATTAGTTAATGAAGTATTTCGCAAAGCCAATTGATAAAGATTGGCAAGATATGGAAATCTAATCAGATAACAAAGACCATAAACAAAAAAACGAGCACAAAAAAGGCACGGATTACACGGGGTTCGCGGTTCCCTCAAAAGTTTAAACCGCGTAAATCCGTGTAATCCGTGCCTAATATCTATTACTTGCTACTTGTTTAGAAGAACAAGAAGCGTGTATCTTTTACGTTTGCTTTCAGATACAAATCATTCATCAGACGGCTGGCAAAACGTGCGTGCATGTTAGTCAGCGTAGCTTCTTCTGCTTTTGCGTCGAATGTTTCGTTCAGTTTGTCCTTGCCGTATACCTGCAATACAAATACTCCGGCATTACCTTTGATAGGAGCGCTCAACTGATTTACTTCAGCTGCAGAAGCATAAGCACCTACCAGCGGTTCGCTGCTGCGCAATGCTGATACGTATGCAGGAGCTGCAAAAGTAACCATCTTCAAAGAGTCGCTGACTGCATTAGTCATCTCTTTGTACTGGTTGAATGAAGTTGCATTGGCAGCTTTCATGTCAGCCATAATCTTTTCAGCTTTCTTATCTTTTACGATTTCAGCTCTCAACTGATCCTGTACTGCTTTCAACGGACGATATCCTTCTGGCTTAATGCCTACCAGACCTACTACCATCATGTGATCGCTTTCGCCACATTCGTACAAGCCGGAAACATCACCCGGTTTTGCTTTATCAAACGCCCATCTCAACGCTTCTTTTGTACCTCTTACACCACCGATATTGTGTTCAGAGCTACTCAAATCCATTCTGTCGAGCAGTCTGTAACCGGCTTCTTCAGCGTTAGCTACCATCTTTTCTACACTCGGATTAGCTGCGATAAACTGGCTGAAATCATTATAAGCACGGTTGTAAGTTTCTTTGCTGAACTCTACTTCACGTTTGATAACAGCTACTTTATATTTGTCTTTTACAGATTTCTTGTTAGTCACCTGAAGAATTACGTTTGCTTGTCCCATCGGCAAGTTCACCAGTTCGTTCACACCTGCATTGTTGATAGCAGAGATGAATTTCAGGTTATCACCGTCTATCTGTGCACCTTCATACTGTGCAGAAGTTAGCCAGTTTGCATCACCAGTCTGACCATATTTCTTTGCCAGATCAGCAAAGTTAGCACCACCTTTGATCGCGTTGTAGATACTATCAGCCAATGTCTTTGTCTTCACAGCATCTTCTGCGTATACCTGAATCTGACGGAATTCGACAGAGTCGGCAGCAGCAGCTTTAGCTACAATTTTGAAAGAGTTGATTGTATTGTCGGCACCGTTATAGTAAGGACCATAAATAGTACCTACCGAAGCAGAGTCCAAACGGGCAACTACATCTGACGGGAAAGCTGTTTTGTTATAGAACAAGTCTACATAAGGAGCTTCCGAGCCTACAGAACGGATAAAAGAAGTATAGTCATCTGTTGTAGTAGCCAGCTGTGCAGTAGCTTCGTCTACTTCCTGCTGGATAGCAGCTCTGTCTTCAGCACTTGCAGTCACTTGTACATCAATGTACTTGATGTCACGAGTTTCCTGATATTGCTTGAATTGTTCTTTCTTCTTGTTATACAAGTCTTTCAGTTCCGATTCTTTCACTACGATTGTAGAGTCCACTACAGAAGAGTAAGGAATACCAGCCATCAACACGTTGTACTGGTTCACTCTTGCGTCGAAAGCGTCCTGTGCTTCCACCGGATTGGAAAGAAGAGCTTTAGACACCAATGCCTGATACTTTTCTGCCAGACGGCTCTCGATCAGTGTTTTCTGAATGAAAGACCAGTATTTATATATGTTATTGTATTGTTCAGCATACTGTGCCGGCATTTGTGATTCGCTCATCTTGGCATATTCCACGAGGAACTTGTTCAACATATCCTTGTCGAAGTTTCCTGTTTGCGGATTCTGGAAAGGAGTTTGTCTCAACAAAGGATGAACGCCTGCTTTCAGGATGTCCTGGATTTCAGCAGCAGAAACAGTCAGTCCCAATGCTTTTGCTTCTTTTTCGATCAGTTTATTGTTTACGTAGGAACGCCATACTTCATCGCGCACCTGATTGGTTTGTTCGTCATTCAAGGCGGTCACCCCACGCATGAGTTTCACCACTTCGGTATATTCTTCTACCAAATTCTGATACTCTTGAGCGGAAAGAGCGTCTCCGTTCACCTCACCTACGTCATGTGCCTGATGCGGCTGCATCACCTTCCATGCGTCACCCGCAATGAAAGCAAACAGCGCCAAGCCGATAACAATCACCAATAGAGGTCCTTTCGACCTAATGTTTTGTAACGTTGCCATTTTGATTAATACGATTTATGTTTATTATTATTTCTTTCTTTTGTCGTTTTAGCGCACGAAGATACAAAAAATGCTAATATGCATCTATTTATTGGCTAAAAATTTCTTGATTATCGTCATTATTCCAAGACTTTTAATCGCACGAGTTCTATTTTTGTCGCTGTGACCTTAATTATCTTGAATTGATAACGTCCTACCCGGACCACTTCATGCAACTTCGGGAAGCTCTGATATTGGTTCAGGATCAACCCTCCTACTGTCAGATAATCATCCGACTCGGGCAAGTCGAGTCCGTACGTCTCATTGACTTTTTCTATCTCCAGGCGGGCGGACAACACATACTCGCGTTCGTCGATTTGCTTGCTGATATAGGAAGTGTTATCGTGTTCGTCTTCTATATCTCCAAAGATTTCTTCAACGAGGTCTTCCAGAGACACGATGCCGGACGTACCGCCAAATTCATCCACCACTACGGCAATCGTTTTCTTTTGCTGCATGAAAAGTTTCATCAGTTTATGGGCGGACATGGTTTCGGGCACAATCGGCACTTGTTTCACATTCTCATGCCAGTTTTTCGGGGCACGGAACATTTCCGACGAATGGATATAACCGACTACGTTATCGATATTCCCGTCATATACGATTATCTTGGAGATTCCGGATTCTATGAAGCGGCTTTTCAGCTCGTCCAGCGAAGTAGTCAGATCGACAGC